>Ga0193752_1001471_pt1 | contig 19497 bp, 21 predicted proteins | sample H1c1metaG_FD_144924 | JGI IMG/M metagenome (GOLD analysis project Ga0193752, IMG submission 144924) | Soil microbial communities from a riparian zone of the East river system, Colorado, United States - H1c1 | ecosystem: Environmental > Terrestrial > Soil > Riparian zone | place: USA: East River...
TCCGTCAGCTCATGGAGCGCGGGCTGCTCACCGTCGTCGGCCGCGCCGACGCCGTCGGGCGCCCGCTCCTCTACGGGACCACCGAGGAGTTCCTCGATCTTTTTGGTCTGGGCACGCTGGAAGAACTCCCGCGCCCGCGCGAGGTCGACGAGATCCTCGCCGACCCCCAGTTCAGTCGCGAGCGCGCTCTATTACTCATGGAGCCTGGCCCGGAAACGGAGCCCACAGTGGAGCTGACATCCTATACCCCCCCCACCGATGGCTGAAGGCCCCCGCAAGCGCCCGTCTCCGGGCTCCGCCGATGCCGCGCGACGCCGTGCCATCGCCGGACGAAAGCAGCGGGGTGGGGAGGCGGAGAGCGCCCCTCGCTCCGAGCCGGACGCCAACGAGCCGATGCGGCTCAACCGGTTCCTGGCCCGCGCCGGCATGGCGTCGCGGCGCGACGCCGACGTGATGATCGAGGCCGGGCGTGTGACGGTGAACGGGGAGGTCGTCACGGAGATGGGCCACAAGGTGGGGCCGGGAGACCGCGTGATGCTCGACGGCCGGTCCGTTACCCCCCGAGGCCCGGTCTACATCCTGCTCAACAAGCCCAAAGACACCATCACCACCACGGACGACGATAAGGGGCGTTCGACCGTGATGGCGTTGATGGAGGGGCTCCCGAGGGAGGAACTGGCCGGTCTCTTCCCCGTCGGGCGTCTCGACCGGGATACGACGGGGGCGCTGCTGCTGACCAACGACGGCGACCTGGCGCACCACCTGATGCACCCGCGTTATCAGGTGGAGAAGCTGTACGTCGCCCGGGTCTCGCGGCCCATCACGGCGGCGGAACTGGAGCAACTCCACCGCGGCGTCCAGCTGGACGACGGGCTGGCGGCGGCGGATCAGGCGGCGTTCGTCTCGGAGGACCGCAAGGAGGTGGCGCTCGCCATCCACGAGGGGCGCAACCGCATCGTGCGCCGCATGTTCGAGGCGTTCGGCGCTGAAGTGGAGACGCTTCATCGCGTGCGCTACGCCGGCCTCACGCTGGACGGGCTCCGGCGCGGGCGCTGGCGGCGGCTGGAGGGGCACGAGGTGAACACCCTCCGCCGCCTCGTCAAGCTCAAGCCCATCATTTTTGAGCGCGAGCTGCGCGAGACTCCCGCTGGTCCCGGCCGCCCCGGTTCCTCTCGGCCCGGTTCCGGCCGCCCCGGTTCCGGTCGGCCGAGTTCCGGTCGCCCGGGGCCCGGTCGTTCCGGTGGGGGCCGTGCGGGTCCGGCGGGCCCCCCGCCCCCCGAAAAGCCGCCGGGTGGCCCCGGCGGGCCGCGTAAACGTCGCCCCTGACTCCTTTTCCGCCCTGTCCCCCACCATCCCGTCGCATGGACAAGATCGCGTTTGAAGGGCTCACCTACGACGACGTGCTCCTCATCCCGGCGCGCTCGACCGTGATGCCGCGCGAGGTGAGCACCGGAAGCCGCCTCACCCGCAACATCCGCCTGAACGTCCCGCTGCTCTCGGCGGCGATGGACACCGTGACTGAGAGCGAGTTCGCCATTGCGATGGCGCGGGAGGGGGGGGTGGGGGTGCTCCATAAGAACATGCCCATCGATCGGCAGGCGGCCGAGGTGCGGCGGGTGAAGCGGTCGGAGAGCGGGATGATCCTCGACCCCATCACGCTCCCGCCCGACCACACCGTGGGCGAAGCGCGCGCGCGGATGGCGCGTTACCACATCGGTGGGATCCCCGTCGTGACCGCTGAGGGGCTGCTGGTGGGCATCGTGACGAACCGGGACCTCCGATTCGAGGTGGATACCGCGCAGCAACTCGACGCCGTGATGACGCGCTCGCCGCTCGTGACGGCGCCCGCCGGCACGTCGCTCGACGAGGCCGAACTGATCCTCCAGCAGCACAAGATCGAGAAGCTCCCCATCGTCGATGACGCCGGGCGGCTCCGTGGGCTCATCACGTTCAAGGACATCCAGAAGCGGAAGAAGCACCCGCACGCCTGCAAGGACGACTACGGCCGCCTGCGGGTGGGGGCCGCGGTGGGCGTCACGGGCGACGCGATGGACCGCGTGGCCGCGCTGGTCGAGGCTGGGGTCGACTTCATCATCATCGACACCGCCCACGGCCACTCGCAGGGGGTGCTGAGCGCCGTCGAGCGCGTGAAGGAGGCGTACGGTTCGCTCGACGTGATCGCGGGGAACGTGGCGACGGCCGGCCGTGAAGGTGGGGATCGGGCCGGGCTCCATCTGCACCACGCGGGTCGTCGCGGGCGTCGGGGTGCCGCAGTTGACCGCCGTGCTGATGTGCGCGGAGGCGGCGGCGCGCCACGGCGTGCCCGTTATTGCAGACGGCGGCATCAAGCAGACCGGCGACATCCCGAAGGCGCTCGCCGCCGGCGCCGACAGCGTCATGATCGGCGGGCTCTTCGCCGGGGTGGAGGAGAGCCCCGGGGAGACGGTGCTCTACGAGGGCCGCCGCTACAAGTACTACCGCGGCATGGGCTCGCTCAGCGCGATGGCCGAAGGGAGCAAGGACCGCTACTTCCAGGACGCCGAGGACGACCTGAAGAAGCTCGTCCCCGAAGGTATCGAAGGCCGCGTGCCGTACAAGGGGGCACTGGCCGAGGTGGTCTACCAGCTCGTCGGCGGACTCCGCGCCGCGATGGGCTACTGCGGCGCCGCGAGCGTGTCCGACCTCCAGGAGCGGGCGCAGTTCGTCCGCATCACGGCGGCGGGCCTGCGCGAGAGCCACCCGCACGACGTGACGATTACGCAGGAGGCGCCCAACTACTCCACCCGCCGCTAAAAGAGTGAACCCCCGCCTCGACGCCATCCGGCAGCGTGCCCGCGAGGCGGGCGCCGACGCCGTGGTCATTCTCCACCCGCCGCACCTCCGGTGGGCCGTGGGCTTCACGGGCTCCAACGGCGCGTTGTTCGTGACGGCCGACGCGGCCCACTTCGTAACGGACGGCCGTTACGACACGCAGGCCCGTGCCGAGGTCGAGGGGGCGGAGGTTCACGTGCCGGGCTATGCGCTCTTCGAGCACGTGGTCGAGCACCGGCTGGTCGGGGAGGCGCAGCGCCTCGCCCTCGACGCCGACCGCACGCCCATCGGGACGTTCGAGCGGCTCAAGGCGCTCTTCCCGGCCGTCGAGGTGGTGCCGGTCGCCGCCCTGCTGGACCAGCAAACCGGGGCCAAAACCGAGGAAGAGATCGAACGGCTGCGGGCCGCGCAGGCGCTGACGGCCGCCGTCTTCAACGACCTGCTCCCGCTGCTTCAGCCGGGCGTCCGCGAGCAGGACGTGGCTGCGGAGATCGTCTATCAGCACCTTCGTAAAGGCGCGGAGCGGATGTCGTTCGAGCCCATCGTGGCCTCCGGGCCGCGCGGCGCGCTCCCGCACGCCCACCCGTCGTCGCGCACCTTCCGCCCCGGCGAACTCGTCGTGCTCGACTTCGGCGGCGTGCTCGACGGCTACGCCGCCGACCTCACGCGGACGGTCGCCATCGGCGAGCCCGGCGAGGAGGCGCGGCGGGTGTACGAGGCCGTACGGACGGCACAGGCGGCCGGAAAGGCGGCGATCGCTCCCGGCGTCAGCGGGCGCGACGTGGACACCGCCGCACGCGCCGTGCTGGAGGGTGCGGGGCTGGGGTCTTACTTCGGGCACGGGCTGGGGCACGGGATCGGGCTGGAGACGCACGAGTGGCCGCGGCTCTCCCAGCGCGCCGACGACCTGCTCCCCCTCGGTGCGGCCGTGACCGTCGAGCCCGGTGCCTATCTGTCCGAGCGTTTCGGGGTGCGTATCGAGGACGTCGTCGTCGTACGCGAGGCGGGGTGCGAAACGTTGACGCCGCTCCCGACCGACCTCATCGTTCTTTAGCCCTGGCGCCCGCATTGTCGTCCCCTACGCTCTCCGTCGTCGTTCCGGTCTATAACGCGGCCTCCGTGCTGGCGCGGACCGTTCCGGCGATGCTCGCGCAGGAGCGGGCGGCTGACTGGACGTTCGTGGACGACGGCTCGACGGACAGCTCGGCGGACCTGCTCCGCGAGCTTCTGCAGCAGGGCCCTGCCGCTGAAGGGGCCACAGCGCGGCTCGTCTGCCACGCGAGCAACGCCGGGCGCGCCGCGGCCCGCAACACGGGCCGCGCCTATGCGAAAGGGAACGTGATCGTGTTCCTCGATTGCGACATGGAGCCGGCCCCCACCTTCCTCGACGCCCACGCCCGGGTGTACGCCGACCCGGCCGTGGTCGGTGCCGTCTCACCGGAACGGTGGGCCGACCTCGACCCTTCGGATCCCTACCACTTCTATCTCAAGCACCACCCTCGGGGGGCGGCGCAGTTCGGGGCGGGGGTGCCGGTCCCGTTCAAGCCGTTCATCATCGGGTACACCTCCATCCGCCGGGATGCGCTCGACGCGGTGGGTGGGTTCGACGAGGGCGTCCCCTACGGCGAGGACATCGAACTCGCGTACCGGCTCGCAGCGCGCTACCCGAAGGGGCTGCGGCTGGCGCCGGACGCGGTCGTCCTGCAGCACGGGGCACCGACGCTGGAGGAGGCGCTGGCGAAGTGGGAGCGGTTCGGGCACACGTCGGTCCCCCTCCTGATGGAACGTCACCCCGGGCTCGCCCGGGTGATCGGGGCCGATCTCGCCCAGGAGGATTCCCTTCGCGGCCTGTTGGGGGCTATCCTTCTGCATCGGCCCGGTGCCCGCTCGGTCCGTCGCCTGCTGCCGCACCTGCCGGGCGCACTCCGGACGTACGCCGTGCGTTACCTCGTCGCCGCGGCCCTCGTCACGGGGGTTCGCGAAGGGGCGTCCACCCATGAAGCGGCGCTGGCCGCCGGCTGACGATGCATAAAGAGTTTCCGAGCACCCCGCAGGCCGTCGCCGGGTCCGTCCACTTCGCGGAAGGGGCGGCCCGCCGGGACGGTTTGCCGGAGGAACTGATTGACCGGCTCGCCCTCGCGGTCGGGGAGGCAGCGGGCAACGCCGTTGAGCACGGCAACGTCTTCGACGCCTCGCTCCCGGTACGGGTCTCTTACGATGGGGGAGCGGAGGGGTGCTGGGTCCGCATCGGGGACTCGGGGGCGGGCATGAACGCGGCTCGGCTCGGCTCGGCGGCGCTCCCCGATGACCCGCTGAGCACGTCCGGCCGCGGTCTTTTTTTGATCATGGAGGTGGCTGACGAAGTGCGGATGGAGGAGGACGGGCGGACCATCGCCATGTGGTTCGCCCGGCGGCCCGAGGCGTGACGCGTTCCAGACGCGGCGGGCCTTATCCGTTATTGGAAACCAAAAATCACCTCGTCAGCAGCGGTCACTGAAAGATCGATCCAGCGATAGGCAGGAGATCGGCGGAACCACGTCAGTTGCCGCTTGGCGTAGCGGCGGGAGTTCTGCTTCAGGAGGCGGACCATCTCATCGTAGTCCAGCGCGCCGGCGAGGTAGGCGCCGGGCTCCTGGTAGCCGATGGTTCGGAGTGGATTTTCGTCCGTTCGGTACCCGAGGGCAATGAGTCGCGCGACCTCATCCACGAGTCCGTCCGCCAGCATGGCGTCTACCCGGGCATTGATGCGCGCATAGAGTTCGCCCCGGGGCCGCGTCAGCACGGTGACCTGCCAATGGAAAAGAGACGGCGCCTGCCGGGCCAGAAACGCCGCTCTCGGCAAGCCCGTTGTCCGCAGCACCTCCACGGCGCGCACGAGTCGTTGCGACTTGGTCGGGTCGAGGGTGGCGGCTGTTTCCGGGTCGGCCGCCGCCAGTTCGTCGTACAACCGCTGACGTCCCTCCGGGGTGAGGGCTTCCTGCGAGAGCGCATCTCGAAGCTCGGCGGATGCTTTTGGGACATCCGCGATGCCGTGGACGAGCGCGTCCAGGTACAGCGTAGAGCCGCCCACGACGAGGGGGACGCGGCCTCGGCTCAGGATCTCGCGGATGCGCCTGTTCGCCTCGTCCGCGAACGCGCCCGCCGACCACGGCTCGCTGAGGTTGCGCTCGTCGATGAAATGGTGTGGTACCCGGGCGCGCTCCTCGGGCGTCGGCTTGGCGGTGCCGACGTCCATCCCGCGGTAGACCTGGCGGCTGTCGCAGGAGACGATCTCAGCGCCCACCCGCTCGGCGAGCGCGAGACTGAGGGCCGTCTTCCCGACGCCCGTCGGGCCGGTGAGGGCGAGGAACGGGCCCGGCCGGTCCTCTAGACCTTCGGGAGCGTCGGGTCGATCTGGTCGCTCCACGCGTGGATGCCCCCCTTCAGGTTGACGGCGTTCGTGAACCCCTGCGACCGGAGGAACTCGACGGCGCGCGTCGAGCGACCGCCGGAGCGGCAATGAACGACCATGATCGGGTCGTCCTGGTGCGGACGCAGTTCTTCGAGGCGGTCGGCGAGCTCTCCCATGGGGATGAGGGCGCCGTCGATGTTGGCGCCGGCGAACTCCTCGGGCTGCCGAACGTCGAGGACGAACGGGTTCTCCCCGCGCTGGCGGCGCTCGTTCAGCTCCTGTACGGTGATCTCGGGAACGCTGGGTGTTTCGGGCATCGGGTCGCAGGCGTCGGTGTAGTCGGCCGCAAAGGTAGCCAGAGAGCGGAGGCGAGGCTTCTCGCCGCAGGCAAGACAGGCGGGGTTGCGAGGGAGGCTGAGCGTACGGAAGCGCATGCCGAGCGCGTCGACGAGGAGCAGGCGCCCCACGAGGCCGTCGCCGATGCCCAGAATCAGCTTGAGCACTTCCGTGGCCTGGATGGTGCCGAGCACACCCGGCAGCACCCCGAGCACGCCGCCCTCGGCGCACGACGGCACCGTGCCGGGCGGCGGGGGCGACTCGAACAGGCAGCGGTAGCAGGGGCCGCCCGCGGCGAACACGGAGGCCTGCCCGTCGAACCGGCTGATGGAGGCGAACACGTTGGGCACTCCGGCCAGCACGCACGCATCGTTGACGAGGTAGCGCGTGGCGAAACTGTCCGTCCCGTCGGCTACCACGTTAAAGCGACGGATGAGGTCGAGGGCGTTTTCGGGCGTCAGCCGCTCCTGAATGGGCTCGACGGTGCAGAGGGGGTTGAGGGCGCGGAGCCGCTCGGCGGCGGCCTCGACCTTCGGCCGACCGGCCGACGCGGTGCCGTAGAGCACCTGCCGATGGAGGTTCGACACGTCCACCCGGTCGTCGTCGATGAGCCCGATGCGCCCCACGCCCGCAGCGGCGAGGTAGAGTGCGACGGGCGAGCCGAGCCCCCCCGCGCCCACGATCAGGACGGAGGCCTCGGCGAGCTTCTGCTGGCCTGCAGCGCCGACCTCGGGGAGAATGAGCTGGCGCGCGTAACGCTGCTGCGCGTCTGTCGAGAGGGTGGCCGTGCTCATCGTCCGGGGGTGCCTCTGGCCGTACGTACCGGGAGCAACAGCGCCAGCCCGTTCACGCACAGCGTGGTCGTAAGTAAGAAAAAGACCGCCTCCTCGATGGGGAGCCCGAAGGGCTCGAAGGGGAGGCTGTACTCGTCCGCGATGTCCCAGATCTCCAGCCCGATGGCGATGCGATCCGCGACCCAGAGGTACAGGGACGTGAGCCCGATGCTGAGAACGATAGCCCGGAGGTCCGCCCGGATGTGGGCCGCCCCGAGCACGCTCATCCCTGCCAGAATCGGACAGGCCCAGGCGAGGATGAGCCCGAGGTAGAGCGCGCGGGGCGACCCGACGGTGAGGCACAGCACACCCGCGATGGTGCCCATGAGCCAGAACGCGATCAGGCCGGGACGAACCCAGGCCGGAGTGGGCCCGGTAAGCGGGCGCAGGTGGCGGCGCGCCAGGAAATAGGCCAGCCCGCCCATGAGGGGCTGGAGCACGAAGAACAGATACTCCTCAATGGGTACGTAGCCGATTGTGCCGATTACCCGGTCTACGCCGTAGTTCCAGACCCCTCGATAGACGAGGTAGTTGTCCCACGGTGTCGTGGCGACGAGCGCGGCCAGCACGATGAGCCCGAGGGCACGCAGCGCCCCGGGCTCATATCGCTTTGTACCACCGACGATCATTGCAAGGGCAATGACCACGGGCACGATGAACGCGAGATGGAACTGGAGGTAGGTCACGCTGGCCCTCTCTACCCCAGGTACTCGTTGACGAGGCGGGCCGCCGTCCGCCCCGAGGCGCCCATGATGCCGCCGCCCGGGTGCGTGCTCGCGCCGGTAAGAAAAAGACCGTCTACGGGGCCGCGGTAGCGGGACATGTCGGGGGTGGGCCGAAGCGCGAACATCTGGTCGATGCTCATCTCCAGGTGCATGACGTTCCCGCGGGGCAGGCCGAGTTCACGCTCCAGCCAGAGGGGGTGCTGGAAGAGGCGGCCGACGACCTTGTCCCGCGTGCCGGGCGCGTATGCCTCGAAGGCGTCGAGGATCCGGTCGGCCTCACGCTCGCCGATCTCGTCCCAGCTCTTTCCATTGGCTAGCTCATAGGGGTAGTACTGCGCCCAGAGCCACAGCACCTCGCCGCCGGGCGGCGCGAGCGAGTCATCAACGGCCGAGAACGTCATGGCGACGAGCGGAGGATCTGCCGCGGGCTCCCCCTTCAGGAAGTCGGCGTAGGCCGACATGATCTGCTGGCGGTCGCGGCACAGCAGCCCGAGCCCAATGCGAGCCTCGTGGCCGGGTGCGGCCGCGTAGGAGACGGGCTCCGAGAGGGCAACCCGTAGGATGGCACCGAACCCGTTCCCGACGCGCACCCCCTTGATAGAGTCCGGCCGGTATTCCTCCGGCAGCAGGCGGCCGATTGACTCCAGGATGTGCGTCCCGGCCAGTACGGCGCGCGCGGTGTAGATCTCCTGGTTTACACGCACACCGACGGCACGCCCGCCTTCGACCAGGATCTCATCCACCGGGGCTCCCAGGTGGACTTCTCCTCCGTGTGCTTCCACGTGTCGCTGGAGGGCCTGCGTCAGCATCCCGGAGCCGCCCCGGGGGCGTGCGATCCCACCCTCGTGGTACAGCGGGTGCCAGAGCAGGAACGGGGCGGAGAGCGTTTCGGTCGGCGGCGGCCCGCTCTGGGCGGCCATCCAGACGAGGGCCGCTTTGATCTTCTCCTCTTTGAAGTAGCTGTCTACAACTTCCCCGTAGGGCCGCATGATCTGGCGCAGGGCCCGCTGCCAGTCGATCGCGGCGGACTCCCCGAACACGAACGCCTTGCCCAACTCCAGCGGGCCGGGCACGTTGAGGAACGTTTCTCTTACGGTCCGCGCGAACGGCGCCCACTCGGCGACGAAGCGGCGGTACGCCTCCCCCTCGCCGGGGTACTTCCCTTCGAGGTGTTCTATCGTTCGCTCCAGATCCCTGTAAAGGTAAAAGTGGTCGCCGTCGAGGAAGGGGGCGAAGAAGAGAGGGTCCAGGTCGATGTAGTCGAGCCCGAACCGTTCCAGCCCCAGTTCCTCGACGATGGGGGTGAGCCGGATGAGGATGTGGGCCGAGCCGCCGAGGTCGAACTGGTAGCCGGGGATGACCTCCTGCGTCGATACAGCCCCACCGGCCAGCGTACGGCGCTCGAATACTGCGACCCGATGGCCGGATTGCGCCGCGTAAGCGGCTGAAACGAGCGCGTTGTGACCCGCCCCAATCACGATCAGGTCGTAGTCCGTACGGGTCGAGCGGCGGCTTCGGGCGCGCAATGGAAAAAACCGGTGGGGGAGGGGGCCCCGAAGTTACCGGGTGTGCCGGAGCCCTGTTTCTGGTCTGCCGACCTAGAGATTGATGTAGTCGGAGGCGTTATCCTTCAATCGGTCGCGCTGGTGCACATACACCATCGTCGTCTGTAACTGCTTGTGCCGGGCGTGGGCCTGTACCTGCTGTAAGGTGGCGCCTCCTTCGATTGCGAGCGTACATCCCGTGTGGCGCAATGTGTGAGCACCTACCGTCTCTAAAAGCCCAGCACGTAGTGCGTGATTGCTGGCGATGCTGTAGATGCTCTGACCACTGAGGCGCCGACCATATCCGTTATTGGAAAGGGATCGCCAGACTGCCCCCGATCGAAACCCATAGACCGAGCGAACCTCCTCGATGGCCTCGACGACGTGAGCCGGGAGCTTCACGTACTGGTCGGCCCCGCCCTTAGTGCGCGGCAGCTCCAGCACCCAGTATTGACCGGAAGCCCGCAGGTGCTCGAAGTCCATCGCCCGAGCTTCGGAACGACGCAGTACACCATGCAAGAGGGTCAGCAAGAGCGCCCGATCCCGCGCGGCCGTCGGGGCGTCAGGATCGACCGCGGCGATCAGGCTGCGGGCCTGGTCGCGGGTGAGGACCGTGAGCACGCGCTCGCCGGCGGCCGAGCGGCGACCCCGCCGGATGAGCTGCCGGTCGGCCGGGTTGGTCGTAAGCGCACCCAGTGCGATCAGCCAGGAATAGAACCCGCGAAGCGCGGCGATCTTTCGCTGCACGGTGGACGGCCGCGCGGTCTCTTCGAGCACAGAGATCCACTGGTTGACCACAACGAAGGAAATGCGCTTGGCCTGTTCGAGCGTGACGGTATCTGAACCGAAGAACTGCGTGAGGTCACTCAGATAAGATCGACGCGTGTTCTCGCGCTCGAATCGGAGCAGGTACACAGGTAACAGGTCCGAGCTTTCGGCGGAGAAGGCACCGAGAGCAGACGCCTGGCCGGCGGGTGCGGACGGGAGGAAGGAATCAGCCATTGCTGGTGCTCGACTTGCGATAACCCTTATTATCGCAAGTCGGTCGGCACGCGTCAAGAGCCCTCGGAAAAAGACCCTGGCGCGCCCCGCCATAGCCGCTTCGCACCCTCGCCGGTGGCCAGCTCTCGGCTCCTCTTCATGGCCCGGCCGGAGCGCTCGTCCGCTCCGGCCGACCTGTTCCACAGAGGCGCGCTCATCCTCTATCTATAAGGAGCGCTCTTCGGCAGCGGCCGGCGTCCGGCTCACCCGGTCACTGCCTTGTTCGAGCGGTTCACCCGAGCGGAGCCCTGCTACGTATCCGACGTTCGGGCTAAACACCAGGCCAAGCACCAGTTGCTGTTCTGAGCCGGTGTCGTCTGTTTGCTTGGTGTTGGGGGTCCAGAATCCAATAACGGATTTTCGACCTGCGCTCCCCGGTCACCGCGTGAGAACGGCCACGCATTTCCAACGGTCTCCGGTCTGTGGTCAGCCGTCCTTGATCCTGCCCCCTGGAAGCGCTCCCGGAGAAACCCGCCTTTCCAAACCAAAAGGACCAAAAGGGCCGTTAACTTTGCCGCGTGGCGTCAACCTCTCCCCTCCCCCCCGTCGCGCTCGTCGGCCCGCTCTACGTAGGGACCGAGCGGGGGCTCGCGGCCGATCTCCTCGCTGCCCGCTCGTTAGGACTTGAGGGTCACCCCGTCTGCACCGCCCTCGTGGCCGCCAGCCACGGCCAGGTGAGCGACGTGGTCGAGGTCCCGATAGACACCGTCCGGGCCCAACTGGAGCATCTGGCGGGTACGGTAGCACTTCAAGGCATCGCCGTGGGCGCGCTCATGCGCGGACGCACGGCCGATGTGGTGATCCGCGCCGACGCGGGCGGCGCCGAACTCCTCTCGGGCGGTGAGATCCGCTCCCTCGACGACGCCCAGGTAGCCGCGCAGCGAATCATAAAGCGCGGGGCCCGTCAGGTCCTCATCCGCTGCGGCCGGATCCCCGCCCGGTTCTTCGACGCCGACGACCCCGGCGCCGACGCGGGCGGCGACGGCAGCACGGCCCGGTTCGACTGCGACCTCGCCTTCGACGGGACGGAATTCGCCCTGTTCGAGGCCCCCCACATCCCCGGCCCTCCGACCGAAGGCGCCGCGAGCGCCCTCACGGTAAGCACGCTGGCCGGACTCATCGCCGGCAACGACGTGCCGTCGGCCCTCCAGTCTGCCAAGCGGTACGTCACCGAGGCCGTCCGTGCCGCCGTCCCCTCGGGCGATGGGCGGCGCCTCACCTTCGACTGGTCACGAGGCACCTGATGGAGCCCCCCTCCACTACCCCGATGCCCGAACGTCCCGCGACCGACCGCTCGAAGGTCACCATCTACGACGTGGCCGAGGCAGCAGGCGTGGCCATCTCGACGGTTTCCCGCGTGCTCAACGAGTCGCCCGAAGTGTCGGACGCGACCCGAGCCCGTGTGCAGGCCGCCATCGACGCCCTGCGGTTCAAGCCGGACCGGCTCGCCAAGCAGCTCGCCAAACCCGGCGCGACGACACTGGCCGTGGCGCTCCCGTCCGCCACCTCGCTGTTCTACGTCGAGATCCTCAAGGGGGTGAAGGACACCCTCAGCAAGGATGACATCGACCTCCTGCTGGCCGACCTCGGCTCGACCTCGCCCGTCCAGACGCTGCATCGGTTCCTCGACCGGGGGGCCGTCGACGGCCTGCTGCTGGCCGCGCTCCCGGTGGACCGCAAGCTGGCCGACGCCCTCCAGCGGATGCGCGCCCCCGTCGTGCTCATCGGGACGCACCACCCCGACTTCGACAGCCTGACGTGGGATGACGTGGCGGGCGCGACGGCCGCCGTGGAACACCTCATCGAGCTGGGCCACCGGCGGATCGGCATGATCGCGGCGCACCCCTGGAGCTACACCGCCGAGGTCCGTCTTTCCGGTTATCGGGCCGCGCTGGAATCCGCTGGGTTGCCCTTCGACCCCAAGCTCATCACCCCGGGCGACACGCTGAAGCACGCGGGCTTCTCCGAAGAAGCCGGCGGCGAGGCGATGCGGAAGCTGCTGTCCCTGCCCGACCCGCCGACGGCCGTCTTCGCGTCGGCCGACGTGCAGGCCTACGGCGCATGGGCCGCCGCCCGCGACGCCGGGCTCGTCGTCCCCCGCGACCTCTCCATCGTCGGGTACGACGACCTCAAACTCAGCCGCTACCTCGGGCTCACCACCGTTGCCCAGCGCATGCAGGAGATGGGCCGCCTCGCCGTCGAGCGCCTCCTCACCAAGATGCGCCAGGACACGGACGGCGACATGATCCACACGATCACCCCCGAGTTGATCGTCCGCAACTCGACCGCGCCCCCGCGCGCGCCGGGAACGTCGGCAACGCGGCGGCGCTAGCTTCGGCCTGCCGCCGCCGCCCCCCCCCGATGCTGCCTGACGCGCTGCCGCCCCCGCTGGTCGAAACGGACTTCGAGGGGCTCGGCCCCCGCTACCGCGGCAAGGTGCGCGACGTGTACCGCCCCGACGGCGAACGGCTTGTCCTCGTCACCACGGACCGCCTTTCGGCGTTCGACTTCGTGATGCGGCAGGCCATCCCCCTCAAGGGGCAGGTGCTGAACGCGGTCTCGGCGTACTTCTTCGAGCGGACGGCCGATGTGGCACCCAACCACGTCCTCGCGATACCCGACCCGAACGTGACCATCGCCGCCGCGTGCGAGGCGCTGCCGGTCGAGTTCGTCGTACGGGGCTACCTGGCAGGGCACGCGTGGCGGACCTACCGCGAGGGCGGCCGGATGCTCTGCGGCGAACTCGACCGGCAGGGCCTGCGTGAGAGTGAACGGCTGCCTACCCCTATCCTCACCCCGGCGACGAAGGCGGTGGAAGGCCACGATGAGGACATCTCGCGCGCCGACATTGTCGCCCGCGGCATCGTGGATGCGGCTACGCTGGACGAAGCCGCCGTCATCGCCCTGCGTCTCTTCGAGCGGGGCTCCGCGATCGCCGCCGAGCACGGGCTGATCCTGGTCGACACCAAGTTCGAGATCGGACGTGCGCCCGACGGCCGCCTCCTTGTCATCGACGAGGTGCTCACGCCGGACTCCTCGCGCTACTTCTACGCGGACGGGTACGACGAGCGGCTGAGCGCCGACGAACCGCAGCGCCAGCTCTCCAAGGAGTTCGTCCGCGAGTGGCTCATGGCCCACGGGTTCCAGGGCCGCACGGGGGAAACGCTCCCGGACCTGCCGGAGGAGTTCGTCCGCGAGATCACCGGCCGATACGTCGAGCTTTACGAGGCCGTCACCGGCAGCACGTTCACGCCGAACCTCGACCCCGATCCGCAGCGCCGCGTGCGAGACAGCATCGATCGCGCCCTGTAGCGTGATATAGAGACGGAGTCTTATGATGGGGCCGCGCACGCGCCCTGCGCGTCTCCCACCAGCGCACTCCTCCGTCGTCTTACACGCACTGCTATGGCCTGGTCTATCTCGGGCTCGGTCGGTCGCCCGGAGAAGAACGCCCGGAACCTCCGCGCCGACGTCGAGACCGTTCAGAAGCTGCTCACGGCTGCCGCCGAACGCCGCAACAACCCCGCCCTCGACCCGAAGGGGATCGACGGGCGCATCGGGTCCTCAGCAACGTCGAACACGATCCGCGCCATCGAGGCCTATCAGGCTCTCTTCCTCGGACGCCCCGACGGCGTCATCAGCCCCGGCGGGCCCACCTTCCGGCACCTCGCCGAGGAGGCCGAAGGCGGGGTCCAGCCCGCCCCCCCGGACGGCTCGGCGCACTTCTTCCCGTTCACGCGCCTCCCGTCGGCGAGCTGGCAGACGGGGGCCCGCGCGTTCGGGTCCAATCGCAACGGCAAGGCGGGGCCGCGCGCCCATGCGGGCTGCGACCTCTACTTCCCGGTCGGCACCACCATCCACGCCATCGCCGACGGCGTGGTCGTCCGCGACCCGGCCGATTTCTACGCCAACACCGACGCGCTGGAAGTCGACCACGGCACGTTCATCGCGCGCTACGGCGAGATCAAGAAGGGATGCCGGCTCCGCCGCGGTGACGCCGTGAAGGCGGGCGAGCCCATCGCCCAGGTCGGCCACCTCGTCGGGATCAAGGTTCCGAGTGACATGCTCCACCTGGAACTCTACAGCAAGGAGGGTACCGGTCCCCTCACGGCGGACCGAGCGGCGTCAAAGAAGCACTCGAACGGCCGCCTGTTCTTCCGGCGCAGCGACCTGATGGACCCCACGCCGCACCTCAACATCTGGAAGACCCGCCTCGCCCCCTGAGGTTCAGGCCCCGTCGAGGAGCGGAGCGTAGACCTCGGGACGGCGGTCTTCGAACAGGTCATTCATCGCGGTGAGCCGGCGGTCGCGCGCGTCCGTCGGCTCAAACGCGGCCGAGAGCACCGCGGTCTCCTCCGGGCCTGCCTGCGCGAGGACTTGGCCGCGCACGTCGCAGATCGTGCTCTGGCCGATGTAGCGGACCTGCTCCCGCCCGTTCGATTCTACCCCCACGCGGTTCGCCGTCACGGTGAACACGTGGTTCTCCAGCGCCCGGATCGGCATGGACCGGGGGCAGTCCGGCCGGACGAGGTTCGACGGGTGCGCGATCACGTCGGCACCCTGCAGGGCGAGCGCGCGGGCGGACTCGGGGAAGTACCAGTCGAAGCAGATCATCACCCCCAGCCGGTACGGCTTCCCCTGCCGGTCCGTGACCGTCCACACCGGAAAGCCCACGTCGCCCGGCGCGAAGTGGTGCTTCTCCTCGTAGAACAGGTGCACCTTCCGGTACGTCCCGAGCCACCCCCGCGGCGTCACCACGACGGCGCTGTTGTAGAACCGGTCCCCCGCACGCTCGACGAACCCGGCGACGAAGGTGGCCCCGGACTGGCGGGCCCACGCGTGTAGCCGTTCGGTCGTCTTTCCATCGGGCGCCTCCTCCCCGACGCTCTGCGCGTCCTCGGTGCTCTGGAAGAAGTACCCCGTTGCGAAGAGTTCGGGCAGCACGACGAGATCGGCGTCCAGCGCCTCCAGCGGCCCCAACAGTTTTTCAACCAGGTCGAGGTTGCCATCCACGTCGAGGTACGCGGGCTCGAATTGTAGGAGCTTGGTGACCATTCCAATAACGGGTCTAGTGCTGGGGCAAACTAAACGGCGTCCAGCGCCGCTGCCTGTAGCGCCGTGATAGCGGCCACGCTCACGATATCGTCGGCTGTGGCGCCCCGGGAGAGGTCGTTTGCAGGCCGCGCCAGCCCCTGCAGGATCGGCCCGAACGCGGCCAGCCCCCCCACCCGCTGCGCGATCTTGTAGCCCAGGTTGCCGGCGTCGAGGTTAGGGAAGACGAACACGTTCGCACGCCCTGCCACGGACGATCCCGGCGCCTTCGTCGCCCCGACCTCCGGCACGAACGCGGCGTCGAACTGCAGTTCCCCGTCGATGTCCAGGTGCGGCGCCTGTAGCCGCGCGAGCCGCACGGCTTCGCGGACGTGCGTCACGTCGGGGTGTTCGGCCGACCCCTTCGTCGAGAACGACAGGAACGCCACGCGCGGCACCTCGCCCGTCAGGAAGAGGTGGTTGCGCGCCGCGTCTATCCCGATCCCGGCGAGTTCCTGGGGCTTGGGCCGGATGACCACCCCGCAATCCGTGAACGTGAGGGCCCGCACCTCGGGCGTCACCATCAGGAAGAACGAAGACACGAGTGCGGAGTCGGCAGCCACGCCGATCGTCTGGATGGCGGCGCGGATCACGTCCGCCGTCGCGTGCCGCGCCCCGGCCACCGAGCCGTGCGCCTCCCCGCTGGCGACCAGCGCCCCGCCGAAGAAGAGCACGTCGGCCATCCGTTCGTAGGCCGCCTCCATCGTCATCCCCTTCGCCCTGCGCCGCTCATAGAGCCGACCCGCCAGCGCCTCGCGCCGCGCATCCGTTGCGGGATCAAGCAAAAGCACGCGGGGATCGAGGTCTACCCCTGCAGCCTTGCGGGCTTCCGCGGCGGCCTCGGGGCTGCCGAGCACGATGCACGTCGCCATCCCGTCCGCGACCCGCTCCACCGCCTTCCACGTGCGCGGGTCGTCGCCCTCGGGGAAGACGAGCGTTTTTCTGACCACGGCCGCGCGGTTGAGGAGGTCGAGCGTCATGTGAGATTGGGAACTGTTCAGGATTAGGCACCACCTCTCATCATTGTCGTCCTGAACTTGATTCAGGACCTACGACCGTCCGAGTTGGCATAAGCGATGGCGCTCTGGCTCCCACCGGGGAAATCCAGGCAGCCTCGAATGTCAGGGGAAACTAAACGGGCGGCTCGCTCTCTATCTCCCGCTTCCAGATGGGCACCTCGGCCTTGAGCGTATCGATGAGCCACCGGCACGCCTCGAACGCCTCGGCCCGGTGCGGACACGCCACGCCGACCACGACGGCAGCCTCACCGATCGCCACCTCGCCCGTCCGATGCACGAGCACGAGCCGGAGGATCGGCCACCGCTCGGCCGCGACCTCCGCCAGCCGCTGCATCTCGGCCAGGGCCATCGGTTCGTACGCCTCGTACACGAGCCGCGTCGTCTCCCGGCCCGCCGTCCACCGCCGCGCCGTCCCGACGAACACGCACGTCCCCCCTGCCCCCTCGTCGCCGAGCGTGCGCTGCAGGCTCTCCACCTCCAGCTTTTCTTTTTGGATTCCAATAACGGTCTCAGCCACCACTCGTCGGGGTGATCAGCGCCACCTCGTCCCCATCGGCCAGCGGCGCGTCTGGACCGGCGTAGCGGTGGTTCACGGCGAGCCGCACCTGAGGCGCTAGCGCTGCAATGGCGGCGTGCTCGCGCCCGAGCAAACCAAGAAGATCTTCCGCCCGCGCTCCGTCGGGAAGCTCCACGTCCAGCGCATCGCGGCCGAGGCGGTCGCGGAGCGTGCTGAAGAGAAGGACAGAGAGCCGCATGGCAGAGACTAGCGGGTGCCCCCCTCCCCCAGCGCCGCGAACACGGCGTCGAAGTCCGGCAGTTCGTCCGCGTTCTCCAGCACCTCGGCGTGCTGGAGCATACCGTCCTGCCCGACCACGAACGTGGCCCGGCGGGAGATGCGGTCGAGCCCCATCTTCCCGAAGTCGTGGTGGTACTTCGCCTCGTAGGCCGCCGAGACGTCGGCGCCGTGATCGGAGAGCAGCGGGAACTGCAGGTCGTTCACCTTCCCGTACTCCGCGAGCACATACGGGGAGTCCGTCGAGATCCCGACCACCTGCGCCCCGGTATTCTGAAACCGGGCGAGGTCGTTGTTGACCTGGTTCAACTCCGTCGTGCAGGTGCTCGTGAAGGCACCTGGATAGAACAGGAGCACGACGGGGCCCTGCGGAAGGTGCTCCGCGAGCGACCACGGCGACTTTGTCGAGTCGAACAGCGTGAAATCAGGGGCGCGATCGCCCGGCTGGAGCGGCATGGCAGCGTTGAGGGAAAAGGTCAGGTTGTGGAATACGTCGAGGGAAAACGCTGGCCAATGGGAAAGCGCCACACCTAAGTAAAATCAAGTAAAACGAATGGCGCGGACGGGTTGGACGCGGGCGGCGACGCGGGCCGGGAGCCAGGCGGCCAGCGCGCAGAGCACCACGGCCAGGATGGCACGAGCACGAAGTCGAGCGCCCGGAGTTCGACCGGCGCCGTGTCGAGGTAGTACGCCTCCTGTGGGAGCGGGATCACCCCCCAGCGCATCTGGATGAGCGCGAGCGCGAGCGCGAGCCCGGCCCCGATGAGCGCGCCCACGATCCCGACGAAGAGGCCGAACGTGAGGAACAGCCGGCGGATGCGCTTGCGACTCGCCCCCATCGCCAGTAGCACGCCGATCTCGCGCGTCTTGTCGAGGATCACCATGAGCAGCGTGCCCACGATGTTAAACGCGGCGACGATCACGAGCACGGAGATCACGAGGGGCACGATGCTCTGCTGGAGCTGCACCCAGGCAAAGAGGTTCCGGAAGATGTCGTACACCGAGCGGGCGTAGACCGGCGGCCCGATCTCCGTGGACACCAGTTCCGCCACGGCGGGGCTCCGCGTGATGTCGTCGAGCGTGAGGTCGAAGCGCGTCACCTCGTCGGGCGCGTAGTCGAACAGGCGCCGGGCCTCGTCGATGCTCGCGAACACGAACCGGCCGTCGAAGTCGGCCAGCCCCGTCTCGAACAGCCCGGCCACGTGGTACTGCCGCACGCGTGGCCGCGCCGAGACGCCGGCGTCGGCGCCCGGCCCCACGCCGAGGTGCCGCGTCGAGAACACCGTCACCACGTCGCCGACCGCCAGCCCCAGTTCGTCGGCGAGCGTCGTGCCGAGGACGAGTCCCGGACGGTCACGGGCGTCAGGCACAAAGGAAAAACGACCGGATTCGACGTGTGAGGCCACGAACGGCTGCCCATCCTCGGGAGTCCCCCACATCAGCGTGCCCTCGATCCCGGGCACCCCGCCCTCCCCGCGGGCGCGGACGAGCGCGAACTCGACGATGGCGGGCGTCACACGCTTGACGCCGGGGAACGCCGCGAGCCGCTCCGCCAGCGAGTCGGCCCCCGTCAGCGGCCCGCCGACGTAGCTCTCCGCCTGCACGTGCTGCCCGAACCCCACCACCTTCGCCTCAATCTCGCGGCTGAAACCGCGCACGATTGCCAGCGCGAGCAGCAGCGCCCCCGTCCCCACCGCCACGCCGCCCACGGCAGCGATCGTCACGAACCGGAGGAACCGCCGCCCTTCGCCTTCCGCCCCCCGCAGGTAGCGCATCGCGACGTAACGCTCGAACACAGGCGGGGGGTGGGCGTAGGGGGAGAAACCCAAGCTACCACGGGCCGCCCGTGCTCACCCCGCGACCCGTCCCCGCCCCGGCCCCTGTAACTTGCCGCAGCACCCTCAGCCGTCCGC
>Ga0193752_1001472_pt1 | contig 19496 bp, 14 predicted proteins | sample H1c1metaG_FD_144924 | JGI IMG/M metagenome (GOLD analysis project Ga0193752, IMG submission 144924) | Soil microbial communities from a riparian zone of the East river system, Colorado, United States - H1c1 | ecosystem: Environmental > Terrestrial > Soil > Riparian zone | place: USA: East River...
ATAAATGCCCCGGGAACTGGGTGAGCCGGCAAAACGCGCGTGGTGGCGCTGCTGGCCGGTGCCTCCGGCCGGTCGACGAAACTGCGCAAAGCGGCCCCCACCCAGCTGACTGTCCTTCGATCGAGTTTGATTGCTTTTTATCGTAAATGATCGAACTCCGCCAGACTGCCGCGCTCTTATATATGTTCCGCGGGAACCCCGCCGCAGCCTGAACACAGGCGACCCGACCGGCTCGAAGCCCGCGGAAGTGCGTGCGCAAGTTCGGGAATTTCGCTCGCTGCGCGCTGAAAATAATTCTTCCGCAGCGCGTAGGTTTCCGCTTTTCGCTCTGATAGAGTGCCGCCCCCGCGACGGGCCGTTAGCTCAGTTGGTAGAGCAGCTGACTCTTAATCAGTAGGTCGTAGGTTCAACCCCTACACGGCCCACCACTTTCCCGGTGATCCCTTCGCAGCCGCGCTCCTGCGCGCACGCGCCGCGCGCAAACGTCCGCGCGCTTTCATCGAATTGGCAAGCGCCGGTAACAATCAGCGGGCGCGAATGTTGCGCGAATCGACGGACTGGCAGGTAAATTCCGTCGATGGCAAGGCAACCTTCCCGCGACGATCCGTCCAAGCCCAAGGCGCATGGCTACGCGTACAAGAAGCAGTTCTATCAAAGCGCCGACGTCGCCGCGGACTACGACGAACATCGCTTCCGCACGCCCAAGCGGCAGCGGCGCAACGCGCGCAAGTGGAATGCGATCCAGAAAGCGCTGGCGCTGACCACCGGGGTGAAGTCCATCGTCGATCTGCCATGCGGCACGGGGCGCTTTACCGGCAACCTGGCGCGCGCGGGTTATGAAGTCGTCGGCAGCGACATCTCGCTCGAGATGATGCAGCAGGCCGCCAAACTACCATCCGTGCAACACGCGAACATCGCGGGCTACGTGCGCGCCGATGCCGAGGCCCTGCCATTCGGCGCGAAGTCGGCCGATTGCGTGATGAGCATCCGCTTCCTCTTTCACGTCGACGCCGAGACGCGCCGCCGCATGCTGCGCGAGTTCGGTCGCGTCTCACGTCGCTGGATCATCGCCGATTACCGGCACAAGTATTCCTTCCGCTACGGCGTGTGGAAGATCTCGCGCGCACTCGGGCTCACGCGGCGGCCATTCGAACGCGTGTCGGTGAAGAGCATGAAGTCGGAATTCGAAGATGCGGGATTGCGCGTCGCGAAGATCATCGCGGTGCGGCGCTGGCTCTCCGATAAATGGGTAGTGTTGGCCGAGGCGGGGCATGTCGATCCGGACTCTCTCAAGATCAAGTTGCAGGACACCGCGTACGCGGACCTCGAAGTCACCGACAAGCTGGGCGAGGGCAAGCGTTCGGTGGTCTATCGGGCGCGCTGGCGCGGGCGCGAAGTGGGCCTGAAGGTCTACAAACCCGCGGCGATTGCCAATCACGCGCGCAAGCACAAGCTGCCGCTCGCCGAGTTCGAGCACCGGCGCAACAAGGCGTTCTTCGAAGCGCGCGGGTTGTCGAAGTACATCGCCGAACCGCTCGGCTTCGTGGTCGAACCCAGGTTCCAGATGTCGCTGCAGGAATGCCTCGACGGCGAGGTGTACTACTTCGCGCAGCGCGACCACGCGGATTTCATCTCACCGCGCTTCATGCAGGACCTGGCGGAGCTGGTGAGTCTCAGCCACGAGGCCAGTCTCTATGACATCGACCTTCACGCGATGAACGTGATGGTCGATCGCAAGGCGGGTACACCCAAGCTGTTCGACTTCAACCAGATTCCATTCACCGAGCGGCCGCAGAATCCGTTCGTCGGGCTGGCACTGAAGCTCGGGTTGTTAGGGCGGGGGTCGCGCGACATCCGCAAGCTCGCGAACTTCAACAATTTCGAGCGGGTCGAACGCAAGCTGCTCAAGTTCTACGGCAAGGCGCAGACCTCGGAGGCCTGAGCCGCGGCGGGCTCGTCAGCCCGATTTCAACAGCGGATCGCCGTCTTCGAGCTTGATGGCGTCCTCCGGCAGCATGGCCGGAATCCCATCCTTGATCGGGTAGGCGAGCTTGCTGGTCGGGCAGACAATCAGCTGCCGCGCTTCGGAGAAGAACACCGGCGCCTTCGAAACCGGGCAGGCAAGCATGTCGATGAGTCTGGAATCCATGAATTTCTCTGTTCAGCCCGCTGCGGCGCGGGTCGTCGTAATAAGCCAGCACAGGGCCACCGCCACCGCGAGGCCCACCACTTGCTGGGTTCGCGACCAAGTCAGCAGCGATCCGTCCATGGCAGCAATACCGACGGCGGTCACCACGAACCAGATGCCGCTTTGCAGCGCGACCCCCTGGATGCCCGCATTCTGCATGAACTTGATCGCCACGATGTACGCGGTGACGCCGCCTGCGAACGAGCCCAGGGACAGCAGGCCCACCTTGAGATCGAGCTGACCTCCGGGCCAGGCGCGCGCCGCATAGACGAAACCGCGCGCATCCAGCAGCCCTGAAACGATGGTGATCAATCCGACCACGAGAAGATTGGCGACCTGACCCATCTTATGTCCCTCTCCTGCAAGCGGCCGAAAGCATAGCCAAATCCCGTTTGGACCGCCTGCGTCGCTGGGCGCGTCCGCAGGGAGATGTTTCGCTATAATCCGCGCCCCTCGCGCGAGGCCACCGTCTGGAACGGATAGGGGCTCAAGCCTTAAGCGAAAGTGGCGGAACTGGTAGACGCGCTGGATTTAGGTTCCAGTGGGGTAACCCGTGAGAGTTCGAGTCTCTCCTTTCGCACCATTCGCCGGCGCCAGGATCGGAACAGAACGATGAAGGAATTGATATGCAGGTTCAATTGACCGCCACCGGCGGATTGGAACGCCGCCTCGAAGTGGCGATCCCCGCGGCGCAAGTCGACGGCGAAGTGGCGCAGCGCCTGAACAAGATCTCGCGCACCGCACGCCTCAAGGGCTTTCGCCCGGGCAAAGCACCGATCGCGGTGATTCGCCAGCAGTACGGCGAGCAGGTGCATGGCGAGGTCATCAACGATCTCATGCGCACCTCGTTCTCCGAAGCCGTTGCGCGCGAGAAGTTGAACCCCGCGGGCGGTCCGCGCATCGAGCCCATTGCGATGGGGCCGGGTGCCGATCTCAAGTACGCGGCAGTATTCGAAGTGCTGCCCGAAGTGAAATTGCAGCCGCTGTCCGAGCTGACGCTCGAGAAGCCGGTTGCCAGCGTCAGCGACAAAGACCTCGAGGCCATGATCGACACGCTGCGCCAACAGCGCCCGGTGTTCAACGAGGTGACGCGCGCGGCCGCGGCCAACGATCGCGTGACCGTGGACTTCGTCGGCAGGATCGACGGCGAAGAATTCGAAGGCGGCGCGGGGCAGGAAGTGCCCATCATCATCGGTGCCGGCCGTGTCATGAAGGAATTCGAAGACGCACTGGTGGGCGCGAGCGCGGGCGACGCGCGCACCTTCACCGCGTCGTTCGCGGCGGACCACACGAACAAGAAGCTGTCGGGAAAGCAGGCTTCCTTCGAGGTCAAGGTCGGCAAGGTCGAAGAGCAATTGCCGGCACCGCTCGACGAGGCGTTCGCCAAGAGCTTCGGGATTGCCGACGGCAACCTCGAATCCCTGCGCAGCGAAGTGCGCGCCAACATGGAGCGCGAGCTCGCGGAAGCAATTCGCCAGAAGATGCGCACGCAGGTGCTCGAGGGGCTGTACCAGCGCAATCCGCTGGAACTGCCGCGTCAGCTGGTCGAGGAACAGATCCAGGAATTGCAGATCGAGATGCTGCGGCGCGCCGGCGTGCGCGATGCCAAACAAATGCCGCCGCGCGAGCCGTTCGAAGAGCCGGCCCGCCGTCGCGTGGCGCTCGGCCTGCTCATGAGCGAGCTGGTGCGCAACGCGAGCCTCAAGGTGAGCCGCGAAGCCGTGTCGGAGAAATTGAACGAACTGTCGGCCTCGTATTCAAATCCCGAGGAAGTGCGACGCAACTACTTGCAAAACCCGGACGCGATGCGACAAATAGAGGCCCAGGTTCTCGAAGGCCAGGCGATGGATTGGGTGGTCGGTCAGGCGAAAGTCACCGAGAAGCCCGCGACCTTCGGCGAGCTCACGCAGTTCGGACAAGCAGATGCTTGATAGAGGAGTGTTTCGATGAACGAGCGCGGACTGAATCTCATACCGATCGTCGTGGAGCAGACCGCCCGCGGTGAGCGGTCGTATGACATCTACTCGCGCCTGCTCAAGGAGCGCGTGGTGTTTGCCGTCGGTCCCGTCGAGGACTACATGGCCAACGTCATCGTGGCGCAGCTGCTGTTCCTCGAATCCGAAAATCCGGACAAGGACATCGCCCTCTACATCAACTCGCCCGGCGGTTCGGTGAGCGCGGGTCTTGCGATCTACGACACCATGCAGTTCGTCAAACCGGACGTGAGCACCATTTGCGTCGGAATGGCCGCCTCGATGGGCGCCGTGCTGATGGCCGGTGGCGCCAAGGGCAAGCGATTCATGCTGCCAAACTCGCGCGCGATGATTCACCAGCCCTCGGGCGGGTATCAGGGCCAGGCCAGCGACATTCACATCCAGGCCCAGGAAATCCTCAAGATCCGCGAGCGATTGAACGAAATCCTCGCCCACCACACGGGGCAGACTGTCGACAAGATCCGCCTGGATTCGGAACGCGACAATTTCATGAGCCCGACCGAGGCCATCGCCTACGGACTCGTGGACAAATTACTCGACAAACGAGTCGCACCTGCGACTTCTGCCACTCCCGCTTAGTTCCAGCGCTGCCGGCGTCAAGCCGCCGGCAGTGCGAAGCCACTCGCAGTTCTCGACAAATCCCGTATAAACAACGGCTTCCGCTCGCGTGCCCCTTGGGTTCCGCGGAACAGCCGTGATATATAGATTCCCAGCAGGTGGGCACGTGCCCTCCCGCGCCACACGGAGCGACGATGACCGAGGACACTCGCGGACGGCATGACGACGGCAAGTTGTTGTACTGCTCCTTCTGCGGCAAAAGTCAGCACGAAGTCCGCAAGCTGATTGCCGGTCCGTCGGTCTTTGTCTGCGACGAATGCGTCGAGCTCTGCAACGACATCATTCGCGAAGAACTCGAAGATCGCGCCGAGCGCGCCCGCGACAAACTGCCGAAGCCTTCCGAGATCAAGAAAGTTCTCGACGAATACGTGATCGGCCAGGAGCGCGCGAAGAAGACCCTGTCGGTCGCCGTCTACAACCACTACAAGCGTCTGCAGACGCGCGGCGGCACCGCCGGCCGTGGCAAGGACGACGTCGAGATTTCCAAGAGCAACATCCTGCTGATCGGTCCCACGGGCTGCGGCAAGACCTTGTTAGCCGAAACGCTGGCGCGTCTGCTCAACGTGCCGTTCACGATTGCCGATGCCACGACGCTGACCGAAGCCGGTTACGTCGGTGAAGACGTCGAGAACATCATCCAGAAGCTGCTGCAGAAGTGCGACTACGACGTCGAGAAGGCGCAGACCGGTATCGTCTACATCGACGAAATCGACAAGATTTCCCGCAAGTCCGACAACCCGTCCATCACGCGTGACGTGTCGGGCGAAGGCGTGCAGCAGGCGCTGCTCAAGCTCATCGAAGGCACGATCGCCTCGGTGCCCCCCCAGGGTGGCCGCAAGCACCCGCAGCAGGAATTCCTGCAGGTCGACACCTCCAACATCCTGTTCATCTGCGGTGGCGCATTCGCCGGTCTCGAGAAGATCGTGCTGAACCGTACGCAGAAGGGCGGCATCGGGTTCACCTCCGAAGTGCGCGATGTGAGCACGCGCCCCAACGGCAACGACATCTTCAAGGAAGTCGAACCGGAAGATCTCATCAAGTACGGGCTCATCCCCGAATTCGTCGGCCGTCTGCCCGTGGTGGCGACGCTCGAGGAGTTGGACGAGCGCGCGTTGATCTCGATCCTCACCGAGCCCAAGAACGCATTGACGAAGCAGTACCGTCGCCTGTTCGACATGGAAGGCGCCGAGCTGGAATTCCGCGACGAAGCCTTGAGCGCCGTGGCGAAGAAGGCGATGCAGCGCAAAACCGGTGCGCGTGGCCTGCGTACGATTCTCGAAAACGTGCTGCTCGAGACGATGTACGAGCTGCCCTCGATGAAGAACGTCCAGAAGGTCGTGGTCGACGACAGCGTCATCGAAGGGCATCAGCAGCCCTACGTGGTGTACAAGTCCGACACCGCACCGAGCGAAGACAATGCGCCGCGGCGCGTCTCCGGATCGGGGTTAAGCTGATCCTGCCTCGCCGCTCTCGTTGCGGCGACTGCATATCCAGGCGGAACTGCGTCGCAGGCGTTGAAACGCCCCGGCGTATCCCCACTTCCCGCGTTACACTTTGACTAAATACAGCCGGACATGCTGCATTTTGCGGCGTCGACGGCAGGTTGAGGGCCCGCCGCGTGACTGAATCCTCCCCTTCGAGCTCCAAATCCGTCGCCATCCAGGGCCTGCCGGTATTGCCGCTACGCGATGTAGTGGTGTACCCGCACATGGTCATCCCGCTGTTCGTAGGCCGTGAAAAATCCATCCACGCGCTCGACGTGGCGATGAAGGCCGACAAGCGCATCATGCTGATCGCGCAGAAGCAGCCCGACGTCGACGATCCGAAAGCCGACGATCTGTATCGCATCGGCACTGTCGCTTCGATACTGCAGCTGCTCAAACTACCCGACGGCACCGTCAAGGTGCTGGTCGAAGGCGTCGATCGCGCGCGCATCGAAGCCATGCACACCGGCGAGCACTACACCTCCGATGTGACCACCGAACCCGATGCCGACACCTACGACGAGAAAGAGCTCGACGTGCTGGCGCGCTCCGTGATTTCGCAGTTCGAGCAGTACGTGAAGCTCAACAAGAAAGTGCCGCCCGAAGTGCTGACCGCGCTCGCCGGCATCGAGCAGCCCGGCCGCCTGGCGGACACCGTGGCCGCGCACATGGCGCTCAAACTACCCGAGAAGCAGAAGGTTCTCGAAATCCTCGACGTGCGCAAGCGCCTCGAGCACGTGCTGGTCGCCATCGAAGGCGAGATGGACGTGCTGCAGATCGAGAAGCGCATCCGCGGCCGCGTCAAGGCGCAGATGGAAAAGAGCCAGCGCGAGTACTACCTGAATGAGCAGATGAAGGCCATTCAGAAGGAACTCGGCGAGATGGAAGAGGGCGGCAACGAGCTGTCCGATCTCGAGAATCGGATCAAGAAAGCGGGCATGCCGAAAGAGGCGCTCGACAAGGCCAACGCCGAGCTCAACAAGCTCAAGATGATGTCGCCGATGTCGGCCGAAGCCACCGTCGTGCGCAACTACATCGACTGGCTGGTGAAGGTTCCGTGGAAGAAACGCACCAAGATTCTCAAGGACATCGCGAAAGCCGAAAAGGTGCTCGAGGAAGATCACTTTGGGCTGGAGAAGGTCAAGGAACGCATCGTCGAATACCTGGCCGTCCAGCAGCGCGTCGACAAGATAAAGGGACCGATCCTTTGCCTGGTCGGGCCGCCCGGAGTCGGCAAGACCTCGCTCGGCCAGAGCATTGCGCGCGCCACGAACCGCAAGTTCGTGCGCATGTCGCTGGGTGGCGTGCGTGACGAGGCCGAGATCCGCGGCCATCGCCGCACCTACATCGGCTCCATGCCCGGCAAGATCGTGCAGAACATGGCGAAGACCGCCGTGCACAATCCGCTGTTCCTGCTCGACGAGGTCGACAAGATGTCGATGGACTTCCGCGGCGATCCGTCCTCGGCGCTGCTCGAAGTGCTCGATCCGGAGCAGAACTCAACCTTTGCCGACCATTACCTCGAGGTCGATCTCGACCTGTCGCAGGTGATGTTCGTCTGTACCGCGAACAGCCTGAACATTCCGGCGCCACTGCTCGATCGCATGGAGGTCATTCGCCTGCCGGGTTACACCGAAGACGAAAAACTCAACATCGCGAAGAAGTACCTGCTGCCAAAACAGGTGAAGCAGAACGGGTTGAAGGTCGAGGAGTTGAAGGTCACGGACGAAGTGATCCTCGACATCATTCGCTACTACACGCGCGAAGCGGGCGTGCGCAATCTCGAACGCGAGCTCGCGCGCATCTGCCGCAAGGCCGTCAAACAACTGTTGCTGTCCGCAAAAAAGGCGGAGAAGTCGGAGAAACCAGAGAAGGCTTCCGACAAACAGGTTTCGGTCGCGGCGAAGAATCTCGACAAATTCTTAGGGGTGCGTCGCTTCCGCTACGGCAAGGCCGAAGAGGAAAACCGCATCGGTCAGGTCACGGGCCTGGCCTGGACCGAGGTCGGCGGCGAATTACTGACGATCGAAGCCGCGGTTGTTCCGGGCAAGGGCAAGTTGCAGCACACCGGTCAGCTCGGTGAGGTGATGCAGGAGTCCATTCAGGCCGCGATGACGGTGGTGCGCAGCCGCGCCAACGTGCTCGGCATCGATCCGGACTTCTACCAGAAGCACGACGTGCATCTGCACATGCCCGAAGGCGCGACGCCGAAAGACGGCCCGTCCGCAGGTATCGGAATGTGCACGGCGCTGGTCTCGGCGCTCACCAAGATTCCGGTGCGTTCGGATGTCGCGATGACGGGCGAGATCACGCTGCGCGGTGAAGTGCTGCCCATCGGCGGACTCAAGGAAAAACTGCTCGCGGCGCATCGCGGCGGCATCACCACCGTGATGATTCCGGTCGACAACGAGAAGGACCTCGTGGAGATCCCGGACAACATCAAGGGCAAGCTCGACATCCGCCCGGTCAAGTGGATCGACGAGGTGTTCGAAGTGGCATTGGCGAGCCGGCCCGTGCCGCGACTCGCGACGCCCGTTCCGGCGCCGGCCGGCGAAAAACGTGCGCGGCGCGCAGGGCGCCGTTCGACCAAGACAGTTCAGGCACACTAAACGCCCGAAACGGCACACAAGGCCCCCGCGCGATGCACGGGGGCCTTTTTTGTGGCCGTTGTTTGTGCCCTTGAGGAACCGCTCGCGGTATCTTCCGTACCCACAGACGATCCGCTAGACTGCGCGGCCTTTCGCGGGCGGCAAGTCGGGTGCTTAGCTCAGCGGTAGAGCATCGCCCTTACAAGGCGAGGGTCGGGGGTTCGAAACCCTCAGCACCCACCAAAATTGGAGCGGTAGTTCAGTTGGTTAGAATACCGGCCTGTCACGCCGGGGGTCGCGGGTTCGAGTCCCGTCCGCTCCGCCAATTCTTTCAGGACCCAGTTGTCTAGGACGAGCGATGCTGCAGCGTATTCGTGATGGTCTCCATGGACGCAAATGGCTGGCGTGGTTCGCGCTGGCTCCGATTGCGTTGATCTTCACGTTCTGGGGCGGTTCCAACTCGCTCGATTTCAACGGCAGCGGTCCGAAAGACGCGGCGACGGTCGATGGCGAAACCATTTCCGTGCAGGAAGCCACCAAGGCCTGGCAGGACACCGAGGCGCGCTGGTCGCAGCAGTTCGGCACCGACATCCCACCCGAACAACGGGCGAAGATGCAGGACAACATTCTCGAAAACCTCGTGCTCAAGAGGCTGATCGACAATCGTCTCCGGGATGGCCACTACGCGGTCAACGAGAGCAAGGTGCTCGCGGAATTCCAGAACATCCCCTCGTTCAAGGGGCCGGACGGCAAATACGACCCGACGCAGGCGCGCATCGCGCTGCAGAGCAACGGCATCAGCGAGCGCGAGGTGTTCGACCAGACGCGCACTCAATTGCTCGTCAACCAGTTGCAAGCCGGGCTCGCCAATTCTTTCTTCCTGACCAAGGGCGAACAGCAGCGCCTCTACAATCTCGAAAACGAAGAGCGCGAAGTGCAGTTCGCGCTGTTGCCGGCCGACAAGTTCGCCGGCAGCGAGCCGGTCGACGAGGCCGCGATCAAGGCGTACTACGACAAGAACGGCGATCGCTTCATGACCACCGAGTCGGTGGCGCTCGAGTACGCCGAGCTGCGACTCGAACAGCTGGCGACGCTCGTAGTACCGAGCGAGGCGGACCTGCAGCTGATGTACGACGAGAACAAGACTAACTACGTGCTCGACGAGCGCCGCCGCACACGGCACATCCTCATCCCGGTGAACGGCGACGATGATGCCGGCGCACTCAAGAAGGCCGAGGGCGTGCTCGCCGAGGCGCGTGCCGGCAAGGATTTCGCGGAGCTGGCGAAGAAGTACTCCACCGACATCACGGCGAAAGACGGTGGCGAACTCGGCTTCGTGGAACAGAAACAGTTCCCCGGCCCGTTCGGCGACACGTTGTTTTCGATGAAGGTCGGCGATGTCGCGGGTCCCGTGAAATCCCAGTTCGGATATCACCTCATCAAGCTCGAAGAAATCGAAGCCGGTCAGCAGAAGCCTTTTGCCGACGTGCGCGCCGAGCTCGATTCGCAGTATCGCCAGCAACATGCGGCGGACCTGTTCGGCGACCGCCAGGAACAGATGAATGCCGCGCTCGAGAAGGGCGAAAAGGACCTCGACAAGATTGCGCAGAACCTCGGGCTGACGCGCGGTTCGATTCCTGAATTCCTGCGCGGCGGCGGCGCGGAACCGCTCGGCTCGGGCAGGGATCTGCAGCAGCTGGTGTTCGGTGACGCAACGCTCAACCAGGGCAAGATCGGCGGACCGCTGGCGATCGGCGAGGACCGGCTCGTGCTCGTGAAGGTCAGCGCGCATCACAAGGCCGAGGTCAAACCGCTGGCGGTGGTGCACGACGACATCGTGGCGCTGCTCAAGCAGGAGCGCGGCGCCGCGGCCGCGAAGGCCGCAGCCGAGGCCGCAACTCCCAAGCTCGAAGGCGGCGAGAAACTCGACGCGCTGGCGAAAGGCTGGAGCGTTACGGCCGAGCCGGCGCGCTTCATCAGCCGCGGCGATCCGTCGATTCCCGCAGCGCTGCGCACGGCGATTTTCGAAGCACCGCGCCCCGCGGCCAAGCCCGTGATCAAGTCTGCGGCCATCGAGAACGGCAGCGCGGTGTTCGTAGTCACGCGTTCGCGCGTCGCCGACACCACCGCCAACCCGCAGATGGTGCAGCAGCAGAACGCGCAGCTGGTGGAACGCTCGGCGCAGGGCGACATCGCCACCTATGTGAACGAGGCCAAACGCAAGGCCAAGATCGTCAAGAACCCCGGCGTGTTCGAGTAAAGATTCATGGGAGCTGCTGGAACGGATTCGAAGTCAGCTCCCGTCCTCCCCATCCTGATCGCCATGGTCGCCGGCGGATTCGCCGGCTGGCTGCTCGGCGCCGACGGCGCCATCGGCACGGTCAAACTACTGCCGCTGCTCGACCTGGTCGGCACGCTGTTCATCAACCTGCTGAAGATGCTGATCGTGCCGCTGATCCTGGCGTCGGTGATCACCGGCGTCGCCGGCCTTGGCACCGGACCCGATCTCGGCAGGCTCGGTGGCAAGACGCTGGGCTTCTACGTACTCACGACGCTGATCGCGGTGCTGATCGCGCTGATGCTGGTCAATATCGTGGAACCCGGCGTCAAGGACGGGCAACCGGCCCGCAGCCTGCTCGCGCTCACTGCCGACGCGGCGGAAGTCACCGAGGGCGTGAAACACCGTGCAGAGACCAGCATTCTCGACACGATCAAGGGCGTGGTACCACCGAACATCGTCGAGGCCGCCGCCAACACCAAGCTGCTGGCGCTGGTGTTCTTCGCAGTGTTGTTCGGGTTTTTCCTGGCACGCATCCAGGAACCCTTCAAGGGGACGGTGCTCAATTTCTGGCAGGGCATTTTCCAGATCATGATGCGCATGACCGGCTGGGTCATGCAGCTCGCGCCCATCGGCGTGTTCGCGCTGATCGCGAAAGTGGTGGCGCTGTCGGGCTTCGAGGGCGCAGGTCCCCTGCTGTTGTTCGCTGGCTGTGTCGTCGCCGGCCTCGCGCTGTATGGTTTCGTCGCTTTGCCGATCCTGCTCGCCACGGTTGCGCGCGTGAATCCGTGGCGCCTGTATCCGGCGATGGCACCCGCCCTGCTGACCGCGTTCTCGACCGCGTCTTCTTCGGCGACGTTACCGCTGTCGCTGCGCTGCCTGGAACAAAACGCGAAGGTGTCCGAGCGCATTGCGGGCTTTGTCATGCCACTCGGGGCGTCGGTGAATCACGCCGGCAGCGCGTTATATGAATGCGCCGCCGCGATGTTCATTGCGCAGGCGTATGGCCTGCACCTGTCCTTCTCCACGCAGTTCACCGTCGTGGTGCTCGCGCTGATCACTTCCATGGGAATTGCCGGCATCCCCGCGGCGTCGCTGGTCGGCATCGCCATCATTCTCGCGGCGGTCGGCCTGCCGGCTGAAGCGATCGGCGTGCTGCTGGTCTTCGATCGCATCCTCGACATGGCGCGCACGGCGATCAATGTGCTCGCAGATGCGGCCTGCGCTGTCATCGTGGCGCGTCTCGAAGGCGAGACAGCTGTGTTGGGGGATCCTGCCAAGGTTTCTGCCTAGCAAGGTTGGGCTTGAAGAGAAGACCAAGAGGCGCGCTTCCTGCAGCCTCGTCAGCGCTCAAGCGAGCGCGCCCTTCGGGTGCCCGAAAACGGGGCTACGAAAAGCTACGTCTTCAAAATTGGCTGCGCTGAGGGGCACTAGGGGCTTTTCGCTTAACGCCCCGTTTTCGGCGCGCTCGATTCGCGCTGACGAGGCTGCAGGAAGCGCGCCCAAGATCCGCTCTGCAAGGCCGGCTAGTTAGTCCGAGCTCTTCGCCACTAAGCCAACGCCGCCATTCGCCTTCGCTGTGCTTGTGCTCCCCGGAGCCAGCGACCGTGCGGAGTCGCCAGGTCGAGGGGTCCTGTGGCTAGTTAGCATGCCGGCGGGTCGATGGCGGTGAGGTGCCGCTACGTGCGGGCGAGGCGCTCTGTTGAAGGCTTCGAGAGCGGGCGTAAAGCGCGCCGAAAACGAGGCGTTAAGCGAAAAGCCCCTAGTGCCTCTCAGCGCAGCCAATTCGGAAGACGTAGCTTTTCGTAGCCTCGTTTTCGGGCACCCGAAGGGCGCGCGTCCCCGACCGCTCTCGAAGCCTTCAACAGCGCGCCTCGCCCGCGGGCAACCGAACCCCTCAGCCCTCGGCCTCCACCGGAAAGCTCATCCCGACAGTGGAGAACCCACCATCGACATAGAGAATCTCACCCGTGATTCCGTTGGCGAGGTCGGAGCACAGAAACGCCGCGGCGTTGCCAACATCCTCGAGCGTGACATTGCGGCGCAGCGGTGCCACGTCGGCGACGCGACTCAGCATCCTGCGGAAACCGGCAATACCGGCGGCCGCGAGCGTCTTGATGGGGCCGGCGGAGATGCCGTTCACGCGAATGTTGTGCGCACCCAGGTCGGCGGCCAGGAAGCGTACGTTCGCCTCGAGGCTGGCCTTGGCGAGGCCCATGACGTTGTAGCTGGGGATCGATTTGACGGCGCCGAGATACGACAGCGTCACGATGGCGCCGGCGCGTCCGGCCATGAGTGGTCGCGCAGCGCGGGCGAGGGCAGTGAGGCTGTAGCTCGACACATCGTGCGCGACCCTGAAAGCCTCGCGCGACGTGCTCTCGACGAAACCGCCGGCCAAGGCCTCGCGCGGCGCATAAGCGACCGCGTGCACGACGATGTCGAGCGAGCCCCAGGCTTGTTTGATGGCGGCGAAGGCCGAGTCGATCTCGGCGTCATTGGTGACATCGAGCGGCAGCACGAGTTTCGAACCCAGTGACTCCGCCAGCGGCGCTACGCGCTCCTTGAACTTCTCGTTGACATAGGTGAATGCGAGTTCCGCCCCTTCACGATGCATCGCCTGCGCGATGCCCCAGGCGATGGAACGATCGGATGCCACGCCCACGATGAGCGCGCGTTTTCCGCTCATGAACCCCATGTTTGATCCCCTATGGCCAGTTAATCGAGGCCGGCATTCTGCCAGCTTCAACCGTCCAGGAGGAAAATCAGCGGCGGCGGACGTTGACGGTGAGTTTCTGGCCGGGGCGCAGCGTGGCGTGCGAGCTGATGCCGTTCCAGTTCACGAGGTCGGAGACCGTGACGCCGAACACCTGCGCGATGCGCGACAGCGTATCGCCGCTGCGTACCTTGTAGCTCACTTCGCGCGAGCTGCCGGACGAGACTGATTTGCTGCTGCTGCTATTTCTGCTTGGCGCGGCTCGCGTGTTGAGCACGAGTTTCTGGCCGGCGCGCAACGTGTCGCCCGGGCCCATGCCGTTCATGCGCGCGAGCGTCGCGACGTCCATGCGATGACGCTTGGCGATGCGCCAGAGAGAATCGCCGCTGCGCACGACGTGCACGGCGGGACGTCGGCCCGCGCGGCCGCCGCGCCCGTCGACGCGGGCTGCCGCCAGCATGACCTTCGGCGGCAGATTGACCACCGCGGTCGGTACGCGCAGTTCGGCGCCGACCACGAGCGCCTCGGTGCCGAGATTGTTCATGTCGCGAACTACAATTGTCTGGGTCTTGTACTTCTTCGCGATGGTCGCCACCGATTCGCCCCGCTTCACGGTGTGCAGCGAGACGCGCACGCGTTCATCGGGACTGAGTAGTTCGAGGTTGCGGCGGAACGCGTCAGCGGTGTCACGCGGCAGCAAGAGGAAATGCGGACCGGCCGGGTCGGTTGCCCAGCGATGGAAGCCCGGGTTGAGTTCGTACACTTCGTCGAGCGTGATGCCCGCGAGCTCCGCCGCGAGCGTGAGATCCAGCTGACCGCCGGTGTCGACCTTCTCGAAGTAGGGCTCGTTCGGAATGGGGCTGAAGGCGATGCCGTAGTCCTCGGGATTTGCGACCAGGCGGCGCATGGCGAGAAGCTTCGGTACGTAGGCGCGTGTTTCGGCGGGCAAGTGCAGGCTGAAGAAATCGACCGGCAATCCCTTCGCGCGGTTGGCGTTCACTTCGCGCTGCACGCGGAACTCGCCGCAGTTGTACGCGGCGATGGCCAGCAGCCAGTCGTCGAAGAATTCGTCGTGCATGTACTGCAGGTACTCGAGCGCGGCGCGCGTCGAAGCAACGACGTCGCGACGGCCGTCGTACCACCAGTCCTGCTTGAGACCAAAGCGCTCGCCGGTGCCGGGCATGAACTGCCACAGGCCGTTGGCGCGCACCCACGACTGCGCATAGGGCTCGAAGGCGCTTTCCACCACCGGCAGCAGCGCAAGCTCGAGCGGCATGCCGCGCGCCTCGATCTCTTTGACGATGTGGTGCATGTAAGGAACGGCGCGGCCGAACACGCGCTCGAGGTATTGGGGGTTGTTGGCGTAAAAGGCCAGCTGTTGATCGATGCGCGGCGACTCGACGTCGTCGATCTTGAAGCCGGCGCGGATGCGATCGAATACGTCGGGATATTGTTCAGGGGTCAGGCCGGCCAGCGTGTGCGTGCCATCGGCAAGCGGTGCATCGAGCCCAAGGTCGGCGGCGGCGTCATCCGCCTCGACCGACAGGCCGGCAACCGCGTCGGTGGGCGCGGCATTCGAAACCGCGACTGTCGTTTTGGAGGGTGCCGGCGTGGCTTTCGCAGACCGAACGGGTGCCGCTACGGGGGGCGCTGCCTCGGGCGCGGGGGTAGCCACCACAACCGGCGGCAGGCTGCCGGTGGCGCTATCAATGGGCGGTGTCGCACATCCCGTGAGGGCGGCGGCAATAAGAAACAGTGGCGCCAGTGCGCGCCGTTCCGTTAATCCGACAGTCAAATCACACCCCCAAGGGCGGCAGTGGCAGGTACCGTTTTCGTAACATGACGGTACTTCGTCGTTGCCCGGTATTTAAGCCGTAAGTTCACAGGATTGCTACCTTTTTTGTGATCTAATTCACGCCATTTGTGACGCACGCCACTGCCTCCGCTGCCGTCGATACCTGGCTAAGGTCTGCCCTGGGCCAATCTGTGCTACAGGCCGAATCCGAGTTGATGGTTGAAGCCTTGGACGACGTTTTCGGCTGGGAGTTGCTGCAGCTCGGAACCTGGGGCTCGCGTAACGGTTTGTTGTCCGGTTGTCGGACCCGACGTCACGCCGTTGTCGCGCACGATCGATCGGATTCCGCCGATGCCGATATCGTCGCGCGTCTGTCCCAGTTGCCGGTCGCCAACGGCGCGGTCGACGCCGTCATCCTGCCGCACACCCTCGAATTCGAAACCGATCCCTACGCAGTGGTGCGCGAAGCCGATCGTGTGCTCGCGGGCGAGGGGCAATTGATCGCACTCGGATTCCGGCCGTGGAGTCTGTGGGGCTTCCGCAGCCGCGCGATCAGCCGCGGCTATCCACCGGGCCTGAAGCGCATGTTGGGCGCGGGCCGGCTGGCGGACTGGCTCGAGCTGCTCGGCTACGACGTCACACTGACGCGCAACTATCTATTCACGCCGCCGTGGGGCGGCACCGCGCCGCGGCCCGGCGTGTCGTCGGCGTTGCTGCGGCGAGGCTGGATCAAACCCTGGCCGGCGGGCGCATATCTCATCAAGGCGCGCAAGCGCGTGTACACGCTCACGCCCATCCGGCCCAAGGCACGCGAGCGCGCGCAGGGCATCGGCGGCCTGGTCAAGCCCACGACGCCGCGCGAGAGCTCCTGAGCAACACGCAACCGCGCTAGACTCGCGCCCCATGCGCCAGATCGTTCTCGACGTTGAAACCACCGGCCTCGATGCCAGCGCCGGGCATCGCATCATCGAAATCGGCTGCGTCGAGATTTTCAACCGCCGCCCGTCCGGCCAGAAGTTTCATCGCTACCTGAATCCCGAACGCGAGATCGACGCCGGCGCGCTTGCAGTACACGGCATCGACCTCGCGCGCCTGCAGCAGGCGCCGAAGTTCACCGAGGTCGCTGCTGAACTTTTGACTTTTATCTCGGGCGCCGAACTGATCATTCACAACGCGCCCTTCGACGTCGGCTTTCTCGATGCCGAATTGGCGCGCCTGCCGGGCGAAGCGCGCACGGTCGCAGCCTTGTGCAAGGTGCTCGATACGCTGGCGCTGGCGCGCAGCCTGCATCCGGGCCAGCGCAACGGGCTGGATGCGCTGTGCAAGCGCTACAGCGTCGACAACAGCAAGCGCGAGCTGCATGGCGCATTGCTCGACGCCGGCATCCTGGTGGATGTTTATCTCGCCATGACCGGCGGGCAGAGTGCTCTGGCGCTGGCGCCAGAATCGCAGCGCGCGGCCACAGCCACGAATTCAGGGATGATCAGGCTCACGCCCGGGATCGCGCTTGCCGTACCCGTCGCCAGTGCCGAGGAATTGGAACGCCACGAGGCCATGCTCGACCTGATCCACAAGGCGAGCGGTGGCAAGGCAGTCTGGCGCGCCAATTGAGGGATGGACGGTCCGGGCGCCTGGAATGGCGACCGAACGCACAGAAACTACTGAACCTCGCCTTCTGGCTCTCGGCTGGTATCCCCGCCAGACGGCAAAATCGCCGCCGCATTTGAGCGCAAGCTCCTGGAAGAGAACGCAAAGAATCATGGAATTGAGTTTGAAAGGCTGTCGTATCGGCATCGTGGGTCTGGGCTATGTCGGGCTGCCGCTGGCGGTCGAATTTGGCAAACAGTTCAGGACGGTCGGCTTTGACATCAAGGCCGAGCGCATCAAGCAGCTCAAGTCCGGGAAAGACAGCACGCTCGAATGCTCGCCCGCGGAGCTGCGCACCGCCACGATGCTCAAGTACTCGACGAGTCTCAAAGACCTCGCCAAGTGCCGTGTGTACATCGTGACTGTGCCGACGCCAATCGATCGCTACAACCGCCCGGATCTCACGCCGCTGGTCAAATCCAGCGAGACTGTCGGCAAGGTGCTCAAGAAGGGCGATGTGGTGGTGTATGAGTCAACCGTTTATCCGGGCTGCACCGAAGAGATCTGCATTCCGATTCTCGAACGCGAATCGGGACTCAAGTTCAATGTGGATTTTTTCGCCGGCTACAGCCCGGAGCGCATCAATCCCGGTGACAAGGAACATCGCCTGCCGTCGATCAAGAAAGTCACTTCCGGTTCGACGCCCGCGGTCGCCACGTTCGTCGACGATCTGTACCGCAGCGTGGTGCGCGCCGGTACTCACAAGGCTTCCAGCATTCGCGTGGCCGAGGCCGCCAAGGTCATCGAGAACACGCAGCGTGACGTGAACATCGCGCTCATCAACGAGCTGGCGCTCATCTTCAATCGCCTCGGCATCGACACCGAAGAGGTGTTGTTGGCCGCGGGCAGCAAGTGGAACTTCCTGCCGTTTCGCCCGGGCCTGGTTGGCGGGCACTGCATCGGAGTGGATCCTTACTACCTCACTCACAAGGCACAGGAGATTGGCTTCCATCCCGAGATGATCCTCGCCGGCCGCCGCCTGAATGACAGCATGGCTAACTACGTCGCCGGGCAGGTAGTGAAGCTAATGTCGGACAAGAAGATCCTGGTGAAGGGTTCGCGGGTGCTGGTGCTCGGATTGGCCTTCAAAGAAAACTGCCCGGACCTGCGCAATTCCAAGGTCGCCGATGTCGTGCGCGAGCTAAAGAACTACGGCGCCAAGGTTGACGTGTACGATCCGTGGATCGATCGCAAGGAAGCCGAACACGAATACGGCATTCGCCCGCTCAAGAGCGTGAAAGATGGCGCCTACGATGCGGCCGTGCTCGCCGTCGGCCACAAGGAATTCCGCGATAAAGGCATCGCCAGCGTGCGCAAGGCCTGCAAGAAGAACCACGTGGTCTACGACATCAAGTACCTGTTCCCCGCGAACGAAGTCGATGGCCGTCTGTAAGGAGTCGTCTTGAAAATTCTGCTCACCGGCGCCGCCGGATTCATTGGTTTCCATACGGCGCGCAAGCTGCTGGCGCGCGGCGATGAAGTGGTCGGGCTCGACAATCTCAACGATTATTACGACCCGACTCTCAAGCGCGCGCGGCTCGCCATACTCGAACCCGAGCCGAAGTTCCGCTTCGTCAAGATGGACCTCGCCGATCGCGGCGGCATGAAGGCGCTGTTCGCGCGCGAGAAATTTCCGCGTGTCATCCACCTCGCCGCGCAGGCCGGCGTGCGCTACTCGCTCGAGAATCCGCACGCGTATATCGACAGCAACGTCACCGGCACGCTGAACGTGCTCGAAGGCTGCCGGCACAACAATGCCGAGCACCTGGTGTTTGCCTCGACCAGTTCCGTGTACGGCCTCAACACCAACATGCCGTTCACGCCGCATCGCGGCGTAGATCACCCGCTGTCGCTATATGCCTCGACCAAGCGCGCCAATGAGCTTATGGCGCACAACTACGCCGCGTTGTTCAAACTACCCGTGACCGGGCTGCGGTTTTTCACCGTCTATGGCCCATGGGGCCGGCCGGACATGGCGCTGTTCCTGTTCACCAAGAACATTCTCGAGGGAAAGCCGATCGACGTGTTCAACAACGGCCACCACAAGCGCGACTTCACTTTCGTTGAGGACATTGCCGAGGGCGTGATGCGGGCGTGCGATCGCATTGCCGAGCCTAACCAGTCGTGGAGCGGCGACAATCCGGACCCCGCCACATCGAGCGCGCCGTTCCGCATCTACAACATCGGCAAC
>Ga0193752_1001473_pt1 | contig 19488 bp, 18 predicted proteins | sample H1c1metaG_FD_144924 | JGI IMG/M metagenome (GOLD analysis project Ga0193752, IMG submission 144924) | Soil microbial communities from a riparian zone of the East river system, Colorado, United States - H1c1 | ecosystem: Environmental > Terrestrial > Soil > Riparian zone | place: USA: East River...
GCGCCGTCTGCATGCCGGCCGAGTTCGCGCGCTGGAAGGCGGGCGCTAACTAGCGTCGTGGAAGATCAATCCCAGCGTGTGACGCTGGCCGCCGCGCAACCGGCTCACGCCATGCCGCATGTTGACCCGGTACGTGCCGCGCGTTCCTTCCACCGGACGGGAATTGACCGCGAAGATCACCGCATCACCCTGCCCGAGCGGCACGACCTCCACCCGGCTCTGCATGCGCGGGCGTTGCTCGGTGAGGACGAACTCCCCGCCGCTGAAGTCCTCGCCCGGCCGCGACAGCAACACCGCCACCTGCAGCGGAAAGACGTGTTCGCCGTACAGGTCCTGGTGCAGACAGTTGAAGTCGCCGGCCGCGTACCGCAGCAGCAGCGGAGTCGGACGCGCCTGCCCCGCCGCATGGCAACGCGCGAGAAACTCCGCGTGGGTGGCGGGAAAACGCGTGTCGAGGCGCAGCCGTTCGTGCCAGCGGTTCGCGATCGGGGCGAGGCGCGCGTACAGCGTCTCGCGCAACGTCTGCAGCGCGCGCGGCAGTGGATAGGTGAAGTACTGGTACTCGCCGCGGCCGAAACCGTGGCTCGCCATGACGATGCGTTTGCGAAACAGGCTCGCGTCGGCGTACGACGCGGCCAGGTTCCGGCAGGCGCCGGCGTCCAGCAACCCTGGAATCGGCGCGCAGCCCTGCGCGTCGAGAGCGGCCGCGAGGTGTTGCCAGTCCGGCGCCGCCGCCGGCGCGAAGGCCGGTTGCGCGTTCACGCGCGCGCTTCGCGCGCCAGCAAGGTGCGCTTGCGTTCGACGCCCCAGCGATAACCCGACAACGCGCCGTCGTTACGCACGACGCGGTGACAGGGAATCGCCAGCGCGATGGGATTCGCGCCGCAGGCCTGCGCGACCGCGCGGAATGCCTTCGGCGCGTCGATGCGACGCGCGATCTGCGCATAACTCGCGGTTGCGCCGGCCGGAATCTTCGCCAGCGCGCGCCACACGCGCTTCTGGAAATCCGTGCCGGCCACATCGAGCGGCAGATCGAGGCCTTTTGCCGGCGCATCGATGAACGCCCGCACGGTTGCCAGCGCCGCGCGCAATTTCGCGTCGTCCCGGATGAGCTCCGTGCCGGCGAAACGGCGTGCAAGATCGCGCGCCAGCGCCGCGGGCTGCGCGCCGAAGAGAATGGAACAGACACCTTTGGCGCTGGCCGCAACCAGTACGAGCCCTAAGGAGGTGTCACCGATACCGAAGTGGATTTGTGTGTTCATGCGCGCAAGGTTAGGCGCGCAGGAGCGGACGATCAGCCCGATTCTTGCGGACTTGTCAGTAGTCCTGAAACGACTCGAGCGGCACCGCGGTCGACGGCGAGGTTGGCTCATCGTCCGCGGCGGGTGACGGCGCCAGCACCGCAACGCCGGCCGTGACGATGGGTGTCACGCTCGCCAGCGGCACGAGGCCGCGCAGGATCGAAGACTCGATCTCCAGGTTCACACTCGGCGAGTAGTTCGCGAAGCGGTTCATGCTGACGTTGCGCGCGCGCGAGCCCGACGGCTCGTGCGTCACGAGGAACGCGTGGTACTCGCCTGGCTTGCTGGCCGCGAAGCCGAAGGCAAGGTTGATCTTGCCGGCGCGGATCGTTTCGAGGTTGTTGATGCGCTCGTCGCACACCACGAAATAACTCGGCTCGCCGCTGCGCCCGGTAAAGGCGCCTTCCGCGTACAGAGAATCGAGAAACGCCTCGACCTGGCCGCGCGCCATGATCCAGGTGGCCTCGGCGTTGCGCTCGAACAGCATCCAGCGCGTGCCGCGTTCGATGGAGGTCATCACGAACAGCGCCAGGCGGCGCGGCGAGAGGTAGCGCCAGTCGCTGACCGCCGCGGAGCCGCTGGCGAGCGTGCGCGGGCTGGCCTGCAGCCGCGCCGGCAAGCGCACCGACTGCAGCACGTTGATGCCGGCATTGATGAGACGCGAGCGGTCCGCGTTGGCGACGTTCCAGGCGGGGCGCATGCCATGGCGAAGCACGGCCGCATCGCCCTCGGCGGTGGCCCACACCGGCGCGGATTCGTCGCAGCGGGCGATGACGCCCGCGGCGACGCCGCAGGGCGCGAACATCTCGAAGCGTCCGCGCAGCCGGTCGAAGGCGACCACGCGCGGATAGAACAACGCGGCGTCTTCGCTGCGGAACGGCCAGTGCCGCATGCCGTCGAGCGCCGCGGCGCTCGAGGCCCACTCGGACGGCGGATCGACGATGAGCATCGCGTGGCGTTCGCGGCAGAAGCGGCCGGCCACCAGCAGCGTCGACAGGCCCACGTCGTGGTCGCGCGTCAGCGGCGGGATGCACAGCAGGTTGATGTCCGGCGCGGCTTGCAGGGCGAAGAGCCCCGTGCCGAGCAGCGCCGAGCCGATGACGTCGTAGTCGGTGATCGGGCCGCCGTCGTCACCGTCGGGATTGGAGGGTGTGTAGCCGATGACCGCGCCGGTCGCGGCGGCCGGGGTTCGCGTCGGCCGCTCGGTGGGCACGCTGCCCTGCACCCGCACCAGCCGGGAATCGAGCAGCGCATCGGCGACGAAGCGATCGGCGCCGGGCGTGATCGAGAGCCGGCGGAAGATCTCCTGGTCCTCGATCTGTTCGGAACCGGCGGTGCGCACGCGCTGCACGACCAGGTTGAAGCGATCGGGCTCCTTGGCGTCGATGGAGTCGTAGTCGACCGAGGCGCGCAGGAATTCGCGCGAACCGGCGCCCACGCCGCGCAGGATGAGCTTGCCGCTGCCCGTGGGCAGCGTCAGCGTCGGCGGTCTCGCGCCGTTGACCACGCGCACGATGACGGCGCAGCGGCCGCCATTCTCGAAGAACTGCTCGACCGCGTAACTGAGCGTGGAAGGTTGCCAGAGGCCGCCGAATACGCGGGTGTAGTCGGCGAAGCTGCGCACCGTCACGGGTTCGTTGACGGGGCCCTTGAGCGTACGGCCGACGAAGGCGGTGATGTTCGTCGCGGCGCGCGCGATGACGCGTATAGAGCCGGGCTGTTCGGCGGTCGGGAATTGCGAGTCAAACGGCTCGGCCAATCAGGTCCTCAAGCGCGCCCCAGGAAAAACGGTGCGCGCAACGTGCGCGGAATGTAGCAGCGTCTCAGTAGCGCCGCCACAGCGGAACCGCGCGCCGTTTGAAAACGGTGACGAGCACTAATCCCGCAACGAAGCCGCCGATGTGCGCGCCGAAGGCGATGCCGCCTTCCGAATCGCCGGGCGCCTGTGCCGCGGCGAGCGTGCCGAGTACCAGTTGCATGACAAACCACGCCGCCAGCACCCAGATGGCCGGGAATCGTCCGAGCTGCACGATCAGGAAGCCGAGCGGCAGCCCTAACAACACGCGGGCGCGCGGATACAGCAGCATGTAGGCGCCGAGCACGCCGGAGATCGCCCCGCTCGCGCCCACCATCGGGATCTCCGAACCTGGATTGAGCATCACCTGGGCCGCCACGGCCGCGAGGCCACACAGCAGATAGAAGATGAGGTAACGCGTGTGCCCCATCGCGTCTTCGATGTTGTTGCCGAAAACCCAGAGGTACAGCATGTTGCCGGCCAGGTGCCAGAAGCCGCCGTGCAGGAACATCGAGGTGAGCGCGCTCGCCCAGGCCGGGATGAACTGCATCTCCTCCGGCAGGAATTCCCGCCCGGTCAGGACGGCGGGCACGAGCCCGAACGCATAGGCCACCTGCTGCGCGCCGACCGCAGGCAGCAGCAGGTGCTGCCAGACGTACACGAGCGTGCAGGTGACGATGATCCCGACCGTCACCAGCGGCTTCGTCAGGCTCGGATTGTCGTCGTGCAGCGGGATGACCATCGGCTCAAGCCCCCGCCTTGCGCAGCAACAGCTTGTCGAGAGCGGTGGTCGCGATCGGATGATAGTTAGGCCGGGCCTCGAGATAGATGGCGCGGGCGCGCGCCGCGCCGGCCGGGGTCTTCAGCAGCTCCTCGTACAGCGGCTTGATGAGTCGCTGCCGGCCGATGGTGGTGAGGTAACTCTCGAGCTTCGTGTCGGCGGCGGCGTAGGCGTTGCGGATCGCGATCCTGAGCCACGCGAGCGAGATCTCGGCGTTGCCAGAGGCGGTCAGCGCATAGGCCGCATCCAGCTCGGCGAGCTTCGCGGCCGGCACCTTCGGCGGCATTCCATCGAGGAAACGCACCCACTCGAGCGTGTTCCACTCCTTGCCGGGGAGGTCGGCGGCGGAGGTCTTGCCCCCCAGCCAGTTCTTGCGCGCGGCATCCACCCGCTCGAAGGCATCCGAGTGCGGCAACACGGCCGAGCGGGGAATTCCGGGGGCTCCAATCCACTCGTCCAGCTCCGCGGCGGTCACCGCGCCGGGCTTCTGCGGCAGCAGGTTCGCTTCGAGCCAGGCGCGGAATTGTTCGGTCGAGATGCTCTGGAACGCGAAGTGCGCAAAGTAGCCCTGGAGGAAGTTGTCGACCGCATCGACGCCGAAGCGGCTGCTCAGCCAGCTGATGAACAACGCACCTTTGATATAGGGAACCTGCGAGAACACATCGTCGGGATCGCGGCCACGCAGGTCGATGGCGAGGATCTGGTCCGCCGGCGGCAACGTCGCCAGGTCCTTGCGCAGGGCCTCGAGATCTCCCACCTCTTCCATCTCCTCGCGCCGGTCGCCGTAGACCGCGCGCACGATGCGGCCCTGCAGATACACGGTGAAACCCTCGTTGAGCCACAGGTCCCGCCAGGTCGCGTTGGTCACCAGGTTGCCCGACCAGGAATGCGCCAGCTCGTGCGCGATGAGCGCGGTCAGGCTGCGGTCGCCCGCGATGGACGTCGGCGTGATGAACGAGAGCCGCGGATTCTCCATGCCGCCGAGCGGAAAGGACGGCGGCAGGATCAGCAGGTCGTAGCGGCCCCAGCGATATGGCCCGAACAACTTCTCGCCGACTTCGATCATCTGCTCGGTTTCCGAGAACTCGTGCGCGGCCGCGGCGATCGTGGCGCTCTCGGCATACACGCCGGTGCGCGGGCCGGTGGCGCGGAATTCGAGCTTGGCGACGCCGATTGCAATCAGGTACGACGGAATCGCCTGCGGCATCGTGAAGCGGTAGATGCCATCGGCAGCGAGTTGGCCCGGATCCTTGCCGACGGGCTCGGCGCTCATCACCGCGCGCATGCCGGCCGGTACGCGAATGGTGGCGTCGTACGTCATGCGCACCTGCGGGGAATCCTGCAGCGGGATCCAGCTGCGGGCGTGAATCGCTTCGGACTGCGAGAACAGGAACGGATCCGTCTTGTCCGCGGTCTGCGCCGCCGCCACCCACTGCAGACCGGACGCCTCGGGGCGCGTCTGGTAGGAGATGCGCACGGCGAATTCGGCTGCGTTCAATTCCGCCGGCAGATCGATGTTGAGCGGCGCACCCAGCATCGGGTCGCGTGCGCCCAGCGTGTAACGCAGCGGCACGAGATCGCTCGCGGACTTCAGCCACCAGATCTGGCGGATGGTGAGATCGCGCGTATCGAGCGTGAGCGTGCGGGCGTCGGCCGCGACGCGCGAAATCGTGAGATCCGCGACGCCCGACAACCGCTTCTCCTCGAACGAAGTCTGCAGGTCGAGATCGAGGTGTTTGACACGGAAGGCCGTCGGGTCGGCGTAGGAGTGGTAGTCGCGGCCTACGACAATGGCGTCAGCCGGCGCCGCGCCCCGAGCTGCGAAGGTGGCGCCCAACGCGAGCGCGGCAAGAAAGATTTTCATGCCGCCACTGTAATGGGGACATTCCTCGTTTCCTAGCAAACGGGGACGCGGCTGCGAGTGAGGAGAGCTGCGCGGGCAAAACTCGAGGGTGAGGTCCCTGGAGCACAGCCGCTGGAGTTTCGCTTGAGGGACGGACTCCCTGCGACAAATCAACTTCCAGCCGCGTCCCCGTTTGCTAGGAAACGAGGAATGTCCCCATTTAGTTCGAGACGGGTTTGGGCGTCGTCGCGGGGGCGGCCGCGGCGGCTGCGGATTCCACTGAAGGCTCGCGATCGGAAACCAGTTCCTGGAACGTCGCTTCGTCGACCGGCAGATCGGAGATGCCATCCCAGGTGGCGCCCGGCGCCACCTTGTTCTGGACCACCGTCGCCGACGCGACGATGGCATCCAGTTGATCGGGACCGCCGGACACCGACACGGGAATGCCGCGCGGCTCGTGCGAGAGTTTCGACACGGCTTCCCAGTCGATCTTTTCCTTGCGCGCCTTGAGCTCTTCCTGGATGCGATCGGCCAGCGCCTTGTTGAGCAGTTTCGCCTGCGCCTTCTTCCAGTCGCGCGGATCGTCTTCGAGCACGTCGAAGGCCTGGATGTGCAACGCGCCTTCGTGCCAGCCGAACAGGAATGGCTGGTTCACGACGCGCACCTGCGTTCCCACCGGCGCCATCTCGAACAGCGTCGCGATGTCTTCCGGGTAAAGACGGATGCAGCCGTGGCTCGAGCGCAGGCCGACACCGGCCGGCTTGTTGGTGCCATGGATCATGTAGCTAGGCCAGCCCAGGTAGAACGCGAACTTGCCGAGCGGGTTGTCCGGGCCGGGGCCGATGACCTTGTCGAGCTTCTCGCCGCGTTCTTCGAGATGCTCCTTGATGATCGATGGCGTCGGGCGCCAGGTGGGGCCGGCCTGCCGGCGCACGACCTTGGTCGTGCCTTCCGGAGTCTTCCAGCCGACCTTGCCGATGCCGATCGGATAGGTATGCACCACCTGCGGCTCGCCCTTCTTAACCTTGGGGTAATAGAAGAGGCGCATGGCGGCAGCGTTGATGACGATGCCCTCGCGCGGGGCATTCGGCAGGATGAATTGCGACGGGATCACGATCTCGCGGCCCTCGCCAGGCAGCCACGGATCCACTTTCGGATTCGCTCGCACGATCTCTTCGTAGCCGACGTTGAAGCGCCGCGCGATGTCGGTGAGCGTGTCTTCCTTCGTCGCCTGCGTCTTCTGCACGACGCCGACGATATCCGTGGTCGGCGTGATCTCGAAGCGATGCGTCGGCGCCGGTTCGGGCAGCACGGGCACCACCGGCTCGGCATTTTTCGCCGCGTCGCGTTTCGCTCCCCATTTCGGCCCGTCGCCGAACAGCGAGCAGCCGGAAACGAGCGCGCCGATGAGCGCGGAGAAGACCAGTGCGCGAAGCGCAGACTGTTTATTCATGTCCAAAGTATGACACCGTGAGGTCCACAAGTACTGTCGGGTATCTGCTACAGGGGGCTACGGACGGCTACAGCAGCGCCGGCTGGTTCGGCAGTTCGTTGCGATCCGCGGAGCCGCGCGGGAAGTGCCGCTCTAACAACCCGCCCACTGCCTCGACTCCGGCGATCGCCCCCGCGGCGAAACGCCCGGCACGGAAATGTTCTTCCATCTGGCGGCAGACGGATTCCCACTCGGCGGGTGGAATCAACGCTGCGGCGCCCCGATCGGCCAGGATTTCGACGTCCCGGTCGGCCATCAATACATAGATGAGTACGCCGTTGCGAAGTTCGGTGTTCCAGACGTGCAAGTCGGAAAAGGTCTGGATCGCACGGTCGCGCGGCGTCAGCCCCGCCCGTAAATCCGCGATTTCGAGGGCTGTTTCGACCACGAAGCGGATTTCGCCGCTGCAGCGCAGTTCCGCGCCGGTTATCGACGCCTCGATGGAATCGAGCACGTGTTTCGGAAAGCGGCGCCGCGTTCGGGCCCGGGAGGCCAGCAGGTGGCGACACATGCGCTGCGCGCTCATGCCCTAACTACCAGCGCCCGGAGGCGCCGCCGCCTCCGCCCATGCCACCGCCGCCGCTCCAGCCGCCGCCGCCGCCGCCGCCGGATCGCCCGCCAAATCCGCCGCCGCCACCCAAGTCCCGGAAAACCCGGCCGGCGCCCGTGCGACTGAAGCCGCTGCCGAAGCCGAACAGCAACGTAAGTAGGACGATTCCGAAGCCGAGAAGCGCCGCGAGTCCCCACATCGAGGTCCACCACCAGACCATCCCGCTCGTGACGCCGCCCGCGAGCAGCGCCGCCGGCGCGCGTCCAACGGCGCGGCCCAGCATGCTGACCAACGGAAATCCCAGGAAGAGCAGCACCGGCAACCACTGCGGAATCCCGCTGCCGGGCTTGCGGTGCCAGGACGCATCCGGCGCTGGCAACGGCTCACCGTCGACCACGCGGATCATCTGATCCACGCCGGCATTCACGCCGGCGGCGAAATCGCCTTCCTTGAACAGGGGAAGGATGGTGTCGTTGATGATGCGGCCGCTGGTGGCATCGGTCAGCACCCCTTCGAGGCCGTACTGCACCTCGATGCGCACCGCGCGATCGTCCTTTGCAACGATCAAGGCTGCGCCGTCATCGAGCCCTTTGCGTCCAAGCTTCCAGCTCTCGAGCAATCGCACCCCGAACTGCGCGATGTCTTCCGGCTGGGTCGTCGGCAGGATCAGCACCGCGATCTGCGCGCCCTTGCGCGCCTCGAAGGCGGCGAGTTTTTCCTCGAGCGTCGACTGTTGCGCGGCCGTCAGCGTACCGGTCAGATCGGTGACGCGGGATTCGAGCGATGGCAACGCGATCTGCGCACGCGCCAGCGGCACGCAGCTCGCGCCGAGCACCAACGCGAGCGTGATCCCAAGGGCTTTCACGCGCCTTTCGTCAGTTCGCGGCGGGCGGAGTCGCCGGCGGGGCCTCGACCGGCTTCGCCGATTGCGACGGAGTCGAGGTGTCGAACGTGGCCGCGGGCGCCGTCGAGATCGCGGCTTCGTTCTCCACCGTGAAGCTCGGTTTCACATCGAAGTCGAACCACTTGGCGGTCAGATTGCTCGGGAACGAGCGCACGGTGACGTTGTATGCCTGCACCGCGTCGATGTAGCGCTTGCGCTCGACGGCGATGCGGTTTTCGGTGCCCTCGAGCTGCACCATGAGATCGCGGAACACACCGTCGGATTTGAGGTTTGGATAATTCTCGGTGACGGCCAGCAGGCTCTTGAGCGCCTGGGTGAGCTCGCCCTGTGCTGCCTGGAATTTCTTGAATGCTTCCGGATCGTTGATGAGCTCGGGCGTGAGCTGAATGGAGGTCGCCCTGGCGCGCGCTTCGGTGACACCCACCAGCACGCGCTCTTCCTGCGCCGCGTAACCCTTGACCGTGTTGACCAGGTTCGGCACGAGGTCGGCGCGGCGCTGGTATTGATTGATGACCTGCGCCCAGGCCGCCTTCACGCCTTCATCCTGATTCTGCAGCTTGTTGTACCCGCAGCCGGACAGCGCCAGGCCCGCGGCGACGGCGATGAAACTCAACAACAATCGACGCATGGGAATCTCCTGAAGGCCTTCACCAGATCTTGACACGCTCACCTGGCGGTCGATACATCCGATCGCCCTCTTTCACGCCGAACGCGTCGTAGAAAGAGTCGATGTTGCTGGTCGGTCCATTCGTACGAAACTCGCTCGGGCTGTGCGGATCGGTCAGCGTGCGCTTGAGCAGTTCCTCGTCGCGGTATTTGCGGCGCCAGACCTGCGCCCAGCCGAGGAAAAAGCGCTGCTCGCCGCTGAATCCGTCGATTTCCGCGGCCGGCTTCCCAGCCAGCGAGAGTTGGTAGGCGCGGAAGGCCACGGCGAGGCCGGACAAGTCTCCGATGTTCTCGCCGAGCGTGAGTTCGCCGTTGAGATGGCGATCGTCGAGGACGGTGTAGCCCGAAAACTGCTTCACCACGACGCCCGCGCGTTGTTTGAATTTCGCGCCGTCGTCGGCCGTCCACCAGTCGCGCAGGTTTCCGTCGCCGTCGAACTGCCGGCCCGAATCGTCGAAGCCGTGGCTGATCTCGTGCCCGATCACCGAGCCGATGCCGCCGTAGTTCACCGCGTCGTCCGCGGTCGCATCGAAGAACGGCGGACGGAGGATCGCGGCGGGGAACGTGATTTCGTTGGTCGCGGGGCTGTAGTAGGCGTTGACGGTCTGCGGCGTCATCAGCCATTCGCCCTTGTCGACCGGACCTCCCGAACGCTTGATCTGGCGATCGTTCTCGAACTGCGAGGCGCGCATCAGGTTGCCGACCAGGTCATCGCTGCGGATCGTCAACGCGCCGTAGTCGCGCCACTGGTCGGGGTAGCCGATCTTCACGGTGATTTTCGCGAGTTTTTTCTTCGCTTCGGAACGCGTCTCGGCGCTCATCCAGTCGAGGCCGTCGATCGAGGTGTCGAACACCTTGAGCAGGTTGCCGACCAGCTCCGTCATGCGGCGTTTCGCGTCGGCGCCGAAATGCGCCTCGACGAACATGCGGCCGACCAGCTCGCCCATGTTGTCGCCCATGGAATCGACGGCGCGGCGCCAGCGCGGCCGCGGCTCCTGCACGCCATTCAGCGTGCGCTGGTGGAAATCGAACGCGAGGTCGGCGAACTGCGCCGACAAGGCGGGGGCGTAGCTGTCGAGCAGCTGGAATTCGAAGTACGCGCGCCAATCGGCGACCGGCACGGTCTTCACCAGCTGACCGATTCCCTTGATGAACGTGGGTTGGGCGAAATCCTGCTTCTGCACCGGCGCACCGAGGCCGTCGAAGAAGGCGACCCAGTCGAAGCCCGGGGCGAGTTTTTCGTACTCGGGCAAGGTCATCGGGTTGTAGGTCTTCACCGGATCGCGGTTCTGCACCTTGGTCCACTGGTAGTTGGCGATCCGCGTCTCGAGGGCGGCGATGCGCGCCGCCGCGGATTTCGCATTTCGCTCGCCGGCGCGCGCCAGGAGCTGCTCGACGTAGACCGCGAACTTGGCGCGGAAGCCGGCGTATTTCTCGTCCGGGCTCAGGTAGTAATCGCGATCGGGCATCGTGAGCCCGCGCTGGTAGATCGACGCGATGTAGACGGAGGAGTTCTTGTTGTCGGGCGACGAGTACCACGCGAATGGTTGCGCGACCCCGAGCCGCTGGGAGTGGCCGATGTAGCGCGCCACGTCGCGCGCAGTCGACAGTGCCTGTATACGCGCGAGTCCGTCCTTGAGCGGCGCGAGCCCGAGGGATTCCACCCGATTGGTGTCCATGTACGCGAGGTAGAAATCGCCGACTTTCTGTGCGTCGGAACCGGGCGCGCGGCCGGTTTTTCCGGCAGCGGCCACGATGAGGTTCTTCACCTCTTCCTGCGCCTGGTCGTCGAGGATGATGAAGGAGCCGTAGTTCGACCGGTCCGGCGGAATCTGCGTATTGGCGAGCCAGCCGCCGCCGACGAAGCGATAGAGATCGTCCTGCGGACGAACGGCGCGATCGAACCCGGTGAGGTCGAGGCCCGACTTGAGCACCGGCGCGGGCGGCGTGACGGGCGGCGGCGGCGCGGTTTTCGGACTCTGCGCGGCGCAGGCCGTGAGGACGGCAACAGCGGCGGCGACGACGAGGCGATTGAACATGGAGATCCCCGGATTGATTCGTTGCCCGGAGTATAAAAAAAGCCCCAAGCTTTTGGGGCTCGGGGCTTTGGAAGGCGGACTTTCGATGAAGGGAAAGAAGTCCGCTAGGGGATAGGGGCCAATCTGGCCAATAAACTGGCGAGAGAACTAGTGCAGTCTCGCGACCTGCAGAATCTTGATGTCCTCGGCGTCGATCTCGAAGTTCGCGGCCAGCAGGCGGCGCAATTCCTTCGAATCGCGGCGTTCGCCGAGCGGGTGTGTGAGCTCGATGACGCCACTCCATTCGCTCGAGTGCGCTGGTTCTGCGCTCGTGACAAAGTGGGTGTAGTAACGGGCTGCCATGGGTGGAAATCGTAGATTGACCACCCCAAAACGGCTGTGAGCCGCTGCACAGAACCCCCAGCACCGGGATGGCTTCGACTGAGACGCCCATCACATATGATTTAAAAGGCATGAGCCGCTACCGACCTACAGAGAAACCCGGATCGCAATTCATCACTGCCGCGGGTGCAGCACGCCTGAAACAGGAGCTGGACGAGCTCTGGAAGGTGGAGCGGCCGCGCGTGACCCAGGCGGTTTCCGAAGCCGCGGCGCAGGGCGATCGCTCGGAAAACGCCGAATACACCTATGGGAAAAAACGCCTGCGCGAGATTGATAGGCGGGTGCGTTTCCTGCGCAAGCGGCTGGACGGGATGACGGTGGTCGACAAACCGCCCTCGGATCCGAAGCGCGTGTTCTTCGGCGCCTGGGTGACGCTCGAAGACTTCGAAGGCAAACAATTCACGCATCGCATCGTCGGGCCCGACGAATTCGACATGGCGGACGGGTACATCAGCATGGATGCGCCGCTGGCCCGCGCGCTAATGCGAAAAGGCCTCGACGACGAGGTAAAGCTGCAGCTTCCGGGCGGTGAGCGCGAACTCACCGTCATCGCGATTCGTTACGAAACCGGTTTGTAGGCCGCGGCGCGGCGCGCGTAGAAACGCAGGATGTGCTCCTCGAAATTGCCGATGAGCAGGTCCGCCACCGGCCCCGCGTACCAGTTGAAGCGCGTGCTCACCCGGTAATTCATGCGGATTTCGAGCAGCGTGCCGCCTACGGCCGGACGCAGCGAATAGGTGGTCGCTCCCACGTCGAAATAATGGCCGCCGACGCGGACGTGGTCGTCGAGCGCGTGCGGCGGAAAGGAATCGGGGGCGAAGCGGTAATTCCAGGTGACCGACTCGTTCTCGCGCCAGTCGCTGGCGACCTGGTCGAAATGAATGCCCTTGCCCATCACGATGTGCCGCAGGTGCTCGCCATTCCGCACGTCGCCAGTGCCCGTCGTCGGCAGCGGCACGCCGATCCGATACATCCAGGCGCCGTCGACCTCTTCGGGCCGGATGTCGCGCGCGTCGATCAGTTGCCGCCAGACGTTCGTTGGCGGCGCGGCGACGAAAACGGAGCGCTGCTGCACGCGCTCGAGCGACGGCAATGGCAGGCGATGTTCGAACGCACCCGTGATGAGCGGGAGGATCGCGACACTGCTGACGATGGCGGGGCGCGGCCATTTCGTGAGCCGGCAGACGGCTCCCATCATCAGGCCCGACAGCCCGCCGACGACGGCAAACAACGGCAGGATGACGATGGCGCAGATCCAGCCTTCGATGAGGATGAGCAGCGAGCCGATCACATACAGAAGAGTCGCGATCGCCGGCGCGACGATGTAGTAAGTCCAGGAGCGGCGGAACTGCCGCTCCGCCATGTACACGGTGACGGCGCCCACCAGCGCCGGTGACCCCAGGATGAACGAGTCGAGCATCGCCGCGTACGCGGTTTCCGGCCGGCCCCAGAACAACACGCGCAGCAGGAGTCCCGCCAACGCGCCCCACCCCATAGGCCACCACCGGCTGAACGGCGGCCGCCGGCTTTCCGGCCATGCGGGCAGCGGGGGAATCGGAACTGGTTCTGAATCTGGCATGGCAACCGCGGTTTGGGCTTGGCCCGGATACTCGACGCGCCTATAATTTCTGTCAAGACAGAAATAACAGACTAAACAATATGCAGCTCACCGAAACCATGCAGCGCTACATCGTCCACTGGGGCGAGATGGGCAGCCGCTGGGGCATGAACCGCTCCGTCGCGCAGATCCACGCCCTGCTCTATCTGTCCGAGAAGCCGCTGAACGCCGACGAGATCGGCGAGACGCTCGGGATCGCGCGCTCCAACATCAGCAACGGCTTGAAGGAACTGCTCGCCTGGGACCTGGTGCACGTCACCCACGTGCTCGGCGACCGGCGCGACTTCTTCAGCGCGCAGCAGGACACCTGGGAAGTGATCCGCGCCATCATGGAAGGGCGCAAGAAACGCGAGCTCGATCCCACTCTCGCCGCGTTGCGCGAATGCGCGGCGCAGCTCAAGAACGACAAGGAAACGCCGGCCGCCGTGCGCGCACGCATCGTCACGCAGCTCGAGTTCCTCGAAACCGTGACCCGCTGGTTCGACGCCATGAAGCGTTTGCCGCGCAAGACCCTGCTCAAGATGATGCGCATGGGCGAACGCATCTCGAGGTTGTTGGGAGAGTGAAGGGACGGATATGACCGACATCCAGGCACTGCCGCGAGAACTGATCGACGCCCGCACCAGCGCGGGCACCCGTCACGGCCTGCGCGACGTGCTGGGAAACGAAGCGTGGAATCGCCTGCCCGAAGCGGTGCGCGAGCGCTTCGCGGCGACCGCCGGGAATGCGACCTATGCCGGCGCGTTCGAGATCGTGCGGGCGAGCCTGCTGGGCCGCGTATTCGCCTGGCTGGGCACGATGTTCGGCACGCCCGTGGTACCGCGCTGCGGAGAAAACGTCGCGGCGCGCGTGTTGGTCCGGCCACACGCGGGTGGCGTCGACTGGAATCGCGAATACACCTTCGCCGCTGGCGACATGCACCTCGTGCGCTCCACGAAGGTCGTCACCGATGAGGGCGAACTCATCGAAAGACTGTCCGCGCGCCTGTGCATGCCGCTGGCGGTTCACGAAGCCGGCGGCGTGCTGCACTTCGTCAGCCGCGACTATTACTTCGATCTTGGATCCGGCCTGCGACTGCCGTTGCCGCGGTTCTTTTCCCCGGGTGTGACCCGCGTCGAACACGTCGATCTCGGCCATGGCTGGTTCCGCTTCACGCTCGCGGTCACCCACCCGGTGTTCGGCGAGATGTTCTTCCAGACCGGACGTTTCTGCGCGACGGAAGAAACCTGAACCGCGGCCTGCCCGCGGCAGGCTTCGCGTATCAGACCCGGACGTTCTTGAACTGCCAGGGATCGGTCTTGTCGAGATCTTCCGGGAACAACCGCTCGCGATCGTGCAGCGGCGTCCAGTCGGTATAGGCCCCCGTGAGCGTGCCCAGATAGGGCCTGGCGATCTCCAGATTGCGAACGTAGTCGATCTCGTCCGGCTCGACCAACCCCGCGTTCGGATTTTCCATCGCCCAGATCATTCCCGACAGGCACGACACCGTGACCTGCAGGCTGGTGGCGTTGTTGTGCGGGCAGAGCTTGCGCGCTTCCTCGATCGACAGTTGCGAGCCGTACCAGTACGCATTCTTCTTGTGCCCCGCGAGCAACACGCCGAGCTCGTCGATGCCGCTGATGATCTCGTCCTGCAGGATTCGCTGCCGGTCCTGCAGGTGCCAGTTGCGGCCCGCGAACTCGTGCAGCGACACGATGGCCGAATCGCTCGGGTGATAGGCGTAGTGGCAGGTCGGGCGATACACGGTTTCCGAGCTCTGCCGCACCGACAGGTAGTCGGCGATGGAAATCGCCTCGCCGTGCGTGATGAGGAAACCGTGGAAGTGGCCGGCCTTCGGCGTCCAGGTGCGCACCTTCGTGGCCGCGCCCGGCTGCATCAGGTAGATAGCCGAGCCGTTGCCGAACTCGTACCGCTTGCCGTCGCGCGGGAAGTTCTTTTCGTGCGTGCCCCAGCCGAGCTCGGAGGGCTGCTGCCCCTCGCTCACGAAGCCGTCGACCGACCAGGTGTTGACGAATTCGTTGAACTCCTTCGGCTTCGACGAGAGCTGCGTGTCACGCTCCGCGATGTGGATGACCTTGATGCCGAGCTTGCGCGCGAGCTGGCCCCAGTCGTCGCGCGTCTTGGGCGAGCCCGCATCGACACCGGTGTCGCTGGCGATGTTGAGCAGCGCCACCTTGACGAAGTGCGACACGAGGCCCGGGTTCGCACCGTGGGTGATCACCGCGGTGGGCGTGCGCGGATTCTGCGCGCGCAAGGCGAGCGCCTCTTCACGCAGCGCGTAGTTGGTGCGCTTGGCGTGCGGAATGGTGGCGTCGGTGTAACCGCCCGGCCACGGCTCGATGCAGGTGTCGAGGTACATCGCGCCCTTCGACCAGCAGAACTTGATCAACGCGATCGACGAGACGTCGACCGACACGTTGAGCACGAAATCGCCACGGCCGATGTACTGGTCGAGCTCACGGCGGAAATTGTCGCGGGTCAGCGGCAGCACCACGAATTTGACGCCATACGATTCGGCGACTTTGCGGCCTCGGTCGTCGCCGGTGATGATCGTGACGCGTTCCTTCGGAATTCCGATGTGACGCAACACGAGCGGCAGCGTGCCCTGGCCAATGCTGCCGAAACCGATGAAGACGATGCGTCCCGGAAACTCGATGTGAACTTTGTCGGCCATTACATTCGCCCCATTCAAAACAGGGCGTGAGGGTATCAACCCTCATCCGGCGTTACCACAATGACGGATTGTCAGCTGGCGTCGCGCCAGTGCGGCGGAAACGTGCGCTCATATCCCGGCAATGCCTCGACCCGCGTAAGCCAGCGGCCGAGCGCCGGATAGTTGGCATCGACCGGCATGAAACGCGAAGACAACTCGCGCGCTTCGGGACGCGCGAGCGCGCGTAACAGCAATTTGATACCGGGATAGATCATGTAGTCCGCGGCGCCGGGCTTCTCGCCGACGATCCACGGGCCTTTCGACAAACGGCCTTCGATGGTGCGCGCTTCGCCCGCGATCATGTGCATCGCGTACGTGCTCTCGTCGGAATGCGGATCGCCCTGGCGGAACAGCAGCGCGCGCACGATGCGCATCAGGTGCGGCTCGATGTACGCCTGGTATTCGCAGCACACCCGCATGATGACCGCGCCTTCTTCGGGCGAATCGCCGAACAGCGGCCGGGCGGGATACTTGCGCTCGAGGTAGTAGAGCACCGCGAGCGACTCGAACACCACGTAGTCGCCGTCCTTGAGGATCGGAACACGGCCGCGCGGATTCATCGCCAGCATGTGCGGCGACTTCTGCTCCTGCAGGGCGAGTTGCAGCAGGTGGCTGTCATAGCGCAACTCCTTGTGTTCGAGCGCGAGCAATACGCGCCACGAATAAGGACTGCCGCTTCCCCAAAAAACGTCAATGGCCATCGTTGAGCCGGATAGTAAAATGCCGCATGCATCATTACACCACTCTCATCGACGCGGCGACGCTTGGCCGCCAACTCCGCCGCTCCGATCTCGTGCTGTTCGATTGCCGCTTCGAGCTCGGCAATGTGCACTGGGGCGAGACCGAGTACGCCAGCGCGCATCTTCCGGGTGCGCTCTACCTGCACCTCGACCGGGATCTTTCCAGCGCCCTCACGCCCGCGAGCGGGCGGCATCCGTTGCCCGACCCGCACGCCTTTGCGGCGCGCATGGCCGGGCTCGGAGTCGGAGCCGACTCACAGGTCGTTGCCTATGATCAGGGAAACGGCGCGTATGCGGCGCGGCTGTGGTGGTTGTTGCGCTGGATCGGGTTTCGCGCGGTCGCCGTGCTCGACGGCGGCATGGCGGCGTGGCGCGCGGCGGGTTTGCCGCTCGAAATCGAGGTGCGGAAGACGGTGCCGCGCGCGCTGCCGGCCGTGGTGAATCAGGATGCCTCGGTCAGCAGCGAGCGCGTGAACGAGCTGCGGCTGCGTCCGCAGACGCTGCTGGTCGATGCGCGCGGAGCGGAACGTTTCGCCGGCCGCAACGAGACGATCGATCCGGTCGCGGGACACGTCCCCGGCGCGCGGAATTACCCTTTTCCAGGCAACCTCGGGCCCGACGGAAAGTTTCTCGGCGCCGATGAACTGCGCCGCCGCTGGCAGACGTTGCTCGGCTCGCAACCACCGTCCGCGGTGATCGCGATGTGCGGTTCGGGCGTGACCGCCTGTCACAACCTGCTCGCGCTCGAACACGCGGGACTGCCGGGCGGCCGTTTGTATGGCGGATCCTGGAGCGAATGGATTCGCGACTCGAACCGGCCGATCGCAACCGGCTTTTTCTAGGGCGCGGGTAGTTTTCCGACGTTTACTTGCGGACCCTATTTGGTATCGTGCGCGCCAACGTGGCAGCCGATCCAAATCCCCTTTCCTCTCCGGACGCTCCAGGGCGCCGTGAGCGCTCCATCTCCTGGTCCGTCGACGATTCCGCAGAGCTCTACCAGGTCAACGCCTGGGGCAAGGGCTACTTCTGCGTGAACCCGGCGGGTCATCTCGTCGTGCGTCCCGACATGGACGCCGCGCGCGAGATCGACCTGTTCGACGTCGTGCAGGGATTGAAAGAACGCGAACTCACCACTCCGGTGGTGGTGCGTTTCTCCGACATCCTCGCGCACCGGCTCAAGCATCTCCATGGGGCGTTCGCGCAGGCGATCGCGGAGAACGACTACCAGAACAAGTACACGGCGGTGTTTCCGATCAAGGTCAACCAGCAGCGCCTCGTGGTCGAAGAGGTGTATCGCTACGGCCAGCCCTTCGGTTTCGGCCTCGAAGTCGGCAGCAAGCCCGAACTACTGTCGGTCATGACGATGACGGCGGATTCGCCCGAGCGGCTCATCGTCTGCAACGGCTTCAAGGACGACAGTTACCTCGAAGCGGTGATCATCGCCACCAAGCTCGGCCGCACCATCATCCCGGTGGTCGAAAACGCCAGCGAACTGCCGGCCATCCTCAAGTACGCCGAGAAATACAACGTGCGGCCGCGCATCGGCGTGCGCGTCAAGCTCGCGAGCGAAGGCTCGGGCAAGTGGCGCGATTCGGCCGGCGACAAATCCAAGTTCGGCCTGTTCATCACGGAAATCCTCGAAGCGGTGCAGATCCTGCGCGAGAAAGGCATGCTCGACTGCCTGCAACTCGTGCACTGCCATCCGGGCAGCCAGCTGCAGGACATCCGCCGCGTGAAGGACGCCATCAACGAACTCGCGCACGTCTATGCCGAGCTCAAGTTGTTGGGCGCGGGCCTCAAGTACATCGATGTCGGCGGCGGCCTCGGCGTCGATTACGACGGCAGCGGCACCAATTTCTCCTCGTCGATGAACTACACGCTCAACGAATACGCCAACGACGTGGTGTACCGGATCGCGAACGTGTGCAACACCCGCAAGATCGAACACCCGATGATCGTCAGCGAGTCGGGCCGCGCCATCGCCGCGCACCACAGCGTGCTCATATTCAACACGCTCGGCACCTCGGCGCTCGATCAGTTCAAGGTGACGGGCAAGGAAGACCAGGAAAGCGGCACGGCGCTGCCGCAGCCGGTGCGCGACCTGCTCGACGCCTACCGCACGGTGACCGAACGCCGGGTGGTCGAGTGTTACCACGACGCGCAGACCGCACGCGACCAGGTCCTGCAGATGTTCAACCTCGGGCTGCTCACCCTCGAGCAGCGCGGGCTCGCCGAACGGCTGTACTGGGCGACCTGCGCGAAGGTGCGCGATCTGACGCGCAAGCTCGACGAGGTCCCGGAGGAGCTCGAAGAACTGGAGTCGATCCTCTCGGACATCTATTTCTGCAACTTCTCGGTGTTCCAGTCGTTGCCCGACAGCTGGGCCATCGACCAGCTGTTCCCGATCATGCCTATCCACCGGCTGGCCGAGCGCCCGACCCGCAAGGGCGTGCTGGCTGACATAACGTGCGACTCCGACGGGAAGATAGATCGCTTCGTCAGCCAGCGGGACGTCAAGCGCACGCTCGAGCTGCACGCCATCACCGCCCAGGACGAGTATTACCTGGCCGCCTTCCTGGTCGGCGCCTACCAGGAAACGCTCGGCGACCTGCACAACCTGTTCGGCGACACCCACGTCGTGCACATCCGCTTCCACGACGACGGC
>Ga0193752_1001474_pt1 | contig 19477 bp, 17 predicted proteins | sample H1c1metaG_FD_144924 | JGI IMG/M metagenome (GOLD analysis project Ga0193752, IMG submission 144924) | Soil microbial communities from a riparian zone of the East river system, Colorado, United States - H1c1 | ecosystem: Environmental > Terrestrial > Soil > Riparian zone | place: USA: East River...
ACTTCGCCCTCCCGCAATAGGCTGCCTTGGTCTGAAGCGGCCAACAACGCGTCTAAGCGCGTCCTGACAGCAGTCAGCCGCCCCGCTTGATCACGCCTAGTTCCGGTGTCGATCTCCTCTTCCGGAAAGTCAAGAGCAGCTTCGGTCAGCGCGCGAAGTTCAAGCAACTGCCCTGCAACAACATGTACTGCCGCCGAGAACTCGCCCTGTATGGATCGGTTTGCACAACGCGCCGCCTGTTCAGTCGCCGCATCGATCAGGTCTGCTACGCCTTCGGCCTGCGCCAAATCCATCTTCCCGTTGAGAAAAGCGCGCTTGCTGAATTCCCCTGGCACCGCTGACCGTGCGCCCAACGCCAGACAACGCTTGAGTAGGTGTTGCAGTACCACCGGGCCTCCATGCCCCTGCAACTCCAATACATCTTCTCCAGTATAGGACTTGGGTGCGGGGAAATAGATCACGAGGCCACGATCAATGATGCTGCCGCCCGCTTCGCGGAAATCGCACAGCGTCGCGATCCGTGGTTGCAACGTCTTCCCGCAAAGATCAACAGCAAAATCATCGAGCCTGCAGCCGGATACGCGGATCACACCGATCCCTGCGCGACCCGGCGCGGTGGCTATTGCAGCTATAGTGTCATGGGACACGACCGATGTTTCACGTGAAACGTGTCTAGCGTACCGTCAGGTTTTTGCGCTGGGCTTCTGGTTGGCCCGTTCAATAGCACCATTGATCTGCCACTGCTGCGCAATAGAAAGAATATTGTTCACCAGCCAATACAACACCAAACCCGCCGGGAAAAAGAAGAAAAATACGCTAAAAGCGATCGGCATGATTTTCATCACCTTGGCCTGTATCGGGTCCGGTGGTTCCGGATTGAGCCTGGTCTGGATGATCATCGATGCACCCATCAACACCGGCAGGATGTACCACGGATCTATGGATGAGAGATCTTGTATCCATCCATAAAACGGCGCGTGACGCAACTCTACCGATGCCAGAATAACCCAATAAAGTGCAATAAAAACAGGCATTTGCACTATTATTGGCAAGCAGCCTGCCATGGGATTGACTTTTTCTTTCTGGTACATTTCCATCATCGCTTTTTGCATACGCTGGCGATCATCGCCATAACGCTCTTTGAGCTGCTGCATTTTGGGCGCAATGACTTTCATCTTCGCCATCGCCTTGTAGCTGGCGGCCTGCAGTGGATAGAACAACGCCTTAATCAATACCGTCAGCAAAATGATAGCGATGCCCCAGTTGCCGACCCAGCCATAAATCCAATTCAGCACCATGAACAAGGGCACGGCGATTACCGTAAGTATGCCGTAGTCCACCACAAGATCGAGACCTGGAGCGAGCTTCTCCAGGGTGCGGGTGTCTTGCGGGCCGGCGTACAATGGCGTGCTTAGTGTCGCCCGCGCGCCTGCCGGGATAGCAGCGCTCGTGATCACCACACCAGCGGTATATAAACCGCCATCGAGCTTTTTAGTATAAAACTCGCGCGGCGTCTTATCTTTAGGCAGAAACGCGCTCAGGAAATAATGCTGGACGATAGCGACCCACCCTTCGTCCTGGCCGGTCTTGCTATAGGGCGTTTTACCTTTGTCGATATCGTCAAACGCGACTTTCTGGAATTTCTCGCCCTTGGTATAAACAGCGGCGCCTGTGTAAGTAGGCAACATCGCCGAGTCGCCGTCCGGTGGTTTGCGATCACGCACTAACTGGAAGTAGCCGTGTGTCTGCAGCGGTTTTTCCGTGCTGTTGGTGATGTCATAGGAAACATCGATTACATAACTACCACGGGTGAACTTGTAGACTTGTTCGACCTTAACGCCATTGGCGTCGGGCGCTTGCAACCGAACTTCGAGGGTGTTCACGCCGTCAGCAAGTTTGTACTCACGACTCGACACCGTGTAGGTCGTGCGATGATCCGGCAGCCCTTCCTGGCCAATCAACCCTGACTGGGCAATGTACGTGTTGTCCGCATTGCTCTGGAACAGCACAAAGTTTTTGCTCTTGTCGAGCGTGCCCTTATGTTGCTTGAACTCAAGCCGGCGGATATCACCACCCTTGGTGCTGATATCCGCCAGCACAACATCGGTCTCCACCTTGATCAGTTCCCCCCCGTCCGCCATCGTGGCCACCGGAGCAGTCCCGGCCGCTTGCGGTGTAGACGGCAAGCTGCTGACAGGCGCCTGCGGCACCGGTATACCACCGGCGTCGCCTTTTGCCACGGACTTGCTTGCCGGTTGTGTCGCAGGCGCCTGCGGCTTCTGATCGCGTTGCCACCCATCCACCAGCATGAAAGTGGAAAACACGAATACGAAAAACAATATGAGCCGCTGCGTGTCCATCACCTTGCTTTTGTTAGTTTTGTTCGGCTTGCTGTTGGCTTGGCAGTGCAACAACGGTACCTACTGTACCAAAGCGTGCCGTCATCTCGCGCAACAGCCGAACCACCTCTTTACGTATGTCTGCATTGCCAGAAGCGCGTAGGTCGTTCTTGAGCTGCAATACCACATCCACTGTTGGCAACTTTACGTGCATAGCGCGGAACGCTTCCCGCACCAGCCGCTTGGCGCGATTACGGTCTACTGCTCTGCGCGCGGCCTTGCGGCTCGCGATCAAGCCCAAGCGTGCGCCCGGTAACGCATTCAAACCGGCGCGCAATGAGAACCGCTTGCCCGACAAACGGCATTCGGCAGCCAGCACCGCTCGGAACTCGTTTGCGTGGGTCAGCTTCCGCAGATGCGGTGCACGGCCTGTATTTACCACAAAGGTATTTAAAGTAATAGCTTACAGACGCAGCCCCATTGACGCCGCGCTTGCCATCATACCGCAAGGGCAGTGCGACCCTTTGCGCGGCGGGCGCGGATCACCGCGCGACCACCTTGGGTTTTCATGCGCGCACGGAAGCCGTGCGTGCGTGCGCGTTTAATCTTGGAAGGCTGATAAGTTCTTTTCATGGCTGTCTCGTCCTGAACATGGACCTTGGTTGGGTTTAGGTCCAGAAAACCTGCGATTACATCGTGTTTTGGGGTAGTTTGTCAATTATAAGGGTTCCCACCCTCATTAGACGACCTGATACTTTTTGACCACCGACGCCCTGTTGCCAGACGTACCTTGTGGATAACTACCCCCAAACCACGTAAAATTAACCAGGCAGTTCGTGTTTGCCATTCTTTATTCTTCCGCTGTCCGGCGCGGTTGCCGGAACGTGCGTTTCTCGCCATGCATGGTTAAAGCCCTGTCCCGCCGATACCCGTAAAACCCATGAACAATTTTTGGCGCACCTGTCTTCTACAGTTCGAAAAAGAACTTCCTAACCAACAGTTCATTACATGGATCAAGCCGCTTGGCGTACACGAAAACAACGCATCGGCAATAACAACGATTACTATCGTTGCGCCAAACCGCTTCGTACTACAATGGGTCCGCGACAAATTCTTCACGCGAATTCAGGAATTCGCTCTAGCACATTTCGGCCATCCCACTGATATCGATCTGCTGCTCGGCGAAAAAGAAGCCGCGGTAGCTCCGAAGAGTTCGTCCACGGAACTACCCATTGCCCGCTCATCCGCCGTCGCCCCTGTCGCAGCGAGCCACAATGCCGGACGGGTCCCCAGCCTGCCACGCGACCTTGCCCGGCTGAACCCCTCCTTCACGTTCGACACCTTCGTTACCGGCAAGGCCAACGAACTCGCGCGGGCAGCCGCTACACAAGTCGCAGAAAAATCCGGCACGGCGTACAACCCGCTGTTCATTTACGGCGGCGTGGGTCTTGGCAAAACCCATCTGGCACATGCCATAGGCAATTACTTTCGCGAGCATGTGCCGCAGACCAAGGTTCGCTACATACACGCGGAACAATATGTTTCCGATGTGGTTCGAGCCTACCAGCATAAGGCGTTTGACGATTTCAAGCGCTATTATCATTCGCTTGATATGTTGTTGATCGATGACATACAATTTTTCAGCGGCAAGAGTCGTACTCAGGAAGAGTTTTTCTACGCCTTCAACGCGCTGATCGAGTCACACAAGCAAGTGGTCATTACTTGCGATACCTATCCCAAAGAAATCGCCGGTATGGAGAACCGTCTGATTTCCCGTTTTGGCTGGGGGCTTACCGTCGCAGTCGAGCCGCCTGAGCTGGAAATGCGTGTCGCCATTCTGATCAAAAAAGCCGAACAAGAAGCCGTCAAATTACCTGACGATGTCGCTTTTTTCCTCGCACGCCACATACAATCCAATGTGCGCGAACTGGAAGGCGGCCTGAAGCGTATTCTCGCCTATGCCCGATTCACCGGACAAGAAATCTCCGTCGATTTATGCCGGGATGCACTTCGCGACCTGCTCGCTGTGCAAAACCGGCAGATTTCCATCGAGAATATCCAGAAGACCGTCGCGGATTACTATAAGATCAAAGTATCCGAGATGTATTCGAAGAAACGCACGCGTAACATAGCCCGCCCGCGCCAAGTCGCCATGGCCCTTGCCAAAGAGCTTACGCAACTTAGCCTGCCGGACATCGGGGACGCGTTTGGGGGACGTGATCACACCACAGTATTGCACGCCTGCCGCAAGATCACCGACCTCAGAACCACCAACGGCGAAATAAGCCGCGATGTGACTTCTCTACTAAAGGTATTACGTTGTTAATATCGTGTTGATGTATTGTTGATAACTCCAAACTACCAGCAGCCTTGAAAAACCATAAACAATTTCAACACCGGTTCCGCCTGGGTTATCCCGCCACGTTTTTACGTGCTAACCGCCTATAATCGTAGCGTTTTTTGACTTATCCACACGAAGAACGCTGCCTTATTAGTACTACTATAGATTTACATTTATGAAACTACTACAAATAGAAAGAGACGCACTTCTCACCCCACTACAGGCCGTCACCGGCATAGTCGAGAAGCGCCATACGTTGCCGATACTTTCCAACGTTCTGATTGAACGCAAGAAAGAAAAATTGAATCTGATCGCAACCGATCTTGAAATTCAGATCACCACGTCGTGTGAAGCCGGCGGTAAAGTTTCCGAGGATCAGAGTTTGACGGTATCCGCGCGCAAACTGCAGGACATACTGCGCTCGCTGCCCGACGGCGCAGAAACGACGCTCGACCTTCAGGCAAACAAGGTTCAGGTCAAAGCCGGTAAAAGCCGCTTTAACCTGCAAACCATGCCGGCGGACGATTTCCCGAAAATGGCGGATGCAGGCGAACTGCAAGCCAAATTTTCGATTTCCCAAAAGGTGCTGCAGGATCTGCTGCTGTTGGTGCAGTATGCAATGGCGCAACAGGACATACGCTACTACCTCAACGGCCTGCTGCTGGTGCTGGACGGCGCCAAGATCAAAGTCGTTGCTACGGACGGCCATCGTCTCAGTTATGCCGAAGGTCCGCTGGCATCTCCCCACGATAAACGCGAAGTGATTTTGCCGCGCAAGGCGGTGCTTGAACTCTCGCGCCAGTTGAGTTCGGGAGATGCCGACGTCAAAGTTGAAATTTACGCTTCGCAGGTGCGCTTCCATTACGGCAACAGCGAACTGATTACCAAAATCATTGATGGCAAATTCCCCGACTTCACCCGCGTAATACCGGTCAACTACAACAAAACGATTACCTTGAGCCGACAGGAACTGCTGCAATCTTTGCAACGCGCGGCTATTCTATCCAATGAGAAATTTCGTGGCGTGCGCTGGATGCTGACCGGGAGCAGCCTGCGTATTTCCTGTACCAATACCGAACAGGAAGAAGCCCAGGAAGAAATGGAAGTCGTTTACAACGGTGAGGCGCTGGACGTGGGCTTCAACATTACATACCTGTTGGACGTGCTCAATAATGTGCATACCGACAACGTAGAGTGTTCATTCGGCGACGCGAACAGCAGCATGCTGATCACCGTACCAGGCCGCGATGATTTTCGTTATGTCGTGATGCCCATGCGTATTTAAACGGATTTAATTGAAAGAACAAGAAAACCAAAAAATGGCAGAGAACAAGGATTCCAAGGACATCAAGGACGCCAGCGATTACGACTCGTCCAGTATCAAAATGCTCAAAGGCCTGGAGGCAGTACGTAAGCGCCCAGGCATGTATATCGGCGATACCAGTGACGGCTCCGGCCTGCACCATATGGTGTTCGAAGTGGTCGACAATGCGATAGACGAAGCGCTGGCCGGGTATTGCAACGAAATCACCATTACCATTCATACCGATAACTCGATCAGCGTTACCGATAACGGCCGCGGCATACCCACCGGCATACATCCGGAAGATGAGTTAAAGCGTTCCACCGCCGAAGTGGTCATGACAGAGCTTCACGCCGGCGGCAAATTCGACAGCAACTCGTACAAAATCTCCGGCGGACTACATGGGGTAGGCGTCTCGGTGGTTAATGCACTGTCGGAATGGTTGCGGCTGACCATTCGTCGTGACGGCAAGATGCATCAAATGGAGTTCAGAGATGGCGTGGCCGTGGCGCCGCTCAAAGCGGCCGGGAAAAGCGAGCGCCGCGGTACGGAAGTACATTTTATGGCCAGTACCGAGGTATTCGGTAACATAGAGTTTCATCACGACATCCTGGCGCGCCGCTTGCGCGAACTGTCGTTTTTGAACCACGGCGTGAAAATCGTCATGCTCGATCAGCGCACCGGCAAAGAAGAGAATTTCGCTTTCAGCGGTGGCATCAAAGGTTTTGTCGAGTACATGAACCGCAGCAAGAGTGTGCTGCATCAGACCATTTTTCACGCGACTGGTGAAAAAGACGGCATCATCGTCGAAGTCGCAATGCAGTGGAACGATTCGTATCAGGAATCGACGCAATGCTTTACCAACAACATCCCACAGCGCGACGGTGGCACCCATCTCACGGGTCTGCGCGCGGCGATGACGCGCACGCTCAACAGCTACATCGTCAACACCGAACTCGCAAAAAAAGCTAAAGTTGAAACCACCGGCGACGACATGAAAGAAGGGTTGACCTGTGTTCTGTCGGTCAAAGTGCCGGAACCGAAGTTCTCCTCGCAGACCAAAGAAAAACTGGTGTCATCCGAAGTGCGTCCGGCGGTAGAAGAAGTCGTCGCAGCCAAATTGATGGAATTTCTGCTCGAAAAACCCAACGACGCCAAAGTCATCTGCGGCAAGATCGTCGACGCGGCGCGCGCGCGCGAAGCAGCACGTAAAGCGCGCGAACTCACACGCCGTAAAGGCGTGCTGGATTCGTTCGGCCTGTCCGGCAAACTGGCGGATTGCCAGGAGCGCGATCCGAAATTGTGCGAACTGTATCTGGTCGAGGGCGATTCCGCCGGCGGCTCCGCCAAACAAGGCCGTGATCGCAAGTTTCAAGCCATCCTGCCGCTGCGCGGCAAGATTCTCAATGTGGAAAAAGCGCGTTTCGACAAACTGCTGTCATCGACTGAAATCACCACGCTGATCAGTGTGCTGGGCACCGGCATCGGCAAAGATGAATACTCCGCCGACAAACTGCGCTATCACCGTATCATCATCATGACCGATGCCGACGTCGACGGCGCGCACATCCGCACGTTGCTACTTACGTTTTTCTATCGCCAGATGCCTGAACTGGTGGAGCGCGGCCACATCTATATCGCACAGCCGCCGTTGTACCGGCTAAAGCACGGCAAGACCGAGCGCTATCTCAAGGACGAGCACGAGCACAAACAATACCTGCTCAAACTCGCGCTGGCCGGCGCGCAACTCCATCCTTCTGCATCCGCGCAGCCGCTGAGCAAAGAAGCGCTCGAAGCCGTGGCCAAAGATTATCTGCTGGCCGAAGCCGTCATCGACCGCGCCAGCCGCTTGGCCGACGAGGCCGTATTGCACGTGTTGCTGCAACAGCCGGTAGAGCTCGACTTGTCCAATGAAGCGGCTGCCAGCCGCAGTGCCAAGACTATTGCCGCGCTGGTGAAATCCGATAAAATAAAAATCAATGCGGCCTACGATGAAAAGACGGAACAATTCATCATACAAATCAATAAGATACAGCATGGCGTCGAACATCGTACTCACATTGATGCTGATTTCGTGCAAAGCGGCGACTATGCGCAAATAAAGAAAACCGCCACGGTGTTACAGGGCTTGCTGAGTGAAGGCGCGCACGTCAAGTTCGGCGAGCACCAACACCCGGTGAAAGAATTCCGCGACGCCATCGACTGGATACTCAACGAAGCGCAGCGCGGCGTCAGCGTGCAGCGCTACAAAGGCCTGGGCGAAATGAATCCGGAGCAGTTGTGGGAAACCACCATGGATCCGAAAGTGCGCCGTTTGCTACGCGCGCAAATCGAGGACGCCATCGGCGCCGACGAAATATTTTCAACGCTGATGGGCGACGCGGTAGAGCCGCGCCGTGCTTTTATCGAAAGCAACGCGTTGGGCGTGCGTAACCTCGACGTGTAGTTGTCCAGAGCGGTTTAGCCGCCACGCACGTCCGCAAGTACCAGATCGGAAGCTTTCTCGCCGATCATGATGGACGGCGCGTTGGTGTTGGACGCCACCATGGTCGGCATGATAGCCGCGTCGCACACGCGCAGCCCCGCGATGCCGTGTACCCGTAGTTTCGCATCGACTACGGCACGCTCATCCTCGCCCATGCGGCAGGTGCCGATCGGATGGTAAGACGTCTGTCCGGTGTTGCGGGCATGGTCCAGCAAAGCTTCGTCGGTCGCGGCTAGTGGCCCCGGCCGTGTTTCGCGCACGATGTACTGTGCAAGGGCCGGCTGTGCCGCGATCTTGCGGATCATGCGCAGAGCTGCCACGATGGTATGCATATCGTGTTCCGCCGCCAGGTAGTTTGCGCGGATTTCCGGTGGCTCGCCAGAATCAGGCTTACGGATATGCACCGAGCCTTGCGATTCCGGACGCAGGCAATAGCAGCCTATCGAGAACCCTGGATATGGATCCAAACCCATGCGCTCAGCGATGGAGCGCGCTCCGCTGCGCCCGCCATAATGGCTGCTGGCCATGGACAACTGGTGCAGTTGCATCTTGATATCGGGCCGTGGCAGGCCGGGGTTGCTGCGCGCAATCGCCATGGTCGTGGCCGACGATGTGCTCATCAATCCGCGGCCCAGAAACAGCCAGCGCGCGCCCATCTTTGCCTTGAGCAGCGGATTACGGAGGATGGAGTTGAGTGTAATGTTCAGATGGGTTTCGAAGCCGAGCCGCACGTGCAGGTGGTCGCGCAGGTTCTCGCCCACGCCGGGCAGGTGATGTACCACCTCGACACCGGCCCGCTTAAGTACCTCGCCGTTGCCGATGCCGGACAGTTCCAGCAGTTGCGGCGATTGCACGGTCCCCGCGCAGAGCAGCACCTCGCGGCGCGCTTTCACGGTGAGCTCCTGCCCGCCCTTGCGATATACTAGGCCCACAGCACGACGGCCTTCGATCAGCACGCGCTGCGTCAGCGCTTCGGTTTGGACGGTGAGGTTCGGCCGGTTCATCGCCGGTTGCAGATAATTGTGGCCGGTATGGCGCCGCCAGCCGCGACGTGTGTTGTACTGCAGGTAGCTCACGCCTTCGAAGCGTGGTCCGTTGTAATCCTCCACCGCAGGCACGCCGGCCTGCTGCGCGCCCTGGATGAAGCCCTGCGACAGCGGGTCGCGGTCGAGATAGCGGGTGATATGCATCGGCCCGTCATGCCCGCGGTAGCGCGCATCACCCTCCGCAAAACTTTCCATGCGTTTCAGGTACGGCAGAATATCGCTACTGCCCCAGCCGGCGTTGCCAAGTTGCGCCCAATTGTCGAGTTCGAGTGGATCGCCTCGCACCCAGATCATGCCGTTCACCGCGCTAGAGCCGCCCAACGTGCGCCCGCGCGGCCAAAAGATGCTGCGCCCGCCCACCTTTTCATCAGGCTGCGTCTCAAAGCGCCAGATCGCACGCTCGCCGGTAAGAATATGCGCGATGCCGGCGGGAATTTGTATCCACATCCAGCGGTCGTCCTTGCCGGCCTCAAGCAGCAGCACGCGATGTTCGCCGGAAGCGCTCAGACGATTGGCCAGCACGCAGCCGGCCGAACCCGCGCCGACGATGATGTAGTCGAATTCAGAAGAGGTCATCGGTTGTGTCGCACACCCTGCTGAAATGCGCGCGCGGTTTAAGAAACGCGATGTGCTTATGCGTGATGCGGCTCCGCCGGCAACTGCGCCAGCTCGATCAGGCAGCCGTCGGTTCCCGCCGGATCCAAAAACGCAATGCGGCAGCCCGCGTGCCCGATGCGCGGCACTTCATCGAGCAAGGGCACGCCCTTGCCTTTGAGTTCAGCCAATGCCTCATCGATATTTTCGACCTCGAAACAAATATGATTGATGCCGCCCTTGCCCTCCGCAATCATCCTGGCGTGTTTGCTGTCAGGCGTGGTGCCGGCGATCAGCTCCACCATGGATTCGCCCACCGGATAAAGTGCCAGCTTCACCGGCCGCACCGGATTGGTTTCCACCTCCCCCAGCTTGATGCCAAAACAGCCTTCCCACAGCGCGCGGCTCTTATCAACATCGTTTACCACTACGCCTACATGCTCAATGCGTTTGATCTTCATGGCCTCTCCCTGTAAAGACGGGCAGTGTAGCTTTTTCCTGACGGGGTGTAGCGGAAGGCTATGTCTATATAATGTAAGTATTTGATTTTAAAGTACTTTTTACTTATGAGCAAACGATGGTTGTGTTGCAGGCATTGTGCAAATCGACAATACGCGCCGATACCGAAAGCCCATCAATCCTAAGCTCGCCGGCCGCAATCGGCAATGTAAAACGGCGCGGCCCCGCGCTACCGGGATTTACATAGAGCACGCCATTACTTTCTTCAATCCGTGGTTTATGCGAATGACCCGAAATCACCACGCGAACACCTGCAGGCAGGGGATCGATATCCAGTTGCGCAAGATCGTGAATCGCGTATAGCAATAACGCACCGACTTGCAGAAACTCCGTTTCGCGGATGTGTTGCGCCCACACGCCGCTGTCGTTGTTGCCGCGCACCGCGGTAACAGGCGCCAGCGCGGCCAGCGCATCCAGAATGCCCGCGTGACCGATATCGCCGCCGTGAACAATGGCGTCGCAACCGCGTAAAAACGCCAGTGCTTCCGGGCGCAGCAGACCGTGTGTGTCGGAAATTAAGCCTATGCGGTACATGTGCGTCTTGCAACGCGCCTCACCGCTTGGCGTCTTTGGCTTCAATACGCTTGACCACCTGCACCACCTGATCGCGCTCAACCTTCATGCGCGTGGTAAGCGTCGACGGCGCCCCGGCCACTATTTCTGCGCCCAGGCTGGTTAGCCGCTCGCGTATGTCCGGCAGCGCCAGTATCGCCACTACTTCGGCATTGAGCTTCGCCACCGTCTGTCGCGGCGTCTTCGTGGGCGTCACAATGCCGTAGAATGATGACGTATCAAAACCCGGCAGCGTTTCCGCCATGCTTGGAATATCCGGCAGTGCTGGACTGCGCTTGGCGCTACTGATTGCCAGCACCTTCAATCGGCCCTGCTTGATCAGCGGCATCCCTGCGGCGAGATTCGGAAAATAAACCGCGATGTCGTTGCGCACCACGCCGTTAAGCCCATCGCTGGCGATTTTGAACGACACTTCCGTCAATTCAATACCGGCCATCGCATTCAACATCTCCGCGCCGATGTGGCTGCTGGTGCCGCGTCCGGAGTGCGCGTAGTTGAGCGCACCGGGTTTTGCTTTCGCCAGATTGATCAAATCGGCGAGCGTATTCAACTTCATCTGCGGCGGTGTCACCAGCACCGTGGGTAGACTCACCATGAATACCACCGGATCAAAATCGCGAAACACGTCGTAACCCACATTCGGTATGAAATACGGGCTCACCACAAAGGTGGACGACGCCATATACAGCGTATAACCATCCGGGTCGGCGCGCGCCGCCATCGCGGCACTGATGGTGCCGGCGGCGCCGACGCGATTGTCCACCACCACCTGCTGACCCCAGCGTTCCGTCACCTTATTGGCGATCAGCCGCGCCACGATATCGGTGGCCGTACCCGGTGAAAAACCGACGAGATAACGAATGGGTTTGGTAGGGTAAGTCTGTCCTACGCTCTTTGTGGCAGGTTGCGCTCCGGCTGCCGCGCAATAGCAGCAACTCCATACTAAAAACGGCAACACAAAATGTTTCATTACCGCCCCTCATTTGGAAAGGAGCATAAATCATAACCAGCGGCACTCGAAAGCGCATCGAGCGGGTTTACAATCGCCATCCAGAAAATACAGGTACGGGCGTTAGACAACGCGCGATCCGCGGGCGGAGCGGTCACGATCCAGCAGCACCATTTCGCCTAAGTTAAACGCGCTAACGGCCTGCATGAGTGCGTGTGCCTGCGTGGCCATGGCTTCGGCGGTGGCCGAGACATGCTCGACCAGCGCGGCGTTTTGCTGGGTGGAATTATCCATATGGGTAATGGCGCCGTTGACTTGCTCGATGCTCGCGGCCTGCTCGCGCGACGCATCGGTGATTTGGCTCACGACGCTGGTGACGCGCTGCACGGCGTTCTCCACTTCGGCCATGGTGTCGCCGGCCTCGCGCACCAGTTTGCTGCCGTTGCTGACTTTTCCGACTGAATCGCCGATCAGTACCTTGATTTCCCTGGCGGCTTCGGCGCTGCGCTGCGCCAGAGAACGTACCTCGGCAGCCACCACCGCGAAGCCGCGCCCTTGTTCACCCGCGCGTGCGGCTTCGACGGCGGCGTTAAGCGCCAGAATATTGGTTTGAAACGCGATGCCATCTATGACCCCGATGATGTCGGCAATGCGCTTTGAAGCGTCCGAAATACCATTCATGGTTTGTACGACTTCTGCCATGGCTTTCCCGCCTTTTACCGCAACTTCCGAAGCACCGGTGGCCAGCGTTTTGGCTTCATCGGCGTTGCCGGCATTGCGTTTGACGGCGGCGGTGAATTCTTCCATTGAAGCGGCGGTTTCTTCGAGCGCGGAAGCCTGCGTCTCGGTGCGCGAGGACAGGTCAGCGTTGCCCTGCGCGATTTCATCGGCGCCGCTGCGCACGGCTTCGGCTTTGTCGCGCACCGCCTGAATCAGTTCGCGCAGGTGCAGTACGGTGTTTTGCTGCGCAGTCAGCAACTGGCCGAGTTCGCCGCCGTGATGATTTACTTCGATGAGCTGCGTGAGATCGCCCGCCGCGATACCCTCGGACACCGAGGCCGCGCGATTGATGGGCCGCGTGATCATGCGCGCCACGCGCCACGAAAAAAACACGGCGACCGAGACCGCCGCGACACTCAGCAGTAAAATCATCGCGCGCAATGTGTTGTAGAGCTCTTCGTTGGCGGCAGGTCCGGCTTGCTGGTGCAGCAGCGCAAAGCCAAACAATGACACGCCCGAAAGTATCGCCATCAACGCCAGCACCACGCCAAAGCCGGTGGCAAGGCGGCGGCCGATGCGCATGCCGCGCAGCGTGTTGATTACGAAACTCATGGTTGTTCCCCGTCGTTTGCGCTCATCGGCGCTCCCCACGCGACGCACAAAAAAGAATCGGAACCAATATGACAGACAGACGGTTCGTGGTCAACGCGCGGCCCCTGCAGTCCGCATCGCCGGCGAGAGTGACGATGATTCGTCCTTGCGATGGTATCCAGTGCCGGATGCTACGCAGGCCTCCGGCCTAGGTACCGGTAGGCAAGGCGGGCCGTGCATCGCGCGCGCGCATGCGGCGCGCACGCAATACCATGTCGACATCCTGAGTGACCATCGCGCCCAGGTTGAAGGCGTTCACCGATTGCAGCAGCTCGCGCGCCTGCGAGGCCAGCGCTTCGGCGGTTGCGGAAACCTCTTCCACCAGCGCGGCGTTCTGCTGGGTAGCCTGATCCATTTGTCCAATGGCGTCGTTGACTTGTCCGACGCCCTCCGCCTGCTCGTTTGATGTGCTGGTAATCTGGGTTACCGTGGCGGCTACGCGCTTGAAAGATTCCACGACATCGGTCATGGCGGTTCCGGCGGCCTGCACCAGTTGTGCGCCCTCCTTAATGTCGGCCACCGATGTGCTGATCAGTGATTTGATCTCTTTTGCGGCCTGCGCGCTGCGTTGCGCCAGCGTGCGTACCTCGGCGGCCACCACCGCAAAACCGCGCCCCTGCTCGCCGGCGCGTGCGGCTTCAACTGCGGCGTTGAGCGCAAGGATGTTGGTCTGGAACGCAATGCCGTCGATGACCCCGACGATATCGGCGATCTGTTTCGAGGATGCCGCAACTTTCTGCATGGTATTGACGGCGTTGCCGACGACACGCCCGCCCTCGGTGGCTGATTCGGATGCGCCTATGGCCAGCGCGCGGGCCTTGGCGGCGTTCTCGGCGTTTTGCTTCATGGTGGTGGTGAATTCTTCCATCGACGCTGAAGTTTCTTCCAGCGTGGAGGCCTGTGCTTCGGTGCGCGCCGAGAGCTGCGCATTGCCGCTGGCGATTTCGTCTGCGCCGCTGCGCACCGCTTCGGCCTGATCGCGCACGGCCTGGATCAGATCGCGCAGCCGATCCACCGTATTGCGCAGCGATTTCTGCAACAGCCCCAGTTCACCGCCGTGATTCACGTCCATTTGTAGGGTCAAGTTGCCTGCGGCCAGGTTTTCGGATAAATGCGCTGCACGCGTGACCGGAATAACGATGGTGCGCGACACGCGTCTTACGAAATACACCGCCACCACCATCGACAGCGCGGCCAGCACCACCAGTATCAAACGCATGCGGTTATGCGTTTCGTCGCTGGCGTCGCCTGCGTCAGCGATCGCCGCGGCGTAGAGCTCGCCCATGGCGTGCAGTTGGTGCAAAAACGGCCCCAGCGCCTCGTGAGCGTCCCGTGCGGCGATGCGCGCAGCGCTTTCTCGGTCATTGGCGTCCAGTTTTTCGAGCGCCTGCCGCCAGGCCGCCGTGAGCTTGCGCTGTGAAGCCTGCGCATCGGCGTAGCGTGATTTTTCCTTGGCGTCGGTGATCATCAGGCCCAGCTTGTTCATCACCTCGGTGAGCTGCGCCTGCTGGGTATCGTATAGTGCGCGGCTGTCTGTTGCGCCGAGTTCCGCTGGCAGCGCGGCACGTATCAGCGCGCCCATCGCCGCGTGCGCATGTCCGAAGGCATCGGCGGTAAGTTTTTCTTTTACGCCATCCAACTGCGAAGCGCGCGAGGCCTGACTGTGCAACTGGCTGAGGCCGAGCAGCGCCGCACCCACCAGCGCCAGCATCAACAGCAGCACCACGCCAAACGCCAGTGCCAACCGATGGCCGACCGTCATTTGCCGGAGAAAATTCATGTTCAAAGCCATGTTCCGGTGCCTCCCGTGTATTCAACGACGCGCGGTGATTTTGACTGCTGAATTTACGCTAAAGAAAAAAACATCAATAAAATCAAATACTTACAGTTATTCAGCTTTCGCGCCGGATGCTTTTACCACGGCCGCCCAGCGCGAGATTTCACGCGGCATCAGCGCTGCCAGCTCGGCGGGCGAGGTGGCAAGCGCCTCCACGCCTTGTTCGGCGAGGCGGCGTGTAATGTCCGGCGTTTTCAGCGCGGCGGCAAACGATTCATAAAGCTTGTGGGTGACTTCGCGCGATAAACCCGCGGGACCCAGCAGCGCGTACCAGCCGGAGGATTCGAATCCTGGCAACGTCTCGGCGACCGTCGGCACATTCGGCAACGCCGTTGCACGTTTGGTGCCGCACACTGCGATCGCGCGCAGCCGTCCGGCCTGTATGAACGGCAATGCGGCGAGCAGCGTGTTTACCTGAAACTGCAGATGGCCAGCAATGGTGTCGTTCAGCGCGAGACCCGCGCCCTTGTATGGAATATTGAGCACATCGATGCCGCCCATGGTCTTTAACATTTCAATGGCGAGAAACTGCGAAGTGCCGCCGGATGTGCCCGCCGTCAATTGCCCCGGTTTTGACTTGGCCAGCGCGATAAGTTCCTTCACATTCCTCACCGGCAGCGAAGGATGCACCACCAGCACCGTTTGCGTAACGGCCAACTGACTGATGAAGGTGAAATCCTTGATCGGATCGAAAGGCAGTTTCTTGAACAGGCTGGGATTCACCGCATGCGGCGTAGTGGCGACCAGCACCGTGTAGCCGTCGGGTGCGGCGCGCGCTGTGAGCTCCGTGCCGAGATTGGTTGAGGCGCCGGCACGGTTGTCGACGATGATCGGTTGCTTGAGCAGTTCGGTAAGTTTTGGGCTCAGCAGCCGCGACAGGATGTCGGTGCCGCCGCCCGGCGCAGCGGGCACGATAATGCGTATCGGCTTGGTGGGAAAGGATTGCGCAAGCACGCTTGTCGCGCACAATGTCAGATAAGCAAAGCTCAGTAAGAGAATCGGTTTTGGCATCTCGGCGGGTACCCTGCAGTTGAATTTGCGCCGCGCGATGCGGCGTGGTGTCTACGGTAGCGCGGTGTTCGCGCGTTCCTGTTGGCGTATGTTCGCGGTGAGGAATTTTCCGCTATCCAGCAGCGTCATTTTTTGCAGCGCACCGCCCTTTTTTCCGTCGCGCAGCGGTGCCATATCGATGGTGATTTTGTCGCCGGGCTTCACCGAATAGCGGGTCCAGCTGCCCGTCCGCACCAGATTGCCGGGACTGGTCATTTCGATCACCCACAGCGACGGTCTTTCGCCCGCCACGGCGCCGATGACGTGAATGCCTACATGCGGATTCGTCCAATGCACTTCTTTTACCACGCCGGAGATGGTGACCACTTTATCGTGGGCAAACATGGACGTGGCGTGATGTGCCGCCACGGGGTAAGTGCCGAGCACCACTCCCGCCAAGACTGCAACCCGCAGAACTTCCTTGAGCGAAGACTTCATAGTGACTCCTTCCGTAAGCGGCAAATCGCGATAACTGAAAATAGTTTATAGCGGTGGAATCCGGTTGCTATCGGATTCGCCCAGCATGCCGTTGCGTCCCGGCGCGAACAACATCTCCAGTGCATTATGGCAGATCATCCTGCATGACAGAGGCACTTCCAGCAGGCCGTTTGCGGAGAACAGCGGCAGTCGGCCACGCGATCAGAGGGTAAAGCCAGTCCAGCGGCCAAATGCCACAACGCTGATCCACAACAAGAGTGATAGCGCGCCAGCAACTTTGGCCGCTTGCGGCGTCGCGCGACTCGAAGCGTCCCAATGTTCCGCGCCCCGGTTGGTAATTTTGTGAAAATACAGCATGTTACAACCGCCCAGCAGCAGAAATCCCATTTTCAGCAGGAAGTAAATATTGGCGCCGTAGATTGTGGCTTTGGCGCAAAACATCAGCATGCCGGTGATCGTGGCGACCGCGAACGCGATCCAGGTCATCAGCAACAGCGCTGCGGTGAGACGGCTTATCGCGCGATCACGCGAAGCCCAGCCGAGCAATCGTAAATCAATTATCGCGATGAAGCCCACCACCAGCACAATCGCCAACACGTGTATCGATTCAAGCCACGGAAACAGCCTTTCGCCCTCGCGTACCGCGAATGCGATAGATGTGGTTTCCAGCGAGCTCAGAAACGCGCTGATGGTCATGGATCAGCGTTCATTCAGAAATAGGCAATCCAGCGCCCGGCGAAAATGATCCCCACCCACAACGACACCGAAAGCAGCGCCACTAATAGGCCAATGCCCGTGCGATCGTCCCAATACGTTGGATCTTCCTTCAATGGTTCGGTAGAGAGCATGGTGACCAGAATCGCACTGATCAGCAGCAGCATCTTGATCTGAAAGAGATTGCTTTTCAACACACGCGCCGGCTCGCCCGTGACGAGAATAGCGCCGCTCACCAGCAGCACCGGCAACGCCCACCAGATCGCCGGGCTGAATCGTGCCGACACTTGCGCCAGCGGCTGATCGCATCCCAACAAGCCGGTAAGCCGCAGATTGATCATCAGCATCGATGCCATCAGTGCCGCGATCGCCAGGATATGCACCGTCTGCGCCGCCGGAGTAATCCACGATGCATCCTGTATTGCCTGACTGAAGGGCGTGGCATCAATCCACCAGCAAACGCTGTCAAGCCACTGCTTGAAGGCTGCATCCATGACGAGCGATCTCGGCGATAAAATTACTTCACTGCTTTTGCCGGCGCGGGCAAGACGTTGAGGGAAGGCGCGGTTGGTGTGTCTTCGCCTACCCGGTACGCCGCATGGCATGCGGAACAAGCGTTGTAAATGATTGCACCGGAATCAAACAACGCGGCGACATCCTTTTTCTCGGCCGCCTGTAGCGCGATATGGGCCGCATCGCTCATACGCTTGGCTCCGGCCATCCATTTACTGTCGTCGCGCGCACGCGGTTGCATCATCAACAGATTGCCTGATTCGAGCAGTGTGGCCGCGCCGGCGCGTACTTTGGCCCACTCTTCGTCGGTCTTGGGCGCTTTCTGGTTCTCACCCTTATCCGTGATGATAATGGCAACGGATTCCCACACTTCGTCGGCGGCGGGATCGATCACCCATTCCATCACCTGTTTCATATTGAGCGTGGTGTTGTAGGACGGCACAGCGGGCGTCCGCGCCTGCGGCGGACTGCACGCTGCCATCATTACCGCACACAGCAAGGCAGACCCAAGATAAATGCGCATAGCCGCTCCCTCGACTGTTAAAAGAATCACGGCGACTTGCGTTCCGTGCTTGTTTTGCGACGACGTTTTTTACGCCGCCCTCTTTGTATAAACCCTATCACACTCGTGCGCGGGCTTCAAACCGCACGCCGTGTCACAGACGATTCAAGAATCGCGAAAGACGGGTGTGCAGCGTAATATACAGCTCGGGTTTCGCCGCTCAATAGCCACGGAGGGAAACATGGCACGCAAAGCGCTGTATACAAGGGCCCTATTTCAGCACGCGGCGTTATGGTTGCTGGTGTGGCCGCTTATGGGCTTGGCGCAAGCGACTTACCCTGCGAAACCCATCCGCCTGATCGTGCCTTTTCCGCCCGGCGGCAGCACCACCATCATCGCACGCCTTATTGGCCAGAAACTCACCGATAGCTGGGGTCAGCAAGTGGTGGTGGACAATCGCGGCGGCGGCAACACCATCATCGGTTCGGACGCTATGGTCAAAGCGACACCCGATGGTTATACGCTGCTGCACGTCACCAGCACGCATGTGATCAATCCGAGCTTGCTTAAAACACCCTATGACGCCGTCAAAGACTTCGTGCCGGTGGCTACGATGGTAGGCACCGAGACCCTGATGGTGGTGAATCCACAGGTGCCGGCGAACAATTTGCAGGAATTTATTGCGCTCGCCAAAGCCAAGCCGGGCCAGCTCAATTTTGCCACTTCGGGCAGCGGCACCACCAATCATCTGGCGATTGAATTATTCAGCATTATGGCCGGCGTCAAAATGCAGCATATTCCGCACAAAGGCGCCGGGCCGGCGGTTACCGATTTGATCGGCGGTCAGGTGCAACTGTTCATGAACAACGCGCTGCCGCTGACGCCGTTTGTGAAAGCGGGCAG
>Ga0193752_1001475_pt1 | contig 19467 bp, 16 predicted proteins | sample H1c1metaG_FD_144924 | JGI IMG/M metagenome (GOLD analysis project Ga0193752, IMG submission 144924) | Soil microbial communities from a riparian zone of the East river system, Colorado, United States - H1c1 | ecosystem: Environmental > Terrestrial > Soil > Riparian zone | place: USA: East River...
CAACCAAGGTAATATCTCCCGCGCCCACGGTCTCTTCAAACGCGTATGTTACGACGGAGACTTCCGATGTCGAAACTATCTACGATCTCTCGACAGGCCTGCCATTAAAAGTAATAGACGATTTCGGCCAGGAGACAACAATGGAGTATGACAACATGCTCCGGCCCGTGCGCGTGAATCCCGTAGTGGTAAGCGGCGTCGCTACCGGCCCGGTTTCCGAAACACATTACGGCACACCGGTCAACGGCCAGTACCCGGCTAACGAGCGCTTTGTAAAGGTCATTAAACAGATCGATGCCAACAACTGGGATGAGGCTGTCACCTTTTTCGACGGCCTCGGCCGGACCATCAAGACCGTCGCCAAGGACTCGCAGGGCGATGTGATCGTCGAAACTCACTACGATTCACTTGGCCGGGCCGATATGGTCACAAACCCATACCGCGCGGGCGATACTGTTTGGTGGAACAAGACCCGCTTCGATGAGCTTGGACGGGCTGTTGAGAGCTACGCCCCGGCAAGCTATACCGACGCCGTCAACAATACGAACCTAGTCAGCCTCGGCACAACGTCGCTTAGCTTCTCTACCGTGACGAACTACGTCGGAACCGTCGTAACATCCAGCGACGCGTCGGGCCGCAAGGGCCGCTCCATCACCAATGCCCTGGGCCAGCTTCTTCGGGTCGATGAACCAACCGCCGTGGGAGGAACGGCGGACGCCGATCTCGGCTTCATCAATTCTCCCGCGCAACCTACGTATTACACCTACGATCCTTACGGCAATATGGTAATGGTCGCCCAGGGCGGAACAAACGGCCAGAAGCGTTATTTCAAATACGACAGTCTCGGCCGCCTCATACGCGTCCGGCAGCCCGAGCAAGAGATCAACCCGAATATTTGGCTTCACGACGCCTACAACACATCGAGCCAGTGGACCGCCGCCTTTACCTACGATGATCTCGGCAACGTCCTGACCGCTGTAGATGCCAGGCACGTTACGACAGCGAATACATACGACCGCCTTGGCCGCGTTCTCGGCAGGGCTTACTACGGCCCCGATCCTGCGGTCCTCTCCCCTCCCGTAGCATTCTTCTACGACGGTAAAGGACTGGACAATCAGCAAACTCCCATCAACTTCGCAAAAGGCAAGCTGACCAACGTGTCCACAGACGGCGTATCCGAAACCCGTTACAAGCTGTTCGACAACTTCGGGCGGCTTAAGGAGATGCAGCAGCGGACCCCGGCGACACCGACTGAAACAATAGCAACTGCCACGCCGAGGGTGTCGAAATACACCTACAACTTCTCCGGCGCGTTGATCGAGGAAGAATATCCTTCGGGCAGAAAGGTAAAGAATGAGTTCGAACCAGACGGCGATCTTAAACGCATCTACGGCAAAGCCACCTCCACAGCGGCGGAGCAGACCTATGCCAATTCGTTTTCCTACACTCCGGACGGCAAGATCGCAAAACTGCGTCTTGGCAACGGCCTCTGGGAAAGCGCCCAGTTCAACAACCGCCTACAGCCGACCGAGATCGCAATGGGCCATTCTGTCGGCGACGGCAGCTTGTGGAAGCTGACCTATCAGTATGGCGAGCTAGCCACGCTTGATGGTGATGTAAATACAGACAAGAACACCGGCAACATAGCGAGACAGACGGTTAGCTTCAACGGCTCGGGCCAACCGTTCGTTCAGAGCTACAAATATGACTCTCTCTACCGTCTGACGGAAGCCAGGGAAACAAAGAATACTTATTCGAATCAGACGTGGAAACAGGCCTTCGGTTATGACGTTTACGGCAACCGCACTGGGTTCACGCAAGCAGTAGGTGCAAACCAAACCAGCGGAACTCCTGCGGTAGACGCCGCGACGAACCGGTTCACCTCAACCAACTTCACATACGACAAGAACGGTAACATCACCGCCGATATCGACCCGCTTACCTCTACAACAAGACAGTTCGTCTTCAACGGCGATAACAAGCAAGTCGAGGTCAATGCCGGAAGCACGAACATCGGCAAGTACTACTACGACGGCGAAGGCAAGCGTGTAAAGAAAGTCACCCAAACCGAAACGACGATCTTCGTCTATTCAGCGGGCAAACTGGCGGAGGAATACACCACCGCCACGCCTCCATCCAGCCCGACGATCAACTACACAGCAACGGACCTGCTCGGCAGCCCCCGCGTGCTCACCGACAAATGGGGCAATGTCACTTCCCGCCGCGACTTCATGCCCTTCGGTGAAGAGATATTCGCCGATGGAACAAACAGGACGACCGCGGGTAAATACTCAAATACAGGAGAAGACTCGGTCAGAAAACGTTTCACAGGATACGAAAAGGATAGAGAGACGAGCCTGGATTTTGCTGAGGCTCGATATTACCAGAATCTGCATGGGCGATTTACGGCAGTTGATCCGTTGCTCGCATCCGGTAAGTCCGAAAACCCACAGAGTTTCAATCGTTATGTCTACGTTCTAAACAATCCATTAATCTTTACCGATCCAACGGGGCTGCAAGCAGCACAAGGCGCTAGTGGGGCGACGGCGGGAGATGAAGAAGACGGCCTCTTATTCCCACGTGCCGGTATTGCCGGCGAGTTGGCGAAGGCCCGTCAGCGAACATGTCAGAGTTTTGGCGGTTGCGAAGACGGTGGAACCTCAACTACCTCAAAAGCTGACGTACAGGCCCAAGCCAGCTTCACTCCGCTGGGGTTTGGCAGAATCGTCCCCGGAACTTTTTGGCGAGACTCAAGGGCTTCCTATTGGTTTGACAAGAATGATCCCCTTAAAGCAAAGCTTACGGATGCCTGTGTATATATTGATATAACAACCGCGGACATCGTCTATAGCCCGGTTAACGTTGGCGGCGTGGCGCGGGAGATTCCCAAATGGGGCCTACACGGATTCGATGAAAGAGGGCACATTATTGGTCGGGCTCTCGGAGGCCAAGGTGATGCTGACAATCTCTTTAGTCAACATCCGAGAACAAATAGAGGTGTTTACTATTCGCTTGAGAGGCAAATAAGAACGATCTTAACGGCTAACCAGTCATGGACAGCTAAAGTTAGGGTCTCGCTCGGTTATGATCATAGTGGCTCGAGAGTGTATGTGCTCGCATTGGCAATGCGCCCTCAGGACAAATTTCGGGCGAATTTCATCAATTATGAGGTTAGATTTGTTGACAGTGGTGGCCAGGTGACCCAGACGCTATCGGAATGGTTTTGGAATGGAGGTTACTGATTCCGTTTTACGATGGTAGAATCGTTTGTACAAGCTTCTGCAATTTTATAACTTAGGATATGCAATACAATACCGGGGTCTATTATATCGACCGTAACGGCGGTGTGATCATTGATGGTAGTCGGTTCGTAAATGTCGGTGATTTTGCGAACGGGCTAGCCCCAGTCCATTCACGGAGCCTGGGGTCAGGCTTTATAAACAGATCTGGCTCCCTTGTTATTGGCCAGGAATTCGAGGCAACACGAGGCTTTTCGGAAGAATTTGCCGCTGTGAAAATACGCAATTGGGGCTATATCGATATAACGGGAAGAGTTGTCATTAAAGATGAATTTGATGCGGCATACGAATTTTCTGAAGGCATTGCGTTGACCCGAAAAGGAGAGCACCTGATCTTTCTAGATCGGGAGGGTCAAAAGACGGTTGAATTGAGCGCGGCAGATGTCACACTGGAATATTCCGGGGATCAGAAATTTTCGGAGGGACTCATTGTCGCGCGCCATATGAAAGCGAACTTGTGCGGTTTTCTCGACAAAATGGGCGATTTTGTTATCGACCCCAAATTTAATGACGCATCGAATTTCTCCGAGGGATTAGCGAGGGTTTCGATCGTGAAGGATGATCACAGAGAATATCTGGGGTTTATCGATCGCCGGGGAGAGTACGTTATTCCCCCCACATTCGATATAGACCACGATTTTCTTCGCAGCGCTACCGACTTTTCCGAAGACTGGGCCAGTATCATGGAAGGACCTCCAACACTGGAGAAAATTGATCCGAAGTACGTCTACATAGATAAAACGGGTGACATTGTAATGCGAACGGATTTTTCGTTTGCCGATCAATTTCATGAGGGATTGGCGGCCGTATATAGTGCGGAGAAAAACAAGTGGGGATTTATCGACAGGTCCAGCCACCTTGCGATACCGCCGGAATTTGATAGTCTAGGCAAATTTTCAGAAGGCCTCGCGTGGGTATTGAATTACGGATTCTAGGTTCTCATTTATGTAAAAGAACGATAAAGATCTATCTCGCTGCACCCTTGTATTGCTTTGTCCGATTTCAACAAGTCCCACACCATTGCTTCTTTAAGACCATCACACTTGCACACGGCGTAACTTGTTGATTTATTTGAGAAGTCCAATTATTCACTAGTTTCCATATTCACTTGGCACCGGAATGGCATTCATGAGGTCAGGGGTTCGATCCCCCTCATTTCACCCATAGAATCAACAGATTAGGCGATCATTTTGGTCGCCTTCTTCTTTTAGTGTGCCAGGCGAACTCGACAGCGCCAGAACAAACCCATGCGAACAGTTTCAGTTACACGGCCGCAGGCGGCATCAGCCAAATGCGTCTCGGCAACGGTAAATGGGAAACCGCGCAGTTCAATAATAGATTACAAGTAACGCAGCTTGGACTTGGGACTTCCGCTACGAATGCGAACCTATGGAAGACCGATTATCAGTACGGCGAGTTTAATCCCTCTGACGGCTCGGTCAATACAAACAAGAACACGGGAAATATAGGCAAACAAACGCTTACAATTCCCGGCGCCACTTTCAATCAGGGCTATCAATATGATGCGCTGTTCCGCCTGACCAACGCCAAAGAGTGGACGGGAACAAGCTTAAACAACCCGAATTGGACACAGGCCTTTGGCTACGATGTTTACGGCAACCGTACCTCTTTCTCACAGAACATCGGTGGAGTCCAAACAAACACTACGCCAGCTGTTAGCGCGAGTACTAACCGCTTCACCTCGTCGAGTTTCACCTACGACAAAAACGGCAATACGACGAGAGACATTGACCCGCTCACGTCACAACCGAGACAATTCGTTTTTAATGGTGATGATAAACAAATCGAGGTAAAGGACAATGTTGGGAATCCGATCGGTAAGTATTATTACGACGGGGAGGGTAAAAGAGTAAAAAAGGTCACCGACCTTGAGACAGCTATTTTCGTCTACGATGGGGACGGAACTTTGATAGAAGAGTATTCCACACAAATAAATCCGACACCTGAAATATCCTATCTTACGTTCGATCATCTCGATTCACCCCGTGTGATTACCGGGAAAACCGGAAACGTTATTGCGCGCCGTGATTTCATGCCCTTTGGCGAAGAGATATACGCCGGGGTTGGTTCGCGAAGTACGTCTCAAAATTACTCTTCTGCTGGAATTGATAACGTCCGAAAAAGATTTACCGGATACGAAAAAGATCAGGAAACCGAACTGGACTTTGCGGAGAACCGGATGTATCAAACAGGTACGGCAGATTTACGGCTGTTGACCCGTTGCTTGAATCCGCATATTTAGTTGACCCGCAAACGTTCAATCGGTACGTCTACACGGGGAATAACCCAGTTAATTTTACTGATCCCTTTGGCCTTGATTATTACCAGGATAATAAGACAGGTGTTATCAAGTACATCGCGGGATCCGACCCGCAGGACGGATACAAAAACGTTACTGGAACAGCAATTGAGATCACGGGGGCAGGCTGTGATGCATTGGGCTATTGTGCAAATGTCGGAGACGTTCTGTTTTTTCACTCGAATTCGGTCGAATATCTTTCGGAATTAAGACAACAGCAGGAGACTCGAGACAGCGGTACCGAAGTTGTCGGTGGAATAGACCCTTCACTGGCACCCCAATATAACAATATTGTATCGGATATTATTCTCCAAAAGGAAAAGCCAATACCCCAGGAAGCCCCGGCAATCAATCAGCTTTTAATGGGCGCATCCCAACGCTTGACGTTTGGGAGCCAGAAATCCACGAGTTGAGCCCAATTGTCTATATGTCTGCGATGCCCGTTGTCGCGGGACCAGCCGTTGCAGCTAGACCCCTTGGATTGCCGAGAACACTGAGGTCAACTCCAGCGACAAAACCGTATCAACGTCCTCCCAATGCGACAACCAGAGCACAAAGGGAAAGTGTACAAGGTAAACCTTGTGTCGATTGTGGTAAAACTGTCCCCAAGAATGTTGCTGATCACAAAGTCCCTTTGGTACAAGAATATTATAGAACTGGTAAAATAGATAAAGTAAGGATGCGAAATGTTAAATCAGTTCAGCCACAATGTCCGCAATGCTCGCTTAAACAAGCGTAAGCAATGCGGAGGTATTCGATGAAAATGAGAAAAAAGATTGGAAAATAACTACTGAGAGACTTAAAATTTCATTTTATGCTAAACGAGGAAAAAGTATTCGAAGATGAGCAGGAAAAGTTCTGTCTGAAAGAAGGTTATGAGTTTTTTCCGGTAGCTTCCGAGTCTGTAACGGGCTATGCGATCGAAACAGAGGGGCAGCTTCCCATTAACGGTTTGCGGCATCCTCCAGAGAAGTCTACAAATGGCTGGTATATATGGTATGGGGAAGAACTATCGGAGGTTGACGAGTTTTTTTCCCCTCTTCATGCTAATCATCTTCTTAACCGCTGTCCTGAAATTGTAAAATTTCTTGGATTACCTCCTGGATACCGATTTTTGTTAGCTGGCGACTATCTCGATATTTGGTACGATGAATCGCTTTTAGATATTTCGTAGAATTCTTTGCTGGTCTCTCTGATTAAGGCATAATAGTTACTATGAATATCGGGATAGATCCCGCGAAACAGCGGGAGGAGTGTACCAAGTTCAACAACCGCCGACAGTCGGCCGAGATTGCATGGGTCATTCGGTTGGTGACGGGAGTCTGTGGAAACTGACCTATGAGTATCGTGAACTCGCTACTATCGACGGAGACGTCAATACAGCCAAAAATACCGGCAATTTCGGTGCTTGCCGTGCTACCGGCTGCCGCTGCGATCGCCGCGTTCGATACTGTAATGCGTGAGTTTCCCAAGCTGTGGACCGCGCAGCAGGACGAATACAGCGTGCTGCTAAAGGTTATAGATAACCTCCTGCTGATAGCGATCACCGCCGAGTTTGGACTTCTGCTTTTGTTTCGCCGGCTGAGCGCCGCGGTCGAGGTGGTGATATTCGTGCTGGCCCGCAAAACCGTCAACCCCGACGTTTCCGCCACCGACCTCGTCTTATGCGCGGGCGCCATCGCGGGATTGATCATCGTGAGGTTCTATTACCTGCCCGGGAAAACGACCTAACCTAAAAAGCGCTTAACGAAGGCTCTCATTCAGCTTAACCAAGGCGTCGGAGCCGGGGCAAAGAACCGTCTTGTCCAGCGCATTCAGCGGCCTGTCGACGGTTTCGATCAGGTCGTGCAGCTCCCGCGAATCCTCGTTCATATAGAGCAGACCGGTGAGTATCTCGCCTTTTGCACGGGCGCGCTGCATCGCGTTGATCGCGGAAAAACGGTCCATCGGGTCCCAATCCTTCGCAAGCTTGTGCAAGTGGATAGCCGTACCGTCGTGCATTGTCAGTTCCTCGACGCTTCCGGCTTCATAATTGGCGGTAATCTCGTGCATCATCGGAACAAAATCGAGCGTTCCGGTTGTTTCCATATGTTGGCGAACGTAATCGTACGACTTGGTCGAGCCGGGATTATTGTTGAAGGTGACACAGGGTGAAATTACATTCAGAAACGCGAAGCCTTTGTGATGCATCGCTGCCTTGAGTAACTGGATAAGCTGCAGCTTGTCGCCCGAGAAGCTCTGCCCGACAAATGTCGCGCCCAGCTCGATAGCGAGGCTCGCAAGATCGATCGCCTCAAACAAGTTTACAGAACCCGCCTTGCTCTTCGAGCCCACGTCCGCAGTAGCCGAATCCTGCCCTTTTGTCAGTCCGTAGCAGCCGTTGTTCATCACAAGGTAAACCATGTTCAGGTTGCGGCGGATGACGTGAACAAACTGTCCCATACCGATCGAGGCCGTGTCGCCATCGCCCGAAACGCCCAAATAGATCAGATCACGATTCGCAAGGTTCGCGCCCGTCGCTACCGATGGCATCCGGCCGTGGACCGAATTGAACCCGTGCGAATTCGAGAGGAAATATGCCGGCGATTTTGACGAGCACCCTATGCCCGAAAGCTTGGCCACCATGTGCGGTTCGATATTCATCTCCCAGCAAGCCTGCGAGATCGAGGCGTTGATCGAATCGTGCCCGCACCCCGCACACAGTGTCGAGAGCGAGCCCTCATAATAATCGACCGTGTAACCGAGATCGTTCTTCGGCAGCGCCGGATGGCGAAATGTGGATCTTACGTATGTCATTAGGCAGTGGTCAATTCCTTTCGTAAAATTTCGTCGACCACTTTTGGCATTGATCGATGCGACGAATCTGCTTGCTCCTGCAGCTTTCTAAACAGATCTTCTGAGACCTGTATCTCAAAAACACGTTGTTTTATTTCGATAACATCGTCTGCAGGCTCAAGATACTCAATATAGTCGGTTGCGCTATGGGTGTCCCAAAAATCGCCAGCGGCCTCTTCAGACGAAAATGAATCCGGTAATTGATCAATAGCTCTCTTTTTGTTTCCCATAGTAATCCCTTTCGCCGCCGTCCATGTCGCGAGCTGAGATCGGCAATATCGAGCCTGTCCGTTTCCTGATATAGAATATCACCAAATAACGGCCGCCCGTAGTTTGTCCGAAAGCAGCGTACACATTCTCACCTTTCACATCGCCTTTACTAACCTTTCTAATATGCGGTTTCGAATTTAATACTTCTTCGATCTCGTCAGTCGAAACTCCGTGCTTCGCAGCCAGTTTCTCAACAAATTGATCTTTCCAAACTATCTTACGAGTAATCATTTTGAGAAAATCTCAGAACCATCACGCGAGATCATTCCATTCTCTTAATTGGAAATTCTAACACGAACGATTATTGTAAATTCGCCCGTATCTGTCCGTAAATATTGTCCGCCGTGATCGGCGTTCCGTCGTAGTTCAAAATCGAGACAAGTTTCGCCGGATTCACGCCGAGTTCGATCAGCATCAGACTTTTGAACTGCGCATCGCGGTTTTGCTCGATCACGAAAACGCGTTCGTGGTCATCGATAAATTTGCAAAACGCCTTGCCGAACGGGAACGCGCGTGGGCGCATGGCGTCCAGCTCGATGCCGTCAGCCGCGAGCATCTCGATCGCCTCTTCGGCAGAGAAGATCGACGTTCCGAAAAAGATCACGCCGTTCGGCGACTTGTGCCATTCCTGGTAAAACTCGGGCTGCGGCACCAATTCCTTGGCCGTGTTCCATTTTCGAGCCAGGCGGTCCACATTGCGGCGATAAACGTCGCCATCCTCGGTATAAACCGCGTATTCATCTCGCGAAGAGCCCCGGGTAACAAAGGCGCCCTTGGTCGCGTGCGTCCCCGGAATAGTGCGGTATGGAATACCATCGTCGTCGATGTCCAGGTACCGGCCGAATTTGCCTTTGAACTGTTCGAGCGGCGCAACAGGCGCCTGTTCTCCCTCACCCAGCGTTTCTATTTCGGCGAAACCCGCAACCCCGCCCAGGCGCTCGAGCTGGTCGGCCGTCAGCACCTTACCGCGGTTATAAGCGCGAGCGTCGTCCCAGACAAGCGCTTCGGTCACATGGTCGTTCATTCCCAGATCGAGGTCCGTCATGACGATCACTGGCGTTTGCAGTTGCTCGGTCAGGTCGAAGGCTTCGACCGTCATCTCGAAGCACTCTTTCGGCGTCGAGGGAAATAGCAGCGGGTGCTTCGTATCGCCATGCGAGGCGTAGGCCGCGAGCAGAATATCGGACTGCTGCGTGCGAGTGGGCATGCCGGTCGAGGGGCCCGTCCGCTGGACATCTATCAGCACGGTAGGCACTTCGGCAAAATAACCGAGACCGAGGAATTCGTTCATCAGGCTGACGCCCGGTCCGCTCGTTGCCGTAAACGCACGCGCGCCGTTCCAGCAGGCGCCCATCACCATGCCGATAGCCGCCAGCTCATCTTCAGCCTGCACGATCGCGTAATTATTCTTGCCCGTAACCGGATCGACACGGTATTTCGCGGCGTATTTTGCAAAGGCATCGACAACCGAGGTCGAAGGTGTTATCGGGTACCACGCCGCCACCGTCGCGCCGGCATAGACCGCACCCAGCCCGCATGCCGAATTACCGCTAAACAAGATCTTGTCGCCGAGAAGGTCACGCCGCTCCATACGAACATCGAGCGGGCATTCAAAATTTTCGCGGGCGTAATTTACGCCGATATTCAGTGCGCGAATGTTCGGCTCGATCAGCTTTTCCTTGCCCTTGAACTGGTCGCCGATCAACCCCTCGAGCACAGGGAATTCGATATCGAACAGGGCGGAGAGTGCGCCGATGTAAAGGATGTTCTTGAAGAGCTGACGCTGGCGGGCATCGGTAAACTCGGCGTTGCAGAGCTTCATCAGCGGGATGCCGATGTGCGTGATGTCCGTCCGGTCGTAGCCCGGCGGCAGCGGCTTCGAGCTGTCGTAAAGAAAATATCCGCCCGGATGCACATCCGCGTAGTCCCGCTTCATCGACTGCGGATTCACTGCAACCATCAGATCGACACCCGCGCGCCGCCCGAGATAGCCTTTTTCGCTCACTAGAACCTCGTACCACGTCGGCAGGCCCTGAATGTTAGAGGGGAAAATGTTCTTCGGCGTAACGGGCACGCCCATCCGGAAGATGGCCTTTGTAAAAAGCGCGTTGGCCGAGGCCGAGCCGGTGCCGTTCACATTTGCGAAGCGGACCACGAAATCGTTTATTTTGAGTTTGTTTGAAGTCCCGTTCGATGCGGTAAGGGACATGTGATCGTCCATATTTTAGTTTGTCAGAACCGCGAAAGGGCAGCACTCGGATTCTTTTCTATATATTAGTGCGTTTGGTGAAGAAAAGGAAGATTAGGTGGAGTCCATCATGGTTTCAGTAGCGCGTCTCGGTCGGCATTCTTTCTCAAACCAAGCGAAATAATGATCGTCATTATCGTATTGGTTATTATCATCGCGATCGAATGCAGCGTGGTGGCAATATTGTAAGCTTCCATCGAAAAGAGGGCGAGAATGTGCCGCGAGACATTCATAACGTAAAGGATCGGGGTTTCTGTTTTAGGTGCGATCCAAGTTTTTCGAATCGTAGGGATAAAAGCGATCACATCGATGGCGACGGCTATTATCACGGACACGGTGGGGTCGCTGGTAAGGACCCATGGGATGATACCTGCGAGGGCTAGAACAAGGAAAAAGGTGTCGATCTTTTTGATGCCCTTAAATCCGTATTTCAGCGACAGCAGAAAGATGATGAGCGTAAAGATCTCGGAGGCGGCGGTGGGTATTGCGCCCACCCCCGCTCCTTTTGCCAGCTGGCCGAAAAACACGATCGCCGAGACCAGCGTCCAGACAAACCATGTGTACGCGTGCGGCTTAACCCTGCCTTTTAACACGTCCCGAACATATGGAACGTTGCCCGCGATGGCAAGGATCGCGGCTATTATGGCAATGATTTCTTTCAACGCGTGCTTTTATCGCCTCAACCCGCCGATGCCTTTTCCGTCGCTTCGCCACGAATGAAAGCAAGTAGATCCGGATTCACGATCTCATGATGGGTGGTGCACATCCCATGCGGGAATCCCTCGTAGATCTTGAGCTCCGCGCCCGGTATTAGCTTGGACGACATCATTGCCGAAGCGCCGATAGGCACGATCTGGTCGTCGTCGCCATGCATAACCAGCGTCGGTATATCGATGCTCTTCAGGTCCTCGGTAAAATCGGTTTCCGAGAATGCCTTGATGCAGTCGTAGCCGGCCTTAAATCCGCCCATCATTCCCTGTCGCCACCAGTTGTCGATAATTCCCTGCGAAACCTTTGCGCCCTCGCGGTTAAAGCTGTAAAAAGGGCCGGTCGGAACGTCCTTGTACAACTGGGTGCGGTCCCTGGCGTAGGCTTCGCGAAACCCGTCGAAAACCTCGATCGGTAACCCGCCCGGATTCGCCTCGGTTTTAAGCATCAGCGGCGGTACGGCACCTATCAGCACGGCTTTTGCCGCCCGCTCTGTTCCATGCCTGCCTAGAAAGCGGGCCACTTCGCCGCCGCCGGTTGAATGGCCGATGTGAATGGCGTCTCTCAGATCGAGCGCTGTAACCAGCTCGTGCAGATCATCCGCGTAAGTATCCATCTCGTTGCCGTCCAACGTCTCGCCCGAGCGCCCGTGGCCGCGGCGATCATGAGCAATGCACCGGTAACCCTGCTCGGCAAAATAGAATATCTGGTTGTCCCAATCGTCCGAACTGAGCGGCCAGCCATGGCTGAAAACGATCGGCTGCCCCTCGCCGAGGTCCTTGTAAAAGATCTCTGTTCCGTCTTTGGTAGTTATAGTTGGCATAGTCAAAAACCCTCCCGTGGTTTGGATAAATAGTTAAAAGTAACGATGAATCTGATTATGAGGCGTCTTAATATAGTAGTGCGTACGGCGCGAAAACTCCAAGAATTTTTTGTGTATTTTTAACCGATATTTAACCCACTACAGGCGTTTTTCCAACTCTACGCTTCGCCGGTGCATCTTATCGTGCTTTACAGATCTTATGAGCCGTTTTTCATATTTGTTATTATCGCTGATCGCCCTCGTCGTATTCAGCGCCGGGGCCGCCGCGCAATATAGCGAGGACCCTTATATAAACGAGGTCCGCCCGCATTTCGGAAAGCCCTACAAGACGCGTGATATCAAGGTTTACCTGACCGATGAGGAAACAGGCGGCCCGTATGCTAACAAAGAAATACGTATTAAATTCTACTGGAAATGGGACGTGATAAAGGCGACACCGCAGACGGACAACATGTCGAACATTCGCCATTTCGCGGTAAAAGCGACGACGAATGAAAAGGGCTTTATCCTCATTCCGGGAATCACTATCTATCCTCGCCGCCCCGACCTTCCGGGCTCCGAGGTTTCCGCGCCGTACTTTTATTCCATAGGAATAGATGCGATCGACGAAAAGCACAGCACGGGGCTTGCTATCTTCCAGCCCGGCTACGATCTGTCTGATGACAATGATGAGGTACACCGGGTGGTGATGCTATACCCGCGGCCGGCCCGACCCGCGGTAAAGCCGTAAGGATCTTCAAGCCCCACTCACGGCTTCCGAACTTTTGACCTTCAAACTCAACCGCCTTTTATACGTAAGCTGCCGCCAGATCCACTCCATCGGGCCATAAGCGAAATATTTAAGCCACAGATTACTAACGATCACCTGAAACAGGAATATCCCAAGCGCGATCAGCGTCGCCGCGCCGGCCTTTACCTTGCCGAAATATCCGAACCCATAGCCGTAGAAAATTATCACGCAGATCACCGTCTGCATCAGATAGTTCGTCAGCGCCATTCTGCCTACGGGCGCCAGGAATTCGAGCGGCCGGCGCCACGCGTTGTTCTGCCAGAGGGTTGCGACCAGCGCGGCTATACCCAGCGCCAACGCGGGAACCGCGAAGGCGTAGGTGATCACCCCGATAAAGCCCCAAAACGACGGCGGAAACTCGCCTTCCGAGCCCGAGGCCCAGACAAAGACCGCATTACCGCTCAAACCCAGCAAAAGCCCGTATACCAGCACTTTACGAACGAACGGCGCGTTTTCCGCAAGGTTCTGGAATATCCCGCGCCGGTAGGCGTAAAAGCCGAGCAGGAACATCGCCAAGATCTTCGGCAGCCGCATATTGAAGATCAGGCCCATATAGCGCCAGAGCACGTAGTCCTTGTTGTAGTCCGTAACGATCTGCCAGTAGTTGCCGTTTAGCACGCTAGCGACTGTACTGCTCCAGCCGTCTTCGCGGCCGGCGGCCATTTTCGCGAGCTCCTCTGGCGGGACGAAGGCGGCGAACAATGCCCATTGCAGCGCATACCAGAGGATCGGGATGATCATCAGTACCACCGCCCATTTAATAAGCGCTTCGTTAGACCGTTTGCGAAATAGCAGGAGCAGAAAGCCCATCACCGCATAGACGCTTACGATATCGCCCGCCCATAGCAGCCACGCGTGAAGCAGGCCGATAATTAGCAGCCAGAAAAGCCGGCGCTTAAAGACCGAAGCCTTAACGTCGCCACGCTCCTCGGCCCGCGCGATCTGCAGCGCAAACCCGAATCCGAAAAGGAACGAGAAGATCGAGTAAAACTTACCCTCGATAAAAAAGTGGACGAGGTAGCTGGTAATATGGTCGTAAACCGGGGCCGCGGCGGCGAGCGTCGGCGGCATCATCCCGTAGCCCGAAAACCATTGCATGTTACCGATAAGAATGCCGCAGATCGCAAGGCCCCGAAGCACGTCGATCACCGCGATGCGCTCTTTTAACGATATTGGTCCGATGTGGTTTTCCGCCATATTCTCCCTTGTATCTTTTGCAGGTGTAATTTGCCGTACGAAAGAGAGCTTGTCAAATGTTCCGTGATTTTGAAGAGATTCGGATGAATGGACGGGAATCGAGGGTTTGGAAGAGGTTCACTTCAGGAGAGACCAGCGTTCAACGTTCAAATTGTTCAATTCTGCGATTGAACATCTCATTTTCAGTGTTAAGTAGGCCCGGGTAAACAGGGTTTCAGTTGGCTAAAGCCCGATTCTTGTGTGCCATGCGCCCCCTTGAAACTACGTTGGAGTCATTTATAAAACTGTCTCAAAATATCCGGCTTCAACCGGTCGCTACCGCTCCCGGTTCTGACTCGTTTGCTTAGCTTGAGCCGTGCCCGTTACATCCATACTTAACTCCGCCGGCTTTCTGCACGTTGTACCAGAATTTTTGCATGTCCCAGGCGGCGGTCGGGCAGCGTTCAGCGCACAGGCCGCAGTGCAGGCACACGTCCTCGTCCTTTACCATAACGCGTGTTGTCGGCAGTGTTTCGGAGACGTAGAGGTCTTGCGTGAGGTTCAGCGCCGGCACCTTTGTCATTTGGCGAAGCTCGGGTTCCTCGGCGTTTGCGGTGAAGGTGATGCAGCTTGTCGGGCAGATGTCGACGCAGGCGTCGCACTCGATGCATTTCGGGGCTTCGAAGACCGTTTGCACGTCGCAGTTCAGGCAGCGCTCGGCTTCCTTGTAGCCGGCCAGCGGGTCGAACCCCAGCTCGACCTCTTGCTTGCGGTTGATCAGCGTCAGCGTTTTCGGGGCCTGCGGCACGACAAAGCGCGCCTCGTGGTCGATCTCGCTGTCATAGGCCCATTCGTGGATGCCCATCTTTTGCGAAACGAGATTGACGTAGGGCGGAAGGCGGTTAGTTACCGGTTCGCCCTTGCAAAAGAGGTCCATCGAGACAGCGGCTTGGTGGCCGTGCGCCACGGCGGTGATAACATTCTCGGGCCCGAAAGCCGCGTCGCCGCCAAAGAAAACCCGCGGATTGGTCGATTGAAACGTTACCTTGTCCACCACCGGCATGTCCCACTTGTCGAACTCCAGGCCCTGATCGCGCTCTATCCACGGAAATGAGTTCTCCTGCCCGATCGCCACCAGCACATCGTCAGCCGGGTAGAATACTTCGGGCTCGCCGGTCGGGACGAGGCTGCGCTTGCCGTTTTCGTCAAAAACGGCCTCGACCTTCTCGAACATCACGCCTTTTAACCGCCCGTCCTCTATCACGAACGACTTCGGCACGTGGTTGTCCACGATCGGGATATCCTCATGCTGAGCGTCCTCTTTCTCCCAGGGGCTGGCCTTCATCGAGGAATATGGCGAGCGGACGATAACCTTTACATCCTCGCCGCCCAGGCGCCGCGCGGTGCGGCAGCAATCCATCGCCGTGTTTCCGCCGCCAAGCACGATCACCGTTTTGCCGATCTTGCTCGTGTGCTCGAAAGCCACGCTGCCCAGCCAGTTGATGCCGATGTGGATGTTGGCATCGCCCTCTTCGCGCCCCGGTATGTTCAGCTCGCGTCCCCGCGGCGCTCCCGTTCCGACAAAAACCGCGTCGTAATCCTGCTCGAGTACCTCTTTCAGGCTCGATACATAATGCTTGAAATGCGTGTGTATGCCGAGATCGAGAATGTAATTTACTTCCTCGTCAAGCACGCGCTCAGGCAGGCGAAAGGCCGGGATCTGGCTCAGCATAAAGCCGCCGCCCTTGTATTGCTCGTCGAAAAGATGGATCTCGTAGCCCAGGGGAGCAAGGTCACGCGCCACCGTCAGCGAAGCCGGCCCGGCACCGATCAGCGCTACCTTTTTCCCGTTCGGCTTAAAGGGCGCCTGCGGCATCATGTGCTTTACTTCGCCCCGGTTGTCGGCAGCTACACGCTTTAGCCGGCAGATCGCGACGGGCGCTTCCTCGACGCGGCCGCGGCGGCAGGCGGGCTCGCACGGCCGGTCGCAGGTGCGGCCCAATATGCCGGGAAACACGTTGGAATCCCAGTTGATCATATAGGCCTCGCTATAGCGGCCCTCGGCGATCAGGCGGATGTATTCCGGCACCGGCGTGTGCGCGGGGCAAGCCAGCTGGCAATCAACCACCTTGTGAAAATATTCCGGGTCTTTAATATCGGTTGGTTTCAATTCGGGTGCACCTGAGTTAAAAGAGTTTACAGTATTGTAATCATAAACAAAGATGGATTTCTTTGCCAGTAAAATTCGGATTATCCGGTTTCTGATGAAATAATCCGCCTCCCGCAGCGCAAAAATACGTAAGCGTATGCGTCCACCGTTAAATAGTCGTTCACCCGTAGCGTTCGGGACAAATGGACAAGTAACAGGGAAATATATTGACACCGGTTTTTGCGGTGTGTTATGTTTCCCGGTCAGACGACAATTATAGTTATAGGATAAAGCTGCGACGCGTGCGTAACAGTTATGTTCAAATAACTTATGCCACCTGGCTCCTACGATAAAGTTTTTTACAATTGGATCTTTTTGAATTGGATCTCGGGCCCTCGTCCCGGGACAGGTTCAACCGCTGCCGATGCGGTGTATGCACAAATAAGAGTACTTATCCCGATCCGATTTTTTTCTTTCATAACCCCAAGGAGGAGAAGATGCTTAGAAGAGTTTCAACACAAAGACATGGCCACTCGGAGCTGCTGACCGGTAAAAAAGGTTCCAGCTTTACTGCACTCAACGCCGTCGGCGCCGGCACCGAGAAGGTCGCGCTCGATACTGACGTCGCGGCCGCCAATAGCTTTGCCGGGCCGGGCAGGTTCGGCAAGATGTTCCCTGACGCAACGCCCTTCCGCCCGTCTGACGAGGGTCTCGAAGCCCTGGCCGAAGCGATGACCGAGACGCAGGGCGCTTCACCCGAAGGCAATTCGAAGATACCGGCCGGCTTCACCTATTTCGGCCAGTTTGTCGATCACGATATAACCTTTGATAAAACGGTCGGCCTGCCCATAATCGACGACCCGCAAACGATCGAACAGGCCCGCACGCCTAATCTCGATCTCGACAGCCTTTACGGCTTCGGGCCGGGCAGCGAGGTGGACGGCGACATGTTCGAGGGCGCACCGGGAGCCGAGATCTTCAGGATTGGACGCACCGTGGTTGGCGGTGGAGATCCGAGCATACCGGGCGATTTTCCAAACGATCTCCCGCGCCGCGAAGATCTGACCGCGTTTATTCCGGATCCGCGAAACGATGAAAACCTCGTGGTGGCGCAAACGCACCTGGCGTTTCTCAAGTTTCACAACCAGCTTATCGCGACGCTCGAGCCTACCGACGCAAGCGGCCGCTCGCTCTTCGACCGCGCGCGCGAGCTCGTCACATGGCATTACCAGTGGATCGTGCTTCACGATTTTGTAAGGCGTATCGTCCAGAAAGACGTTTTTGACGATGTTTTGGCAAACGGGCCTAAATTCTTCAAATACAAGGATACTGACGACGGCAGGCCTTTTATGCCGCTCGAATTTTCGGTGGCGGCGTACCGCTTGGCCACAGCATGATCCGCCGCGGCTACGATTTTAACCGCGTGTTCCGCCCCGGCGGCGTCACGGTCGCCAGCTTGCAACTGCTCTTTCGCTTCTCCAGCGGCGGGTCGCTGCCCGTGCCGAGCGACTGGATCATCGACTGGCGACGGTTTCACGAGGTGGGAGATTTCGGCGGGGTCGGCAGTTTCACAAAGATCGGCCCGGCCCGCAAGCTCGATACCGAGATCGCCGATCCGCTTCGAGACCTGTTGACACCGGGCAAGGTCGAGAATGCGCCCCCGTCGCTCGCGGTGCGAAATCTGCTGCGCGGAGCACGTCTAGGCTTGCCTTCAGGGCAGGAGCTAGCGGGTTTGATGGGCATCACGCCCTTGACGGCCGACGAGATCACCACGGGCCACGCCGGACAGGTTGCGAAGGACAACGAATTCGCAGAGCAATCGCCGCTGTGGTTCTATATTTTGCGCGAGGCCGAGGTCCACGCAAATGGCGAAAGTCTGGGCGAAATGGGAAGCCGGCTTGTGATGGAGGTGTTCTACGGACTGATCGAGGGCGATCCGAATTCCTACATGTGCAAGAAATGGACGCCCGCCGATAGCTCGATCCCGAGAAAGGACCCGGATAATTTCACGATGGCCGATATGCTGCTGTTCAACAAGGACATCAGCCCGATCGACGGGATAACCGGCTAGGTCAGGGAGTTACTGTTTTTGTTTAGGGGCGGTCTATGACCGCCTCTTTTGTTTTCACGAATGGTCGTGCATCATTCGCCAGCCGTCATTTGTCTTTACCCAAACGGTCGTAAACCATCCCGTTCGGTCCGGGTGTCCGCCGCCTGTTAGTACATATTGCCCGGTAACCAGCGCGTTCTTTTTCCCGAGCATCGTAACCGTCACGCTCTCATACCTGAGCACCTGCAGCGGGCGGCCCGTTTTCCAGAAGCCGTTCTTCATCGTCTGCTCGATGTGCTCAACGCCGCCCATCGGCCCGTTAGCGGTCATTTCCTTCGCCCCGGGCACATAAACGGCCAGGTATTTTTTCAGGTCACCCGCATTCCATCCGTCGGCTGTCAGGTTAAGTTCGGCCTTGATAGCGGCGACATCCTTGTCCGGTTTCGACTGGCTGAACACCGCGTTCAAACTTGCCGTAAAGAGAAGAGCGATAACGATCGACAATAGCTTTTTCATATTATTTGGGAATTTTCCTTTTAGTTATTTATGCTTCCCCAACAATATATCACCAACTATTGCTCAGGCGTATTCGCCGTAAAATCTATGTCCTCGGTATCGCCGCTAATATTGACGATCTTCACCGGCTGGCCGAAGCGGTACCGCTTGGCCGATACGCTGATCGAATAAGCCGCACCCGCGGGTATTCCGGTAAATTGGTAATAACCCATCGACGACGATAGCGTACTGCCGATCTCGCCGGTGGACGAGCTTATCCTTACCACGACGTTCCTGATCCCGT
>Ga0193752_1001476_pt1 | contig 19462 bp, 24 predicted proteins | sample H1c1metaG_FD_144924 | JGI IMG/M metagenome (GOLD analysis project Ga0193752, IMG submission 144924) | Soil microbial communities from a riparian zone of the East river system, Colorado, United States - H1c1 | ecosystem: Environmental > Terrestrial > Soil > Riparian zone | place: USA: East River...
ATGGAGGAGTTGAAGCCGCCGCACAAACCGCGCTCGGCGGTGCAGACGACAAGCAGATGCGTTTGATCCCGGCCGTTACCGGCCAGCAGAACCGGCGCACCAGATTGGCCTTTGAAACCAGTCGCCAGCGAGCCCAGCACGCGGCCCATGCGCTCGGAATAGGGGCGCGCGGCTTCGGCCGCCAACTGGGCACGACGCAGTTTTGCGGCGGCCACCATCTGCATGGCCTTGGTGATTTTCTGCGTCGCTTTTACGGAAGCGATGCGGACGCGAAGGTCTTTGAGCGAAGCCATTTATCGTTTCCGTTACGCGAAGCTCTTTGAGAAGTCCTGCACCGTAGCTTTCAGCTTTTCGGCTGTGGCTTTGGAGAGTTCTTTCTCTTTGCGGATGGTGTCCAGGACGTCGGGAGCCTTCGCCTTGACGTGGCGCAATAACCCGGCCTCGAATTCGCCGACCTTGTTGACGGGTAAGGTATCGAGGAAGCCCTGCGTACCGGCGTAGATCACCACAACCTGCTCTTCCACTTTCAGCGGCGAGAACTGCGGCTGTTTCAGAAGTTCGGTCAGGCGCGCGCCGCGTGCGAGCAAGCGCTGCGTGACCGGATCGAGATCGGAGCCGAACTGGGCGAACGCCGCCATTTCGCGGTACTGCGCAAGCTCGCCCTTGATGGCGCCTGCCACCTGTTTCATCGCTTTCACCTGTGCGGCAGAACCCACGCGCGATACGGAAATGCCGACGTTCACCGCCGGCCGGATGCCCTGGTAGAACAGGCTGGTCTCGAGGAAGATCTGGCCGTCGGTGATCGAGATCACGTTGGTCGGGATATAGGCCGACACGTCGTTCGCCTGCGTCTCGATGATCGGCAGGGCTGTAAGCGAGCCGCCGCCATTGTCTTCATTCAATTTCGCCGCGCGCTCGAGAAGGCGGGAGTGGAGATAGAACACGTCGCCGGGATACGCCTCGCGGCCCGGCGGGCGGCGCAGCAGCAGCGACATCTGGCGGTAGGCCACGGCCTGCTTGGACAGATCGTCATACACAATCACCGCGTGCATGCCGTTGTCGCGGAAATACTCGCCCATGGCGCAGCCGGTATAGGGCGCCAGGAACTGCATGGGCGCCGGATCCGACGCGGTGGCGGCCACGACGATGGAGTATTCCAGCGCGCCGTTGTCCTCGAGCGTCTTGACGATCTGCGCCACGGTGGAGCGCTTCTGGCCGATGGCGACATAGACGCAGTAGAGCTTGCGGCTCTCGTCGGTGCCCTGGTTGATCGGCTTCTGGTTGAGGAAGGTGTCGATGGCGACGGCGGTCTTGCCGGTCTGGCGATCGCCGATGATCAGCTCGCGTTGGCCGCGGCCGATCGGCACCAGCGAGTCGACGGCCTTGAGGCCGGTCTGCATCGGCTCGTTCACCGACTTGCGCGGAATGATGCCGGGCGCCTTGAGCTCGACCAGGCGACGCTCGGTAGAGGCGATCGGGCCCTTGCCGTCGATCGGGTTGCCGAGGCCGTCGACCACGCGGCCGAGCAAGCCCTTGCCCACCGGCACGTCGACGATGGCGCCCGTGCGCTTGACGGTGTCGCCTTCCTTGATGAAGCGGTCATCGCCGAAGATGACGACGCCGACATTGTCGCGCTCGAGGTTGAGCGCCATGCCCTTGATGCCGCCAGGAAACTCGACCATCTCGCCGGCCTTGACGCTGTCGAGGCCATAGACGCGGGCGATGCCGTCGCCGACCGACAGGACCTGGCCCACTTCGGAGACTTCCGCTTCGGCGCCGAAGCTGGCGATCTGTTGCTTGAGGATGGCCGAGATTTCAGCCGCGCGGATATCCATTTAGCCAACTCCCTTCATGGCGAGCTGCAGGCGCTGCAGCTTGCTGCGAATAGACGAATCAAACAGGCGCGAGCCCACCTTGACGACCAGGCCGCCAAGAATGTCGGGATCGACGCGCGTATCGAGAGAAACCTTGCCGCCGAGCGTGCCCCGGAGCGCGTCGGCGAGCTGTTGCTGCTGCGCCTCGCTGAGCGCGACCGCCGTGGTGACGGTGGCGGTGGTCTCGCCGCGGCGGCGGGCGAGTTCGGTAAGATAGGCCAACGCCATTGCCGGCAGGTCGCGGGCGCGCCGGTTCTGCGCCACGGCGCCGATGAAGTTGCGCACCAGGCCGGAAATGCCGGCGGCGTCGAGCACGGCCATCAGCGCCTTCACTTGCAGCTCCCGGTTGACGACCGGGCTCGCGATCAGTCGACGCAGATCGGCGCTCTCGTCCAGCATCCCACGAAAAGTCGCGAGGTCCTGAGCCACCTGGTCGAGCGATTTGGCGCTGTCGGCCAGCTCGAAGAGGGCGCTGGCATAGCGTCCGGTGACACCGCTCGTGGCCGAGCTTGCATTTGACACGATGAGAGCCTTTCCGATGCCTTGGTGCCCGGCTGGCAAGCCTTTGAATAGAGGGACTTTTCTAGGTAACCGCCCCCCCGGAAAAGCGGGGCGTTGCTAACATACGGTTTTCCCACTGGCAAGATTGCAGAATGCCCGCGACTAAAGGAACGAATAGGGGTCGATATCGATCTGCAATCGAAGGGAACCCGCGAGGCGCACGCCGGAGAGCCAGTCGTGCAGAATCGGCTGAAGCGGCGTGTCGCGCGGCGCCTTGAGCAGGAACCGCCGGCGGTGACGGCCCCGCAGCAAGGCCAGCGGCGCCGTGGCGGGACCGAGGATCGACACGCCGGCAACCTGCGGCGCGCGGCGGGAGAGGGCAACGCAGAACGTGTCGAGCTGGGCGGGGTCGGCGCCGGAGATGATCAAAGCAGCGAGCCGGCCATAAGGCGGCATGCCGGCGGCCGCCCGGTCGGCGAGTTCGGCCGCGACAAACCGGTCGCGATCGCCCGACACCACGGCCTGCATGACCGGATGCTCGGGAATATAGGTCTGGACCAGAGCGGTACCCGGGCGGTCCTGGCGGCCGGCTCTCCCCGCCACCTGGTAGAGGAGCTGGAAAGTCCGCTCTGCGGCACGGAGATCGCCCCCATTGAGCCCGAGATCGGCATCCACGACCGCCACCAGGGTCAGATTGGGGAAATGATGGCCTTTGGCAGCCATCTGGGTGCCGATCAGGATGTCGATCTCGCCCCTGGTCATGCGCTCGACGGCGGCCGACGCCTGATCGCGGCTGATCAGCGTGTCGGACGTGAACATTTCCAGCCGTGCCTCGGGAAACAACGACAAAGCCTCCTCGGCCAGTCGCTCGACCCCCGGCCCACAGGCCACGAACTGGTCCGCCGCCCCGCAATGGCGGCAGATTTTAGCCGGCGGCTCGGCATAGCCGCAGTGATGGCAGGTGAGCGTGCGACGAAATCGGTGTTCGACCAGCCAGGCCGAGCATTGCGGGCATTCCAGCCCCTGCCCGCACGCCCGGCACAAGGTGAGTGGCGCATAGCCCCGGCGATTGAGGAAGAGCAGCACCTGCTCGCCCCGCGCCAGCGTGTTGCGCATGGCCTCGACGACCGGCGGCGACAGCCACTGGCCGCGCGGCGGCGGATGGCGACGCAGGTCGATGGCTTCTATGCCCGCCAGGCCGTGCGCTCCATGGCGCGCCGGCAGATGGAGCGACGCGTAACGGCTGGCGCTGGCATTGGTGACGGTCTCGAGCGAGGGCGTGGCCGAAGCGAGCACGATCGGCGCCTGGGCCAGCCGCGCCCGCACCACCGCCATGTCGCGCGCATTATACAGGACGCCGTCATCCTGCTTGAACGAGCCGTCATGCTCCTCGTCGACGACGATGAGCCCCAGGTCGGCGAACGGCAGGAACAGGGCCGAGCGCGCCCCCACCACCACGCCGATCCGGCCGGCGGCGATTGCCCGCCAGGTCTCGCGCCGCTCCAGGCTGGTAAGGCCGGAATGCCAGGGCGACGGCGGCGCCCCGAAGCGGTCCTCGAAGCGTTTCAGCCATTGCGCCGTCAGGGCGATCTCGGGCAGCAGCACCAGAACCTGCCGGCCTTCGGCAAGGGCGGCCGCCACCGCCTCGAAATAAACCTCGGTCTTGCCGGCCCCGGGCACGCCATCGAGCAAGGTGGCCGAATAGGTTTTTGCCCGCACCCGCTCGACCAGCCCCTGCGCCGCCGCCGCCTGCCCGTCGGACAGGAGTGGTCCCGGCCGCGCGCCGTCCGGCTGGGCAAGGGCGCGGCGCGGCACCCGTTCGGCCGTTTCCAGCAGACCCGCCTGGACCATCGCCTTGATCACCGACGACCCGACCCCGACCAGCCGGCAAAGCTCGGCCATCGGCAAGGCCGGCCCCCCTTCGAGCTGGTCGAGCACGCGCTTGCGGGCGGACGTCAGCTTGATCAGCGGATCGCGGCCCCCTTCCGGCGCCAGATAGACTGTCTCCGTCCTGGGCGGTTCCAGCGCCGACGGCACGCTCATGGCCATGCGCAGCACCGCACCGGCCGGCGAGAGCGTATAGCCCGCCACCCAGTCGACGAACTTGCGGGTCGTCTCGGCCATCGGCGGGCATTCCAGCATCTCCGCGATGTCGCGCAGCCGCTCGGCCGCCACCTCGCCCGTCCCGGGCCCCCAAACCACGCCCAGCACCAGCCGCTTGCCCAACGGCACGATCACGAACCGGCCGGGCTCGGCTGCCATCCCCTCGGGCACGCTGTAGTCGTAGGCATCGGCCAAGGGCAGAGGAAGTAAAACCCGCACCGTCCCCAGGCCTGCAGCTTGTGGCGTGGCAGGCGTGTGGCTACAATTTGTAGGTATGCGGATGTCGGATCCACTGGCCATTTGGGGGTTAGTGGATCGACCTACGCGAAAGCGCAACAACGAAAGGCGGAGCGCCATGGCCAAAGACGGCACGATTCCCGCGCCCGACGGCTCGGGCCGGCATGTCAAACTGATCACCGCCGACGACGTCACGGCCTATCTGCGCACCCATCCCGACTTCCTGGCCGAGCGCCCGGAACTGGTCGAGACGCTCAATATCCCCGCCCCCTCCCAGGGGCCGGGCGTCATCGACATGCAGCAGGTAATCCTGAAGCGCCTGCGGGCCGAGCTCGACAAGCTGAAGAACGAGCGCAGCGAGTTCATCGCCAACTCCAAGCAGAACCTGGCGGTGCAAAGCCGCATCCAGGCGGCGGTCATCAGCATCATCCAGGCGCCGACCTTCGAGAAGCTGATCGAGGTGGTGACGCACGAGCTGCCCGAATTGCTCCAGGTCGATTTCATCACCATGGCGATCGAGGCCAATGCCGATTCCCCCCAGCGGGCACCGGTCAAGGGCGTCTATGTGCTGGCGCCCGGTGCCATCGACGCCGCCCTCGGCGCCGACAGCCAGGCCCGGCTACGCCGCGAGATCGTGGGCGAGGACGCCTTCTTCGGCGAGACCGCGCGCCAGGTGAAATCTGACGTATTGATGCGGCTGCGCATCACCAGCGGCTCGCCCGACGGCGTGCTGTGCTTCGGGGCGCGCGATCCCGAGGCCTTCGGCCCCGAGCAATCGACCGAGCTGCTGTTCTTCCTCGCCAAGGTGCTGGAGAATTCGATTCGCACCTGGCTCGATCTGCCGGAGTGAGGCCACGAACGCCCGCGTTTCCTCTCATGCCCCTCTCCGCCCGCACTTGCGGGGGAGAGGGCGTGCGGGGTCACCCCCGCACTGGGGTGAAGTGGGTCATGTCTCTTCACACGCACACCCTCCCTTGAACGCCAACCACCTCACCCTCCCATGCTACGCATGGGCCCCCCCCCTCTCCCCGCCAACGCGGCGGAGAGGGAGTTTCGCGGCATGACCGGCGCCCCCACCCTTACCGCCGCGCGCGACGCGTGGCGCGACTGGCTGAAGAGCGAGCGGCGCCTCGCCGGTCATACGCTGATCGCCTACGAGCACGACGTGGCGGGCTTCCTCGGCTTCATGACCAGCTACCTCGGCGCCGATGTGACGCTGGAGGAACTGGCCAAGCTGAAACCCGCCGAGTTCCGCGCCTGGCTCGCCGAAAAGGCCCGCTCGGGCGCGGCACGCAGCTCGACGGCGCGCGCCTTCTCGTCGGTGCGCTCCTTCTTCCGCTTCCTCGACAAGCGCGGTTTCGCCAGCAATGCCAGCATTGGCGCCATCCAGACGCCCAAGCTGCCGCACGCCATTCCCAAGGCGCTGAACGAGCGCGACATGAACGAGCTTCTGGACGCCGGCGATCTCGAAAGCCGCGAGGCCTGGATCGAGTTGCGCGACCAGGCCGTGCTGCTGCTGCTCTACGGCGCCGGCCTGCGCATCGGCGAGGCGCTGGCCTTCACCAAGGGCACGGTCGAGACGCTGCTGGCCGAGGGCCAGGACACGCTCAGCATCACCGGCAAGGGCAACAAGACACGGCTGGTGCCGCTCCTGCCCCAGGCCATCGAGGCGCTCGCCGCCTATCGCGACGCCTGCCCGTTCCTGAAAGTGCTGCCGTCCCACCACGCCTTCTTCCTCGGCGCGCGCGGCGGCCCGCTCGATCCAGCGATCGTGCAGAAGCGCGTGCGCGACCTCAGGATGCAACTCGGCCTCGCCGACAGCGTCACCCCGCATGCGCTGCGCCACTCCTTCGCGACGCATCTGCTCGGCGCCGGCGGCGACCTGCGCACGATCCAGGAGCTTTTGGGCCATGCGTCGCTCTCGACGACGCAGCGCTATACGGATGTCGACGCGGCGCGGCTCACGGAAGTGTATCGCGCGGCTCATCCACGGGCGAAGGGGCGATAGTCACGCCATCGGAATCGGATAGCGTAGACCCGGCTCTGCGATGGCGTCAGTTGCCGTCCGCGTCGCGTGCACCCCGCGCCCACTGCTCCTCGGTGAACTCCAGCTCTGCGCGCGCGGGCCACTTCGGCACGCCGCCCTTGGCTGGCGTTCCTGCGAAATCACCAAGAGATCGCCGAGGATTGAGCAGCCTCAGGTCCAGCACTTCCCAGAAGTACATGAAGTGGGTGTCGCTGGCTTCCGCAGTAGGAGGCCGCACCGAGCTATCCGGGTGCTTACCGTCACGCCGCCCACCTTTGACCGCTCTAACGATTGCACCAAGATGGCCAGTCCATGAGGCATATCCCGGCCTGTGCAGGCGAAGCGCCTCCCTGGACGCGGTCTGCGGATCGGATGCGTAGATGAAAACCCGTGCTCCTATGGGGAGGTCCGGCACCCCCTTTTGATTGCTGCCAAAGGCGACACGCTCGCAAAGGCCGGGCACCTCGCTCGCAGAGTGCAAGTGCATGCAAGGAACGGGGGCGAGTATGACAGTTTGTATCATGCGTGGTTCCTTCGGAGGGGCGGAGGACCATACGCGCCAATGGCTGGCGTCGCGCAAGAGCTGCAGGATGATCGCGCGCTACGCAAAAACGACGTCGTTTCCCGAATATGCGAGCGCCCCCCCGGAGGCGCAAAGGCGACACGATGGAGCGGCCTCGGGGGAACCTGCGGCCTCTTTTGCTGTTGTAGTTCAGGCAAGCCGGTTCCATCGAGAGGGGACACCATGATTCATGACGTAACGACGAGGCGGCGTATCGGGCGGCTGGAGATCAGCATGAGGAACGTGCAGCGGGAGGCAAGCAAGGTCTCCTTTCAGCGCCTCGTCGCGTCGGTCCTCCCATTTTCGGGCGCGAAAACCGGTCTCAAAGCGCGCCACGAAGCGCTCGTGAAGATGGCCGCCGATGATCAGGCGGAGATCGAACGCCTTCGCGAAGAGGCGGCTGACACTCAAAAGGCAAGATAGAGAGCCGGGATCGAAGCGCCTGACCTGGACCGCCTCTAGTCTCGCCAGGCGGAGCGAAATCGGTCGCACGGGCAGCCACAGGGATAATAGCATTCCTGGTGTGGGCATAGCGTGCCAGGGAACGGCAATGGTCGATGACGCGAGGCGTATCCAGGATTTGATCCAAGTCGTGAAGAGAGCACGTTCGGAAGCCCAAAAGGTATGGCTCCGGCTCTTGGCGACGTCGCTCATCCCACTGTCGAATGCCCACATCGACCTGAAGGCGCGACACGCCGCCCTGATGAAGATTGCCGAAAATGGCGAAGCAGAGTTGGAGAGGCTTCGCGGGACGCAGTTCTGAAGCGTTCCAGGGCGCGGTAACCGCGGAGCTGAAGTTATCGTCTCTCTCAAGGCAACCACCATGGATGAAAGCCAGATGACTGTCCTGCAACGCATCAGCCTTCTTGAAGGGGCGGTGGCGCAGGCTCGGCGTGAGATCAGCGTGGTCTCGTTGGCGTTCCTTGCGGTGAACGCCACCGGGGATTCAGTCCACTATGCCGATGTCCGGGCGCGGCTCGTTGCACTGGGCATCGTCATCGAAACAGCGATGGAAGAACTCGAGCTACTCTATGAGGAGCAAGGACACGCTCAGGAGTCTCGCTGAAAGGCCGGCGAGACAAGGCTCTAGCGCAAACGGCAAACGACGTCCCTCATCGGCATATGGGGAGGCCGTCGTCGCAAGAGCGGTTCTGCTTGAGCCAGGCTCAGCGGACCGTCGTCACGGTGGTGCGCGAGGCGGGTGCCGGTTGAGTGTAGACGACCGCGCCGGGCGCCGGGGTAACCACGGTGGCGGTCGTCGGGGGAGGCGTTACAACCCTCTCCTCCCTCACGCTGCAGGCGGTGGTCAGCGCACCCAGCGCACTCATGGCCAAGATGATGGTGATCGGTCTCATTTGTGAAGCCTCCTGTTTTGGTATCGGGTCAACGCCCGACCGCGCAGGTGGTTCCGGCTGGTTGCGAGAGCGGACCAATTCGAGAAGACAGCGGAGCAGCCCGCTCCAAATGCAACCCCAGGCGGCGTCCTACTCGGCAAGAACCTCCACCTTGGCCCAGATCACCGGGTACCTGTTGTTGGTGTGCTCGTCGACGCCCGCCGCATCAACCTCGACGATCCGCAGATGCGTGCCGGGACGGAGGGTTCGCTTGACCGCCGCCTGCGCCTTCTGGCCGGGCCCGCCCTCGTCGCGGAGATATTTGACCGACAGGGTACGCAGGCATTGACCGCCGAGCTTGCCGAGATCGACGCTCTTGTCCGGATTGGGCGTCGCGCCGTCGAAGCTCAGGGATTTCGTACCACTGGGGGAATCCACCCAATGGTCCTGGGTCGTTTCCGTCCAGCCGAGGAAGATCCATCCTCCTGCCGCGGCCGGGTTGACCGAAGCGGCGACACAGGTGTTGGGTGTCGCCGCCCGCGCGGTGTCGCCCGGCGTTGCGGATGGAGCCGGCGGCAGTGCGGAGGCGAGCGGCCGCCCGAGTGACGGCGCGGTCGTCGGCGCAATCGGCGGCGGCTTGGGCGACAACGCGTCCGACGGGGACGGCGCGACCGGCACCGGCGATGGCGCGCCCATGCCGGCCTTGTCCGGCAGCGCCGCGGCCACGATCGACGCTGCCTCGCGGCTCGCCTTCAACACCTCCCGCAACTTGCTGGTCTTGCTGAAATCGGGAATGAGGTCCGCGTCGTCGAGCATCTGCAGTTTCTTCAGCACCCGGCCGAGATCGTCGTTCTCGACTGCCTTTTCGATAAGCGCCGCCTGATACTGCCGGCCGGTATCGGTCGGCGGCGTGAAATACTGGGCGTTGTCGTCGCTCTCCATCAGCCGCCTGACATTGTCGTGGTAGACCGTGATCAGCCCCGAATTGTAGAGCAGCCGCAGCTTCGTCAACACGCGCATCGGATCGTCGAGCTCGAGCGCCTTCTGGATCAACGAAGCCTGCAGGCGTTCGGTCTCCACCGTGCGCTGCGCCATGTTGTCGGAGACGGTGCCTGCGGTATGGGCGATCACGCCGACCACGGCGGCCGCAACCGACATGAAGAGCGCATTCTTCCAGATGGCGGGCCGGCTCTCATGCTCCTTGATTTTCAGCTCGCGCTCGCGGAAGGTGACCTCCGTCTCCCACTTCAGCCGCTCGAATGCGTCGACGGTCGTTGGTTTGGCTGCTGCGGCTTGCTCGTTCGCCTCGGTCATGATCATCGCTCCCTCAACGATGTGGAAGGATCAGTCGGCATTCCGACTCGACGGGAAAGAACAGCGCGGGCCCGGGCGCAACTCAAGGGAAATCTACAACCTGGGGATATGGCTGAAGACCTCTTCGCCGCCTGCACAAGGCGTGCGCCCCTTCAGTGGCGCTCCCGAGCAGCGACCATAATCGCCGATCCGGCTCTGCTGCGCATATAATGGTGCCATGGACCGCATCCCGTGCCCATCGAACAAGCCACCCGCCCGCTCCCGTGGCAGACGTCCGCTGTTTCTTTTCCGTATATTCAACGGGAATAACGCCATGGCAGTACGCGCTCTGGTTTTCGTACTCGCCATCGCCTGGGGCAGCAGTGTTGCCATGGCCGATCCCTATGAAGACGCGGTGGCGGCGTATCAGCGGGGCGACTTCGCGACGGCGCTGCGGTTGTGGCACCCGCTCGCGGCCCAAGGCAACAGCAACGCCGCCTACGTTCTCGGCATGATGTACGACGACGGGATGGGCGTTGCACCCGACGCGCAGGCGGCGGCGCAGTGGTATCGCCAGGCCGCCGAGCAGGGCAATGCCTGGGCCCAGTATGCGCTCGGCGCCAAGTACATCACGGGCGACGGCGTTGCGCTCAGCTATCAGGAAGCCGCGAAATGGACCGCGCTGGCGGCAGCACAAGGGCATGCCGGCGCCCAGCGCAGCCTCGGCGTGATGTACGCCAACGGACGCGGCGTGCCGCAGGATCTCATGCGCGCCCATATGTGGTTCAACCTCGCGGCAGCCAGCGCAGCCGAGGACAATTCGAAAAGCGCGCTGACCAGTCGCAACAGGGTCGCCGCGAAGATGACGCCGCCCGAGCTCGCCCAGGCGCAGGAAATGGCCCGCAAGTGCCAGGCGTCGGCGTTCAAGCAGTGCGATTGACTGATCTAGGCCCTCCTCCTGCGTATCAGCCGGCTTCGGCCGGCTTGATGACCTCGAGGTCGGCGGTCAGGTGCTTGCCCCTCGTCTCCGGGCCCATCAGCACGAAGACGATGACACCCAGCAGGAACACGGTCGTGCTGATCAGCATCGGCATGGCGAAGCCCATGTTCATCTGCACGGCGAAGTAGGTCAGCACCGGCGCGACCAGGCCGCCCCAGATTGCACCCTGGTGGTAGACGAAACCGGAGACGGTGGCGCGAACCTCGGTCGGGAAGCGTTCGCAGAGGTAGCTCGGATTTTGGCCGTAGATCGAGCCACCGAAGATGCCTTGGAGGATGAAGCCCGCGATGATCAACGTCGGGTCTTCGGTCCACAGATAAAGTGGCGTCACGAAGATGGCGAGGGTGGCCGGAACGATGATCGCCGACCGCCGGCCCCATTTGTCCGCCACACCGCCCCACAGGCCGCTGCCGAGGAAGACCACGATGTTGGCCCAGAACAACGGCGTCGCCACCATGATCGGCGTCCAGTGCAGTTCCTTCTGCAGATAGGTCGAGAACAGAGCCCAGATCGAGTAGTAGACGCAGAAGGCGCACGCCATCCACAGGATGGCCGTGATCGTGTTGTAGCGGTATTCGCGCTTGAAGATGGCGAACAGCGGCAGCTTCACTTCCGCCTTCTTTTCCGACTGCAGCCGCTTGTTCTCGGCCCAGACCTCGGGCTCCTTTACGAAGAAGCGGATCCACAGCACGGCGAACGCCGGCAGGATGCCGATCCACAACAGCCCGCGCCAGCCGATGTGATCGTAGAGGAAGCCATAGGCGAGTGCCGACAGCGCGAAGCCCAGGCCCCAAGAGCCCTGCAGGATGCCGCTCATGAATCCGCGTGAGCGGGTCGGCCAGGACTCCATGGCGAGCGCGGCACCGGCCGGCCACTCGGCGCCCATGCCGATGCCGAGCAGCGCGCGGAAGAAGAACAGGAAGGCGAAGGTGGGCGAGAAGCCGGCGATGAAGTTGCAGATCGAATACCACAGGATGGAGATCATCAGCGGCGCCTTGCGGCCCATGCGATCGGCCATCCAGCCCGCCGCGGTTGCACCGACAAGACGCAACCAGAGGGTGATGGTGAAGACCGCCGTGACGGCGGTGAGAGGCACGCCGAACTCCTGGGAGATCGGCAGCATGATCAGGAGGAAAATGGTGAAGTCGAATGCGTCGAGCGTCCAACCGAGCCAGGCGGCAGTATAGGCGTACCACTGGTCCTTTGTTGGTTCTTTCCACCAAGGCAACGCGGACACGGGTGCGACGGATGCGGACATCTGCGAATCCTCCCGACGTTTTTATGGGTTACACTGACTCACCTCTTTTGAACGTTGGCAGGCGCCGATTTTCTGATTTTCGCATGTCGACGGCAATGAAGCTTCGCATGGTGGGGGAAAACCGATGCCTTTGATGGGATACCTGTTGCCGACCCGCGAACGAATCATGGAGGGACGGCATGAAACCGCCCCCCTGCTGGCGCTGGCCGAGCGCGCCGAGGGGCTGGGCTTCAATTCGATCTGGGTGGGCGATTCGCTGTTTGCGCGGCCGCGGCACGAGCCACTCGCCCTGCTCGCCGCCGTGGCGGCACGCACGCAAACCGTGGAGCTTGGCACCGCGGTGCTGCTGCCGGCCTTGCGCAATCCCGTCCTGCTCGCCCACCAGGTGGCCACGCTCGATCGGATCGCCGAGGGACGGCTGATCCTGGGCGTCGGCATCGCCAGCGACGTACCGAATATCCGCGCCGAGTTCGCGGCGGCCGGCGTGCCGTTCGACAAGCGTGTCGGCCGCATGGTCGAGGGCCTGGCACTCTGCCGCGCGCTGTGGCGCGGCGAGCCCGTCACCTGGCCGCGAGCGGGGACCGAGGGGCGCTGGGCGGTCGACGACGCCGTCCTCGGCCCGACGCCGCACCGGCCGGGCGGACCGCCGATCTGGGTCGCGGGCGCGGTCGCGGCGGCGCGGGTGCGGACCGGCCGGCTGTACGACGGCTGGTTCCCCAATTCACCCTCGGTCGCGGACTATGCCGCGCAATGGCAGGAGGTGAAGGCAGCGGCGCGCGACGCCGGCCGCGATCCGGCGGCGCTCACCGGCGCCATGTACCTCACCTTGGCGATCGACGCGGACGCCGCCGCCGCCGAAGCGCGGATCGACGCGTATCTCGAGCGCTATTACGGCGTGCGCCCCGACGTCACGCGCAAGCGGCAGATGTGCTACGCTGGCCCCGCCGACGGGGCAGCAGCCTGGATGAAAGCCTATGTCGATGCCGGCGCCAGCCATCTCGTGCTGCGCTTCGCCGGTGAGCCCGAACGCCAGCTCGAGATCGTGGCCCGGATCAGGCGCGATCTAGGGTGGTAAAGACCCGGGACGCCCTCCGATGATCGCGCCCATTCTGGCGCGCCGCGCCGCGGCGGGATTCTGGCTGGCGGTGATCGTGACCGGCGCCGGCACCGGGCTCGGCACGGCGGCGCTGATGGGGCTGCTCTATCAGGTGCAGCATACGCTGTGGCCCGGCGCCGGCATGGACCTGCTCGATGCCGCCGCGCAGGCCGTGTGGTGGCGCCACCTCGCCGTGCTGACGGGAGCTGGTCTGCTCACCGCCGCCGGCCAGCTTTTGCTGACGCGGCTGTCGAGCACCAACAGCATCGACGTCACCACCGCGATCTGGTTCCACGCTGGCCGGCTGCCGGCCTGGCGCACCTTGGGCAGCGCCGTGCTGTCGGTGGTGCTGGTCGGCATGGGCGTCTCGCTCGGCCGCGAGGGCGCGCCCAAGCAGGCCGGCGCCGTGATCGCCAACGCCGCTTCGGACGGAGCGCGCCTGTCGGACGACCAGCGTCGGCTGCTGGTCGCCTGCGGCTCCGGCGCGGGTCTGTCGGCGGCCTATGGCGTACCGCTGGGCGGCGCGCTGTTCGCGCTGGAAGTGCTGCGCGGCGAGCTGGCGCTGCGCTTCGTGCTGCCGGCGCTGCTCACCTCGCTGATTGCCACTGCGGTTGCCTGGATCTTCCTGCCCGATGCGCCGAGCTACCGGATTCCGGCCTATGACGGATCGCTCTCCGTGGCCGGCTGGGCGCTGCTCGCCGGGCCGATCGCCGGTCTGGTCTCGGTGCTGTTCGTCCGCGCGGTGGCCTGGGCCGATCGCCATCGGCCGCAAGGATGGCGGCGGGTCGCCGCACCGGTCGTCGCGCTCGGCCTGCTGGGCGCGGTGTCGATCGCCTTCCCGCAGCTACTGGGCAACGGTCGCGACGTGGCCGAGCTCGCCTTCACCGGCCAGGTGGCGCCGCTGCTGTTGCTGGCCCTGCTGTTCCTGAAGCCGGCGGCGAGCCTGCTGTGCCTGGGCAGCGGCACGCCGGGCGGGCTGTTCACGCCTTCCCTGGCACTGGGCGCGTTGCTGGGCGGGGCGCTGGGCTATCCATGGTCGCTGCTATTGCCCGGCGTGCCCCCGGGGCTGTTCGCGGTGCTCGGCGCCGCCGCAGTTCTCGCCGCGACCACCCAGGGGCCGATCTCGACCGTCGTGCTGATGATCGAGCTCACCGGACAGGCGCGCTCCTTCATCCTGCCGCTGCTGCTGATCGTGGCGATCGCCACGCTGGTCTCGCGCACCATCGAGGCGCGCTCGATCTACGATGCCCGGCTCAGCGACGAAGAGGTGCGGGAGCGGGAGCGTCAGCGTCAGCGCGAGCCGGCGTGATGACAGCCGTGGCGTCAGCGCCCGACTGGCATGCCGTACATCTCGAGGATCTTGCTGTCCTGGCCCGCCGGCGAGAACAGTTCCCACTCGATATCATTGACGTCCCGCTCGACCGAAAACCCGACCGCGGCATCGTCCTCGAACCCGAGATGGCGCAGCTGGCCGGCGCGCTCCGGCAGCTCGTTGATCGAGAAATTGAGCTGGTCGGTGCGCCACATGGCATACTTGCCCTCGACGACGGCCACCGGCGCGGCGCCGAAGCGTTGACTGTAGTCACGGATGGAACCGGCAAGATCCGCGACAGCGAGCGCAATGTGAAAACGGCGCATGAGATTCTTCCCCGGGATTTGAGGTCAACCGTTCGATCGTACAGCAATGCTAGCACGCCCGTGGACGGAGAGGTCCAGGGACTCGATCGCAGCAGCCGCTTCCGTCAGCTTGACCGGCGGCGCTTCGTAGCGCTTTTCTTCTTGGCCACCTTGCGAGGCGATTTCTTCGCGGCCTTCTTCTTTGCGACCTTCTTCTTCGCCGGCTTCCTCACAGCACCTTGGGTTCCCGCTGCTTTCTTGGCCTCGAGTTCGGAAAGCTTGTGCGAGACGAAATCGGCCGCGGCGACGACGACCGCAGCAGCAGCATTTGCGATCGTCTCCTTGGCGCCCGTCACCATGTTCTTCTTTGCCATTGCGCTCTCCCATTGTTGCTTCGCCGATCGCATTTCAGCGCCCTGCGGCGGTTTCCAGTTGCTGCGAGCATAGCAGGCCGGCATATGCCGTCATGTCCCGGGGAGGTCTTTCATGCTTGCATCCAGGCTTAAGCGCGTTTTTGCGGTCGCCGCCTCGCTCATGCTTGCCCTTGCGAGCGCCAGCGCGCAGAGCCCGCCCTTCACCTATCTTTTCGACCTTCTCAAGCAGCCGACATTTCATCGATCGTTCGACCAGCTCTTCGAGGGTCAGCCCAACGTGGACGACTGGATCCGGATCTTCCAGAAAACAAATAACGGCGTTGCCTCGCCGATCGAACAACGCCAGATCGGGCAGAACGCCTATATTCTCGCCGAGGTCTGCAAGCCGCACGATTGCGGGAACAACATGCTGCGCGTCCTTTTCACCAAGGACGGCGCGCAGGCAACGGCGGTGCTAATCACGCCGCGGGGCCAGCGCTGGTTTTCAACGCCAAACGCGGCCGAGAAAGCGCAACTGCTGAAGTGATGGACGTGAAAAACGGCCTTCGGGGTGATTCCTCGAAGGCCGCTTCATCATTTGCCTGGCTCCGACCCTCAACGCTCGCGATGGTCGGGCACGCCGTTGCGGTTGCGATCCCGCTCCGCCCAATCCGGCACACCGTCGCGGTCGCGATCCCGGCCTCGTGGTGCCGCGGCCGGCACCGGCACGTAGCGCGTCTGGGTGACGACCTGCGGCTGCGGTGCCGCATAGTAGTTATTGGCTGGCGGGCGCTGGTAATAGGTCGAGTAAGCCGGCTGGCCGTAGGCGACGGACGGAGCGTAGCCGTAACCGGATCCGCCACCATAGGGGCCGTTATCAACGCAGGCGGCCGTGCTGCCGAGCAACGCCGCCGCCGCGATCCACCTGAAATACTGCATGAATGCCTCCTGTCTGGATACAACGGAGGCACGCGGCGATGGTTGCAGCGCTAGTGCGATCGCATATGCCGGTCGAGAAAAGCGCGCACATCGATCACGAAGGTCTTCCATGCCGCCTCGTTAGCGCCGTAATGCGCGCCGCAGCAGCCACCGGGCTTGCTGCGGTTGCCGACATCGGTGAGGTAGCGCACGGGCAAGCCGAGCGCGTCGAAGCTGTGGTAAGCGCCATCGTAGATATGTGTCTCGACGAGGTCGCGGCCCTGAACGACGCGGTCGAGCACGGCCTGGCATTGCGTCACCGGGGTCCAGTCGTCGAGCGCGGCCATGGCGATCATCGTTGGCTGGCGCACGCGCAGCTTCGAGCCCATCGCGTCGGCCAGGCCGCAATCGGGATAGACCAGGATCGCCGCGCGCGCCGGCGGCGTGGCGTCGTCGAGACGGGCCGTGAAAGCGCGCAGCATCGCCGTGCCGCCGCCGTAGGAATAACCCATGAAGGCCACGCGCGCCGGATCGACCGATTTCTGGCTCCGAAGCCAGTGCAACGCCGCATCGATATCGTGCGCGCGCACCTCGGCATCCGCTTGCGTCGGCCAGTGCTTGCCGCATACATCGGTGAGCTTGCGGGCCGAGAAACTGTCGACGGCGAGCGTTTCGTATCCCCAGGAGGCAAGCAGCCCGGCCATGCGTGCATTGTTCTGGCCTGGACCGCCGCAGCCATGGAACATCGCCACCGCAGGGAACGGCCCGGCGCCCTTGGGATGGTAGAGCTGGGCGGCGAGTTCGATCGTCCGGCCACCGCTCTCGACCGGCACACGCACATTCTGTTGTGCCAGCGCCGGGGTGGCCGCCGCGATCATCAGGAACAAAAGCCAACGCGCGATCATGTCTTTCTTCCTCCCACACGCGGCGTGTCTTTGCGATGAGGAAATAATTCGTGGTCTTGGGAATAAGCCACCACGCCCGGCGTCTCTTCCAGGGTCAACAACGACCCAGGAGGAACTTTCATGCTCAAAGCGATCTGCACCACGGCTCTTTTCGCGCTCGTGCTCGGCACCGCCGGCGCGGCTTATGCCGCCGATCCTGCCACCGTCAAAGGCGGCATGTTCGTCGATGCCAAGGGCATGACGCTCTATACCTTCGACAAGGACGCCGGCGGCAAGTCGGCCTGCAACGGCCCCTGCGCCACCAACTGGCCGCCGCTTGTGGCCACCGCCGACGCCAAGCCGATGGCCGCCTGGACGGTCGTCACCCGCGACGATGGCTCCGAGCAGTGGGCCTACAAGGGCAAGCCGCTCTACACCTGGGCCAAGGACACCAAACCGGGCGACACGACCGGCGACGGCTTCATGAACGGCGTCTGGCACATCGCCAAGCCGTGATATAGCCAGGGCGCCGGCGGATCGTCGCCGGCGTCCTCTTTCTCACCTGCAGAAAGCGCGAGATGGCCCGAGACGACGCTGGCGCGCTCCTCGAACCACTGATCCCGGCGCTCCGCCGGTATGCCTATTCACTCGTTCGCGACCACAGCGCGGCCGACGACCTGGTGCAGGACACGCTCGAGCGCGCGCTGTCGCGCTGGTTCCTGCGGCGCACCGACGGCGACCTGCGGGCCTGGCTCTTCACCATCCTGCGCAACCTCTATATCAGCGCCTACCGGCGCCGGCGCCGGCACGGCACCGAGGTGGCGATCGACGACGCAGCTCCGATCGGCACGCCCGCGCGCCAGGAGGCGGCGCTGGAGGCCCAGGACGTGCTCTCGGCCCTCGCTTACCTGCCGGAAGAACAGAAGTCGCTGCTGCTGCTAATCGGCGTCGAGGATCTTTCCTACGCCGATGCGGCGCGTATTCTCGACCTGCCAATGGGCACCGTGATGTCGCGCCTGTCGCGTGCACGGCAAAGACTGCGTTCGATCTTGGAGACGGGCCGTACGACGCTGCTTCGGAGAGTGAAATGACCGGCAACGATGCCCCCGCCCCTGCCCTGCCCATCGGCGAGGAAGAGTTGCAAGCCTTCGTCGACGACCGGCTCGCCGGCCCGCGCCGGGCGGCGGTGGAGGCCTATCTTGCCGATCATCCGGAGATCGCCGGGCGCGTGGCGCTGGAGCGCCGGCAACGCGCGACCTTGCGTGGCCAGCTCGAAAGAAAATTCGCCGAGCCGGTTCCGCCACGGCTGCGGATCGCCAACGTCCAGGCGGCGCGGCGTGCCCGCTGGTCGCGGCGCGGGCGTGCCGCCGCAGCGGCGCTGGTGATCTTCGCCATCGGCGCCGGCAGCGGCTGGTTCGCGAGCCGATTGCAGCCGCTGCAAACGGCCACCGCGCCAGCGACCACGACGGTCGCTCAAAGCGCGGTAGCGGCCTACCGCACCTTCGTCGTCGAAGTGGCCCACCCGGTTGAAGTGGGCGTGGCACAGGAAGCGCATCTGCTGCAGTGGCTGTCCAAGCGGCTCGGGCGGAAGCTGGCGGCACCCGACCTGTCGGCCTTCGGCTATCGCCTGATGGGCGGACGGCTGCTGCCGGCCGGTAGCGCCGCGGCAGCGCAGCTCATGTACGAGGATGCGAGCGGCAAACGCCTCACCGTCTACGTGCGCGCCGCCGACGGTACCGAGACAGCCTTCCGCTTCCAGCAGGAAGGCGATGCCGCGACCTTCGCCTGGATCGACCAGGGCTTCGGTTTCGCCGTGACGGCAACGGCAGGGCGCGACGAGTTGCTGCCGATCGCCGAGGCCGTCTATCGCGGCTTCGGCGGCGTCGAGGGTGGCGTACGCAAAGGCTGAGAAGAGTCGAGCGAGAACTTTCCTCCCCCATCATATGGGGGAGGTGCCCGAAGGGCGGAGGGGGACACTGTCGAAGCGCTTCGTCCCGGTCCCCCTCCGGCCCTGCCGGGCCACCTCCCCCATAGGATGGGAGAGGAGAATGAGGATGGAGGACTCACTTCGAAGGATCGGTGAGGTCCTCGAATTCCTTGAGGTGACGCGGCGCCCAGCGGTGATCGCGCGATTTTTCGATCAGGCGTGACAGCGCGGGCCAGCGCCGGCGGGCCGCCTTCACCCATTTGCGGCCGGTCTCGAACTCGGTCGCCAGCAGATAGAGCGCCAGCACGAAGAACACCCACCCCTGCAGGATGGGCAAAAGTCCGCCGATCACCGACAGGATCAGAAGCGCGACGATCGCCAGGAACATCAGCGGCTTGCGCACGAATAAGACCCACTCAGAGATGGATTGGCTTGTCCCAGGCGGCGCGCCGGGCTAGCTCATGTCGCCGCGCGATCGG
>Ga0193752_1001477_pt1 | contig 19460 bp, 10 predicted proteins | sample H1c1metaG_FD_144924 | JGI IMG/M metagenome (GOLD analysis project Ga0193752, IMG submission 144924) | Soil microbial communities from a riparian zone of the East river system, Colorado, United States - H1c1 | ecosystem: Environmental > Terrestrial > Soil > Riparian zone | place: USA: East River...
CGGATCGCCGACTTGCCGCCGGAGGACGAACAATCGCTGGCGCAAGCGTTTCTCGCGAGTCCGAAATTGGTCGGACGCGATCCGGCGCTCGTGACTGCGCGCAAGCGTGTGCGTCGGGTCCTCGCACGTCGAGGCAGTACGCTCGCAATCGTCGCTGAAAGTGGGCTCGGGCGCAGTCGCCTGCTCGCAAATACGATCCTCGAAGCGAAGCTGATCGGCGCCACCGCGATCACGGCGAGCGCAACTGCAGTCGCGAGCGGGCCGCTCGGGCTCGCGGCAGCGCTGGCGGAGCGCGTGTTGGAGTCGCAGCCGTTGGCTGCAGGCTCGGTTCTCGAGCACGCGCCGTTTCTCGGCCAGCTCTCGCCCGCGCTCAAGCACTTGCTCGGCGATCCAAAGCCGTCCGAGTCGGTGGGTCTCGATCTCCTACGCAAGCAGACTACGGCGCTATTCGCGCTGTTTCGGGCGGCGAGCCGAGATCAACCGCTCGTCGTAGGCGTGGACGACGCGCATCGCGCCGACAGCGCTTCGCTCGCCGTGCTGGGCAAGCTGTCGATGCTCGCAAACGACCAGCGTTTACTCCTCGTGATCACCTGCGATGCGGGAACGCTCGGCAATGCACCACCGGCGCTCGAACAGCTCGTGAAGACGCGCCACTCGATCCGGCTGACGCCGCTCGCTGCGGAGCACACCCGCGAGCTGATGGCATCGTTGTTCGGCGAAGTCGACGGGCTCGACGAAGCCGCGAGCTGGCTGCACGAAGTCTCGCAGGGCAGTCCCGCGAGTTGTCTGCAATACGCGCAGTACCTCGTCGATCAGGGCCTCGCGCGCTACGAGGGCGGGCACTGGCAGCTGCCGGTGCAACTGCACAATCAAGGCTTACCCGAGTCGCTCGGCAGCATGTTCGAGCGCCGCGTGCGCGCGATGAGCGCGGATGCGCGAGCACTCGCGTTGTGCCTCGCCCTCGCACGCGACGAGAGCCGCGCCGTGTGGCAGCCCGAATCGCACGTGGCGATCGAGGACTTCCCGAAGCTGCTCGACAGCGACTCCGGCCGTGCGTTTGCTGCGCTCGACGAGCTGCTGCGCGCGGGCGCGTTGCAGCAGCGCGATCAGTTTTACGTGCTCGGCCAGCGGGCTCTCGTCGATGCCTTGCTGCGTCTCACCGATCCCGAGGTCCGCCGACAGCTGCACATTCGCGTCGCCGACTTGTATGCGCCGCGCGGCGGTCAAGCGCGCTGGGTGGCGATTCGGCAACTACAGTCGGCCGGCGAATACGAACGCGCACGCGCGCTCCTGGTCGAAGCTGCAACTCAGCTCGGAAGTAGTCCGGCAGATTTTGGCGCCATGCGCGTCTCGGTCAGCGCCGACACGGCGCGCACGGCGTACACCCATTGGAAGGAGCACGGTGGCACACCGGCAGAAGGCGTGAAGATTCGCCGGCTGATGCTGATCGTGTGCTCGGTCTACGACTGGTCGCTCGCAGCGTTCGGCAAAGAGCAACTCGCCCAGCTGAGCAGCGACTGCGGGCTCGTGTACTGGGATCAGACCGACGCTTCGCAACCGGACGTCCAGCGAGTTTTGGAGTGTTTGAAGCGCGCCGGTGAAGTGCACGAAGCGAAGCCAGAAGCACAACGTGGCCTCGACCCGATGCACGCGCTGCGCGAGCTCGCCGGTGCTGCGATGGCGCTCAGTGGCGCGGCGGTAAACAGCCATGACCTCTCGCTCGCGCGCGCGATCCCGCCGCTGTTCTCACCGTTGAAGGCGTTGTCGCCGCTACTCGCGCTGCTCGGCGATCTCAGTGAGATCAGCGCTCAGCGGCTGACCGGCCATGAGCTCGGCGATCGAACGTTGGAGGAAGGCGTAACGAAGCTTCTCAATTCGACCGGCTTACCCGATGTGCTACGCATGGGCGCTTCAGGCGTGAACCTTCACATCCAGAGCATCGAGGATGCTCGACGCGGACGATTGAAAGCGATCGAGCGGATCGAGCTGCTGACGCCTTTCGTGGGCGAGGACATGTTCCTCGTCGTGCACGGCCGTTGGCTCGGTCATGCGTATCGCGGCAACGGCACTCTCGCGCGCCAGCTATTCAAGCAGGTGCAGATGATCACCGAGGATGACGTTTGGCGCCGAAAATCATTTCTGTTCGCAGAGGCGGAGCTCCACGCGTTGACCGGTGATCAGTTACTGCTGCGCGGCGCGTGCGATGCGATCGCCGAGCTCACCGAAAAGTTTCCCGGTTGGGGGCCGTGGCTTGGATTCGCGCGCGCGGCGTTGCATCGAGTGCGCGGCGAGTTTGCCGCGGCACGCGCCGAGCTGGAGCCGGCGCTACGACTCGCGCCGCCGGGTGAACATCGCGCTTGGACGCGGCTCGCGCCTGCGCATGCTGAAGCCTTGTTGCTGTCGGGTGATGCGGCGGAAGCGCTGCGCGAAGCCACGGCCATCTCAGCCGACGTGCAGCGGCTCAAGCTCGATCGAGCCGCGGAAGTCGCAGCCGAGCGAATCGGAGCGCTCGCGCACGCTGCGCTCGGTGATCCGGCGGCGGCTCACGCGAAGCTCGAGCGCGCGTTCACAGTTGCGCGCGAGCTCGAGTCCGACGGTTTACCGCTCGCGCTGCTCTACGAAACCAAAGCCCGCATCGCCGCCGCGGAAGCGGACGCCGAAGGCTGCACGGACGCGCTCACGGAGCTTTGGAAATTGATCGAGAACGCCGACGCGCCGGCGCTGATCAACGCGTACGAGTCGCTGCGGGCTACGAGCCAGGGGCACGCTACGCCGAGCCTGCCCGGGAACGGTACGCTGACGCGTTCGACCTTCGACGAATCGATCATGTACACGCACGTGCAGACGCGGCTCGCTCAGTTCGACAAGCAGCAGGAGCGCATGCGCCACGCGTTGTCGTTGCTGCTCGAGGATAGTGGTGCGAGCTCGGGTCACTTGCTGCTGCTCGATCAGCAGGGGTTGTTTGCCGCGGCGGCGGTGAACGAGAATCAGGCTGACGACGCATTGTTGACCAAAGCGCAGGCGTTTTTGGATACGCAGCTCGAGGTCAAGACGGTCACTCTGACCGCGAGCGAGGTCGCCAACGATCAGCTGAGTGGCGCGCAGCTGATCTCGGGCAACACGGCGCTCGCCCCGGTGCTGCTGATCGATCGCGTTGCGTCGCCGCCGCGTCTCGTCGGCGTCGCGTTGCTGGGGCGGAGCGAAGCGGCGTACCGAGCGCCGCGCGGGGAGCTCGTGCGGATCGTCAGTCGCTGTTTGCAGGAAGCAGGCGACAGCCTCGTCCTCGTGCTCGAGGACTAGGTTTAACCGCTGCCTTTGCGGTTCAGGATGAGCTGTCCGTAGGCCGCGCCCATCTGCTCGGCGAGGAGCGACAAGGCGCCGAACGCGATCGGGCCGAGCGGTTCGCTGCCGTGGCTTGCGTAGAGCAAGTTCACCGCACGCTGTTTCACGACGACCGGGAACAAGCCGACCTCGTTCACGACGCGGGGCGTGAGGAGCTGCTGCACGCGCAAGTCCATTGGGCGTTCGCGCGGATCGATGCGAAACGGGACGAACTGATTCGCGGCGTGCGTGAGCATCGACGCCGACTCGAGGGGTATCAAGACGCCGTTGATTGCGCGAGTTTCGCCCTCTTCGAGGCAACGCACGCCCTGCACCATGCCGCGATGCACCATGAAGAGGGCGACCACGCGGGCGAAGCGGGAGGCGATTGCGAAACTGATCTCGATCAGCTGGTCGCGATCCGTGACCTGACGCAGCGTCTGCTCCAGCTCGGACAGCTCGGTCGCGCGCGGCGCGGGCGCGGTTGCTGCTGTGAGCGGCGGCGGCTCGGCGACTTCGGGTTCGGGTGCCGGTCGCAGAGCCTCTCGCAGCGCCGCGATTGCGGGCGAGGTCGGCGCTTCGGGTTCCCACATGCTCGGTGCTTCGGACATGGGGGACATCGGCGGGGCAAAGCCGCCGCTCGAGATGCCGCTGACGTTGGGCAGACTGGTGCGACCTCCGAGGTCGGAGAGTGACTTCATCGCGATCGGCGGTGGACGAACGGAAGCGCCGGTCGCGACACTGGGAAATAGCTCGGCGTCTTTGTCGGTGAATGTGACGTGGGGATCGCCGCTGACAGCGGCAGCGGTGGGAGCGTGACGTTCCGCCCCCTGCGCGGTCACGCGCGTGGGCGCAGCGAACTGTGCTTCGGAACCTGGTGCTGCGAGGCGCGCCGCTGGCGCTGGCTGGCGCTCGGCGCCATGTGTGCCTACGCGAGCTGGATAGATCGCGTCACGTTCCGCGCCCCGCGAGGTAGTTCGGGGCGGACCCGCCGGCTGACGTTCAGCGCCTGGCTCGCCGGCGCGCCCGACCGGCGTGGCTTGTCGTTCGGCACCTTGCGCCGTCACACGCGCGGGTCCGGCAACTTGGCGCTCTGCACCCTGCGCCGTGACACGTGCCGGGCCCGCGACTTGGCGCTCCGCACCCTGCGCCGTGACGCGCGCCGGGCCCCCGACGTGGCGCTCTGCACCTTGCGCCGTGACGCGCGCAGGACCGCTTGGCTCCCGTTCCGCACCCTGCGCCGTGACACGCGCAGGCTCGCGTTCTGCAGGCTGCGCCGTCGTTCGGTCTGAGGCTCGCGCCGGCGATCCCGAAGTCGAGCGATCGGACGCACGCGCGGGCGCGCCCTGCGCCGTGATTCGATCCCTCGGAGCGCCCTGAAAACTCGTTCGCTCACCGAGCGCTCGCGCCTGTACGTCCGCAGGCGGACCGCTGCGCTGTGCCGGCGACCCCGCAGCTGCCATCACCGCCGCGCGATCTGCGCCCTGCAACGTCTTGCGCTCGCCCGCCGGCCGCGCGTCATCCGGACCCACTACGCCGACGACCGCCGGCACCATGATCCGATTCGCCTTCGCTGCGAGCGCCGCTTGTGCGGCCTGCGCGGCTTGAAAATCATACGCCTGCGCTGGCTTCTCGAGCTCGCGACCATCGTCGTTCGGATCGATGTGCCGGATGCCGCGCGGCAGCTTGAACAACGAGAACAGCCAGTCGTGCATCCAGATCTCGGGCAGCACGTACGGATGGATCTTGCATCCGGTCGCAAACCGCAGATCGTCGAGCGTGCGCGGATCGTTCGGATCGAGCACCGCTGCATGCAAAATGTTGTTGTTCTCGAGCCGCATCGGGATGAAGCGAATGCGTTCTACGAGCGGTCGCGTCACACGTTCGACCGCGTTGCGCTTCGGCCGCTCGAGCCAAGCGCGCGGCGGAAGCGGGATGCGGTGAAACTCCGACAAACACTCGGCAAGCCGCTCGACGGTCAAGATCCGCAACTCGACCAGGTTCGTGCCGAGACGCGCCCCGTAGACGGCTTGATGCTGCAGCGCCTGTTCCAGCTGCTCCTGCATCAAGAGCTGCTTTGCGAGCAGAAACTGTGAGAATCGAGACATGCCTGAGCTTTGCGCTTCCAGTGAACGACTCATTGTAACCAAGCCAGTGCTCCTGGCGCAGTGGGCTGACACAAGCGTCTGACCTACATGCAGCTCACGGCGGCACACTTCGCCAGCTCGCGCGAGAACCGTCCACGTTGACGAGTCGCGCTCGCTCCGCGCTACGATCGAAGGAGCTTGAAGGGTGAAGCCAACCAGCCGGTCGAGGGCGCGCCCGCGCCGCTCGCCGAAACGGCGCAAGCCGCCCAGGCGCTCCTCGACCAGCTCTTGGACGCCGCGCTGCAGCTGCGAGCGACAGACGTCCACGTCGAGCCCCAGGCCGACAAGCTGACGATTCGGTTGCGCGTCGAGGGCGTGTTGCGGTTCTGGAAAGAAGTACCGCTCGACCTGCACCCGCAAGTCGTGGGGCGGCTCAAGAGCCTGGCCAAGCTCGACGTCGCCGAGAGGCGTCGCCCCCAGGAAGGTCGCTTCACGCAAGCCACGAAGAGCGGCGTTCGCGAGTACCGGGTCGCGACCGCACCGATGCTCGACGGCGAGAAGGTGGTGGTGCGCGTACTGCACCAAGACCTGTCGGAGATCACGCTCAAAAACATCGGTTACTCGGAACCGAACGCGCGGGCGTACTCCGACTTGTTGAGCAAGCCGCACGGCTTGATCTTGCACTGCGGCCCGACTGGTAGCGGCAAGACGAGCGCGCTGTACGCGGCGATCAATCACCTCAAGCAGAACTGGCGCAACATTCAGACGATCGAAGACCCGGTCGAAGGGCGTCTTTCCGGCATCAATCAAGCGCAAGTGAACGGTGAGCTCGGCCAGAGTTGCGCGACGTTCCTTCGCAGCTTTCTATTGCAAGACTGCGACGTGATCATGGTCGACGAGCTGCGCGACCCAGAGAGCGCCCAGCTCGCGTTTCAAGCCGCGCACTCGGGGCATCTCGTGCTCGCGAGCTTGCAAGCGAAGAGTGCCGTCGCCGCGTTCAGTCGTCTCCACGAGCTTCGGGTCCCCCAGTTTTTCATCCACGCGTCGCTCGTCGGCTTGGTCGGGCATCGGATGACCCGGCGTGTCTGCAAGGCATGCCGGCGCGTGTTTCAGCCTTCGGCGCAGATTCAGCGGGAGTGCAACCTGTTGCCGCACCATCAGCTGTATCAAGCGGTGGGTTGTACGCAGTGCGGAAAGCTCGGGTATCGCGGCCGGATCGGCCTTCAAGAAGTGATCGCGATCGACCCGCAGCTGCGCGAGGCGATCCAAGCCGGCGCACTCGAAGACGAGCTGTATGCGCTCGCCGCTCAGAGCGGCATGATCAGCCTCTTCACCGACGGCGTCGCGAAGTGCGTAGCCGGCTACACGACGGTCGAAGAGGTCTATCAGACGATCATGGCGGGCGACTGACGGCTATTCCACGCGGTGACTCGGCCCGTGGTGCTTCAGCTCCGCCAGCTCGTACTGCACGTTCTCGGCCTCGCGTTCGAGAAAGTCTGCGACTGCAGCGCGAAGGCGGGGGTCGGCGACGTAACACGCGTTGTGAATCTCGGTCGGCAACAAGCCGCGCCGCAACTTGTGCATGCCTTGCGCGCCGGCTTCGAAACGCGAGCAGCCGCGCGCGATCGCACGCTCGATCAACCGGTGATAGCAGAGCTCGAAGTGCAAGCTGTCGTGGCGCTCGACCGAGCCCCAATAACGACCGTAGAGGTGCCGACCCTTTTCGAAGTTCAGGGTTCCCGCGACGATGCGCCCTTCGTGGCGCGCGATCATCGCGATCACGCGCTGTGCGTGGGTCTTCGAGATCACGTCGAAGAATTCCGGCGTCAGGTACGGCCCCGAGCCGTGTGCGTTGCAAGTGTCGAAGTAAAAACCTGACAGCGCCGACCAGTGCTCCGCCGTCAGCTGCGAGCCTTCGATCGCTTCGACTTCGATCCCGGCTTCCGCGACGCGCCGGCGCTCCTTCTTCACTTCCTTGCGCACGACCGAGCGAAATGTCGCGAGATGGTCGTCGAAGGTCGTATAGCCCTGGTTCTTCCAGTGAAACTGGGTGGACGAACGGGGGAGAAACCGCCCGTCGGCGCGAACCAGCTCGGCTTCGTGCGGATTCATGAAGTGCAGGTGGATCGTGGACGCTCGAGTCTTCTCGAGGGCGCGCAATGCCCCGTCGAGGAGCGCGCGCACTGCGGTCGGTTCGTCCACGCCCGGCGCGATCAGAAACCGGCGGCCGGTCGCAGGCGTGAACGGGACCATCGCGACGAGCTTGGGGTAATACCGAATGCCCGCGCGCAACGCCGCCTGAGCCCATCCGAAGTCGAAGACGTACTCACCGTAGCTGTGCTGCTTCACGTACAACGGGAGAGCCGCTACGAGGCGTCCGCCGTCGCGGGCGAGCACGTGCATCGGTTGCCAGCCCGTCCCGCGGCCGACGCTCCCACTATTTTCGAGCGCGAGCAGGAAGGCGTGTTCGACGAATGGGTCGTCTTCCCCTACCAGCGCGTCCCACTCCTGTGCCGAGACCTCCGCGAGCTGCGAAGCGAAGTCGATGTTCATGGCAGGGGGACAAGTTACAACACAAAAGCGGTCCGCGCCGCCCACGGGAGCCCACACGCACCCCGGAGCCTCGTGAGCCGAACGTGCCTGCGCTTGCAGGTTCGCCACACGATTTGTTAAATCATCTGGCAGCTTTGTCTAGCGCGCACTTGGGTCGTCCCCGGTAGTGCCCCGCGCGCTCGTCACGGTCCGAGCGCAGCCGCGCTCGGGTAAGGGATGGTGCCAGGATGCACTCTGCGACTCCGCGGCGAGCCCGTGCGCTCGTCTGTTTCGCGACCGCGCTAGGGCTTTGGTTCTCGGCGTGGGGCCACGGTTTCGCGCAGGATGCGCAGGCCGAGTTCGATCGCGGGATGACCGCGTTCAACGCCGGCCGCTACGAAGCTGCGGTCGAAGCGTTCAACAACGCGTATCGGGTCAAGCAAACCGCGCTGACGCTGTACCAGCTCGGGCTCGCCTACAACGGCATGGGGCAGCCGTCGAAGGCGCTCGAGGCGTTCGAGGCGTTTGCGAGCTACGGCGATCCCCAAAAAGAAGCGACCCAACTGCGTGCGGCGAAGAGCGAGATCGCGCGCATCAAGAGCTCGGTGGGTCGCTTTGCGGTCAAAGTTTCGCCGACGAGTGCGGTGATCCTGATCGATGGGCACGGCGCCGCGCTGAAGAACAACGAGATCTGGATGCTGCCGGGACGGCACGCGATCGAGATTCGCGCCGACGGATACGAGAGCTACAGCCAAACGCTCGACGTTCAAAGCGGGCGCTACTCGCTCGAGATCAACCTGCGGCGACCGAGTGGACCGCCGAACGAGATCGCGGCGGCGCTGATCGACGAGGGGATGACGCTGAAGGTGCAGGGCGACAACCTCGGCGCGCTCGCGAAGTTTCAAGAGGCGCAAAACGTGTTCTCGACGCCGCGCGGGCTCGCGCAGCAAGGGCTCGTGGAGGAGCCGCTCGGGGATCTCGCGTCGGCCGAAGATCACATCACGGCCGCGCTGCAGCAGAAGAAAGATCCGTGGATTCGCAAGAACCGCAAGCAGCTGACGGCGGCGCAAAAGCGGATCATGCGGCTCACGAAGACGTACGCGAAGCTCGAGATCAACGGCTCGAACTTGGGTGCGCAAGTCACGGTAAACGATCGGCCGGTCGGTACGTTGCCGCTCGGGCGGCCGATTCGCGTGCCGGCGGGGCACGTGACGGTGATCGCACGCCTGCAAGGTTTTCAGGACTTCGCGTACGAGGCAGTGCTGCCGGCGCGCAGCTTCAAGCCTGTGATTGTGACGCTTGATCCACTGCCTCCGCCGCCACCGCCTCCGCCACCGCCCCCTCCGCCCCCTCCGCCACCGCCTCCACCTCCGCCGCTTCCCGTGTCGGAGGAGAAGCCCGAACCGCCGCCCGAGATGGCGCGTCAGTCGGACTACGAAGCGCTGCTACGCGAGCAAGGTCGGCTGCCCGAGGACGATCACCCGCGCGCAGTCGGGTTCGAGCTCGGCTTGAACTTTGGGTATATGTCGTGGCTCGGCGATGGGCCGTTCGGGAGTCCGGGCGGGCCCGCGATGCAGCTCGCGTTCGGTGCGCGGGTGCCGTGGTTTTTGAGCTTTGGTCTCGAGCTGCTCGGACTTGCGGCGGACTTCGAGCGCGGCAGCACGAACTTCATTTTGACCGCGCACCCGAGCGTATACGTACGGTTGCACTCGCAGCGCATTCGCAAGCCGCTGACGCTCGACGTGTGGGGCGGCGGGGGGTTTTCGCCGTTTGCGATGGCGATCGCGTCGTTCGAGAGCGGGACGACCGAGACTGAGCGGATTGCGCAGTCGGGAACGAGCACGGCGCAGCGACGTGCGATCATGGAGCGGTTGGGGATCGGCGACTTCGCGACGTTGCAGACGATCAACATTCCGATCGAGCTCGGTGCCACGTTCTACGTCACGCGTGGCGTCGGGATCGATTTGAGCCTGGCGTTCACGTTTTGGCTGCCGCAGCAGCTCTGCTATCACGATGGCAAAGACAACTTCTGTGTCGACGAAGGGCTCGACATGCGAAAGAGCTTCTTTGTCGGTGGAGGCGTGACGTTCTTGCCGTGAGCGGGAGCGCGAACGGCATCGCAGCGCTGACCGAAGGCCACGATCACCGGCGGACTGAAGCCGTCACGCCGCTCTGGGGCGCAGGATGTTTTTGACGAAGCCCATCAGGTAGCGCGTTTGGTGCAAGGTCAACCGGACCTTGAGGCGAAGCATGTTCCCATGTTGCTCGATCTGAGCGCTGTCGAGTGCGCTCTTGAGGCCGAGGAAGATCACGCGCGGGTGATTGCTGAGCTCGGTGCGCAGGCCATCCATGATGCCGAGTGCCTCTTCGGCCGCGGTCTTCGAGGCGTAGGAGCCGGCGAGCACGAGATCGGTGTTGAATTGATCGACGCGAAAGATCGAGAGGCGGAGTGAGTCGGGGATGCCGCCGGGGCCGTTGCGAACGTAGCGGTGCAAGCCTTCGACCCACAACGCGACGGCCTCTTCCGGCTGCATTGCGAGCAAGCCGCCGCGCGCTTCGACTTCTTCGGTCGCGAAGCCTTGACCTTTGCGCGCGATCCCGAGCGCGCGCGATACGGCGAGCACCCGACTGAGATCGCTGCCGCGCGTGATGAGCAGCTGCGTGTCGCCGGTGAGAGCGATGACGCGTTCGGTCGGGCCCCGGTTGTGCCAGGCGGCGACGGGCACGCCGTATTCGGTGTGAAACGGTGCGGGACTGCCGCGCTCTGCGGCGAGCGTGCTGATCGCGGAATTGATGCGGGCGGTAGAGAGTGCGTGCTCTGCCGAGACGATCAGGGCCGCGCGATCCAAGCTTGGTGCGGCGACGAACACGCGCCGGAAGTCTTTTACGGCATCGATGCCGGAGCCTGCGAGGAGTGCTTGCCACTCTGGAATGATGTCGAGCAGCGCTTGGGTCTCGAGCAAGAGCGCGCTGTTGCGGATGCGTTCCAGATCGACGTTGAGAGCGATCGTCCCGCCGCCCACGCCGCCCGGGCCAGTGCCAGTGAGGCCACTGCCGGTGCCGGCGGCGGAACCGAATAAGCCGCTGACGGCTGCAGCACTTTCATTCGAGGGCGAATCTGTATCCTCGCGCGGGCCTGCTGGGTCGTCGGAGACTGTGACGGCTCCGGTCGCGGCTGCTGGCGGTTCGGGCGCGTGCACTTTCGGTGCGCGGACTTTCGGTGGCGATTTGGGTGCGGGGGCCGGAGGGACTGGTGTTTTTGCGGCCGCGGCTGCGGCGGCTGCGGCTGCGCCTTCCGGGCCAAGCGTGGCATCGGTGACTCCGAACTCGACTGTGTCCGGGAGTTGGAAGAAGTCCGGGTTAGCGGGCTCCGGCATGCGACCGCGCAACCCGAGCAACAAGCTCGAGTGAAGCAGCGCGGAAACCAGAGCCCACCAAGTCCCCGAGCGCCAGGGCTGGGAACGCTTGGCGAACATCGCTTTCAGGCTACATCGAGCATTCAGCGCGAGCCAGTGCCGGATTCGGGCAGTTTAGGGCTCGGTTGTGGCCAGGGTTCTGCCCTCGTGGCTGTCGCGTTGGGAGTTTTTTTCGCGTACATCACGCTCGACCCATGACTTCGCCGCATTCTGCCCAGCCGCTCTGGAGCTCAGGCGACCTGGATGGCTTCTTCGGTCTCGCGATCGACAACTTGATTCAGTTCTTGTTGATCGTCGGTTTGTGCGCCGGGGTGCTGGGCTTCTCGCCGGAGCTGTTGCTCGAGCATCTGCTGCCGGGAGCGGCGCTGTCGATCCTGTTTGGGAATATTTACTACGCGAGACAAGCGCAGCGGCTGTCAGCGGCGACGGGCCGCACGGATGTGACGGCGCTGCCCTACGGCATCAATACGGTTTCGTTGTTCGCGCACGTGTTTCTCGTGATGCTGCCGACGAAACTCGCTGCGTTGAAAGCGGGTGCCACTCCGGATGCGGCCGCGCTTTCGGCGTTTCGTGTGGGCTTGGCGGCGTGCTTCATCTCCGGTGCGATCGAGCTCGGTGGTGCGCCGCTTGCGGATTGGGTGCGGAGGCATACCCCGCGGGCCGCGTTGCTCTCGACGTTGTCGGGCATCGCGATCTCGTTCATCGCGATCGATTTTGCGGTGCGCACCTTCGAGTTGCCGCTCGTCGCCTTATTGCCGCTCGGCGTGATTTTGACGACGTACTTCTCGGGGGTCTCCCTTCCCTTCCGGATTCCGGGTGGGGCGTGGGCGGTGTTGTTAGGGACCGGCTTAGCGTGGGCGATGACATTGTTTCCCGGAGTGCAGACTCCGGTCTCGCCAGCAGCCGTGAGTGGCGCGACCGAATATGTCGGTGTGCATTTGCCGATTCCGGTGCTCGGGGATTTGTGGGCGGGGTTGACGGATCCGCGCACGGCCGAGGTTTTGGTTTCGGTGATCATTCCGATGGGTTTGTTCAACGTCTTAGGCTCGTTGCAAAACCTCGAGTCGGCAGAGGCGGCTGGTGATTCGTATCCGACGACGCCGAGTTTGGTGGCCAATGGATTCGGGTCGATCGTGGCGGCTGCGTTCGGGTCGTGTTTTCCCACGACGATTTACATCGGCCATCCCGGGTGGAAGGCGCTCGGAGCGCGTGCTGGGTATTCGATTGCGAATGGCGTGTTCTTTTGTGTGATCGCGTTGTTCGGGTTGTCGCACTTGATCGCTGCGATCGTGCCGATCGAGGCTGGGATGGCGATCGTGTTGTGGATCGGCATCGTGATTACGGCGCAGGCGTTTTCGGCAACGGAGCGGGCGCATGCGCCAGCGGTGGCGTTGGGACTCTTTCCTGCGATCGCGGGTTGGGGCGTGTTGATTTTGAGTCAGACGTTGGGAGCGGCGGGCAACGTCGTGGGTGATCCGTTATTGGCGGATCGCGTGTTGAGGGAGCCGGCGGCGTTTGGGATGGCGGGTTTGCATTTGCCCGGATTGATCGCGTTGTCGCAGGGTTTCATGTTGACCTGTTTGATTTGGGCGGGTGCGAGTGCGCACCTGATCGATCGGCGTTTCGGACCAGCAAGTGCGTTGATGGTGTTAGGAGCGGTGTTGTCATTTTTCGGTTTGATTCACGTGGGAGAGTTAACAGCTGCGGGCGCGGTCTATCACATCGGTTGGGCACGAGGAGTGCAGTGGTCGATCGGCTATGGGTTGTGTGCGGTCTTCTTTGCATTGACGGGAGTGTGGGTCGCGAAGGCGGGAGAGCGAGCGTTGAGGGGTGGTCATTCGGGTTGAGGTTGTGCGTGCGGGGGTAAGCGATGCGCGCGAGCGATAGCGATGCGCACGGGGGTAAGCGATGCGTGCGAGCGGGAGCGATGCGTGCGAGCGGGAGCGATGCGTGCGGGCGTGAGCAGCCGATCGCGCGACTGCAACCCGAGGCGCTGCTCGCCACCGGGAATCCGGCTGCGAAGCTGCGGGAACGGGGCGCTGCGCGCACAAGAAGCACCTTCAACAAGCAAGCGATCCTCGTGAGCTGGTAAGTGCGCTAGCGGCATACGGAGTTATCCACCTGGAAGCTCCGGAAGCGCGTCGAAGACAAGAAGGCTGTTGCGGACCTCCTTCGTACCAACTGCGTTTGGACGCAGTGCAATCGTTATGACGAGTACCGTTCGCACAAACACACCCTACCTGTGCTTCTGCTTGGTCATCGGCGGATTGCGTTGTTAGTTGCGTACGACGTCGAAAATAAACCTCATAGTCGCGCTCACAAATTTCGATCAGTTTACGCCGATTTCCTCGCTTCGTTCGCAACCGCGACCATCTGCGACCGAGAACTGCTTTGCATGGCACGAGATCAAATGATGTCGTGCCTCGCAGCTCGGCGCGCCTCACCGGCCGGCCGAAACATCCAAGTCAGACCCGCGCGCTTTGCAGTGCGCGAACGAGTGGGAATTTCATGAGAGACATCGAACTTGTAAAACAGTTGAGCGACACCGAAGTTGTGCTGATGCTCCAAAGCAGCATTCTCGATGATCGCGAGACGACGGCACAGATGCTCGTTCACCTCGGAGAGATGGATGTACGAGGCCTGTTCCGCGGCGAAGGCTACAGCTCGCTGTTCGAGTACTGCGTGCGGACACTGCACATGTCAGACGCGGAGGCTTGGCTGCGAATCCGTGCTGCGCGCTTCGTTCGAAGCTTCCCAGTGGTGCTCGAGATGGTCGCGAGAGGAGAGCTGCATCTCACCGCAATCAGCCTACTTGCTCCGGTTGTAACGGCCGAAAGTATCGAGCTACTGACTCTGGCGCGTCACAAGACCAAGTCCGAGGTACAGGAGTTGATAGCGACACTCTTCCCTCGCCCCGACGTGCGTAGCGAAGTGCGAAAGCTCCCAGCCCAGCATGAGCCCATTTTGCAGAATCGTTCCGCCACTCGCGGGAGCGCGCAGGTCCACAGCGAACCACTGCTTGCGAACCTGGCGAACGAGACGGCTCTACTGTGTCCAGACACAGTCGGCTTGTCTGCAGCATCACAATCTAATCCCGTCTCGAGGGATTCAGTTTTGAACATCGGCGCTCTAGTGCGAGCGGATGACGATCAACCGGCTCATTCGCTACCAGAGCTGCGACCGGCCACATCGAGACTGCGATCGACGAGCGTTCAAGTTCCGCTCAGCGAGGCTCGGTACAAGATCCAGTTCACGGCAAGCAAAAGAACGAACGACAAACTGGAAGTGTCGAAGGCGCTCATGCGCCGCGAAGTACCGAATGGCGATCTCGAGTACATCGTCGAGCAAGCGTTGGATCTGCTTATCGCTGACCGGAAGAGGAAGATGTTCGGATTCACGAAGCAGCCTCGCGCGAAGTCAGGCTCTCGCGCGAGGCGAGTGCGACGCCCCAGCCAAATCGGTGCGCGGCATGAAGCGAGCGAAATCATCCTCGCTGTGACGGCGCAGGGGCCGACCGGGCGGGACGCCGCGGTAGTCGGCTCACCGCAGAGTCCGACGGTCTCCGATACGAGCGTTGGCGACACACCACTCTCGGAAGGGAATGCGTCTTCGCGGTACCTACCGAGAGATTTGCGACGACGGGTGTATGAGCGTGACCAGGGTCGGTGTCGCTTTGTAGGCCCAGCAGGAAATCGATGCCGGGCGCGTGAGTATCTCGAGTTCCATCACGTGATTCCGTTCGCGCGAGGCGGAGCGCCAACAGTCGAAAACATCGAGTTGAGGTGCAGAGCGCACAACGCATTCGAGGCCGAGCGCGACTACGGTCGCGATGCACTGAAGCAGCGGATCCAGCAAAGACGTGCAGCAAACTGACTGGTGGCGTCGACGCGCGCTCGACGCGTGCTCGAGCAAGCCCAGCTTGGTGTCCGGCCTAGTCGGCCAGCGTGCAGTCACCCTTCCACGTGAAGCGCTCCCCCGCTTCGACCATCTCGAAGTCCTCGGGTTTGATCTTTTCCAGGTCTCTCGGCGCCAACAAACCGTCCCATTTGTGCGTGGTGCTTCGATCGTCTTGGCCCATCAGTGCGATGTTCCCGCCGTCTGCCATGATCATGCCGTAGCGCTGCAATGCCCGCGCGAGCACCTTTGCACCTTCGTTCGGCAAGCTGTCCACGGGATAACTCGCACGCAGTCGCAGACGTGCACCGTAGGGGACACCGTCGGCACCTGCGCTCGCTGAGTTCGTCGCGTGAGTCGCTGGGCGCACGTAGGTGCCCTTTTTCAAATGCGTGTTCGGCAACGCGAACCGCACCGCGTGTTTGATCTCGCCCGCTGCGACCTCGTCTGCGTCGAACAACAACGGTGCGATCGGTAGGCCGGCGGCGTCTGCACTGCTGCATTGGTCGCCGCGCAGTGTGGCCGGGTAGCTGCGATTCATGTCCCACACCGCGAGGCAACCGCCCGTATACTCGTCTTGAGAATCGATGCTCGCGACCCACTGCTCGTAGAGCTTGTGCGTGTCCTCTTTGATCACGATCAGATGGCAATCACCGCCGCCGGTGCATTCGTAGCCATCTTCACCCTCGACGTGACCACCCGTTGGAACAGGGACCGGGTCGTCGTTGCATTCGCCGTCGAAGAAGTTGTCGGTCTTCTCGAATGGACGCAGCGGAGTGGACGCGGCCGCACACAGCACGTCGATCGAGTAATCGATCTGTAGACGCCCTGCCCCCCAGCCTCGTTTCTGAAGCGCCGGGATGATCGTGTCCGACTGCGAGTCTTTCGGCGCGTTCTCGATCGACTGGTTCCAAGGTAGATCGTTTCCGAAGAGCGGTTTCGCCCAGCACGAGCTCGAGTACGAACCCGATGATCCGCCACCGGTCGCTCCGCCTTTGCCACTGGTGCCAACGCCGGAAGCGCCGCCGCCAGTGCGACCACCGCCACCCGCGCGGCCGCCAGCACCCGACGCGCTCCCAGCGCGGCCCGCGTCCGACTTGCTGCCGCCGTCAGATTTGCTGCCGCCATCAGCAGCAGCGCCTCCACGGCCGCCGGTGCCTCCGTTGCCGCTGCCGCCGTCAGCAGCAGAATCATCATCACCGCAGCCAGAACCAAGGAGCGCGAGCCCCACGAGGATCAAGAATGGTCGAACAGTCACGGGTCGAGGATAACGTTCGATCGGAATCGCGGGCAGTTAGGTGAAGGGATTCGCAATCCGCACAGTGTGGGCCGACCAGCCCTTGCGAGACGCCAGGAGCGAGCGGAGCTCAACAGCGGCGCGCGCAACTCCTGGACACGATCGATGGTCGCGTTGGGTATTTTTCGGTCTCATGCACGGACGGAGGCGCGGGGGCCGCTCATGCTCTTCGTGTCACTGCTCGCAGTTCTCGCGTTGCGCGCGCTGCCGTGTGTTGTTGCCACGAAGCAACGCAGGAGCCGCATCTGGCTCGCAGCCCAGCTCGGCATCGGCGATGACCCGCCTGGGAACGCTATCCATCAACCAGGCCCGAGCCTGCTCGCGTCGATTCAGACGACGGTCGAACAACGGCCGCGAGCCTGAATCCGAGGCGATTTCGTGCCGACCTCACTTCTTTAGTGAAATGGATCACGCGCGAGACTGAATCGCGTTCGTCGCTCGCAACTGCGAGAGCGCGGGTCCGATGACCGTTACATGTTTGGCGATCGACCAGCCTCGGAACGGGATGCATCTAGTTATACGTGGGCACCCCAATCGTGCGTGCTCGGCAAGCTGCCGAGCCGACCTGATTTCGTGCACTACGGTTTGCACGAAGAGCCCGAGCGCGTGTTTCGCGCGTGGCTCGAACATGCGGTTCTCATCGCTGGCGGCGTGTTGCCGAATCGGGCCGTCCGGTTCGTCATCGCGCCGCGGAGTACGCCGGTGATTGGCGTTTGGGTGCCCAGCCGCGACGCGATGGGGAAGCCGTTTCCGCTCGTATTCATGCGGAGGTTGCGCGCCACCGGAACAGGCGCGGCTACCTCCGATGAACAGCGTCGAGAGCGTCGCAATCGTTGTGCGCCACGCGACATCACTGACCTTCCTTGGACGTTGTTGCTCGCGGGTTGCGCTCACTACCTGTCTGCGGCGGAAAGTTGTTTGCTGCTGGGTCGCTCGGATTCGATCGCAAACCTCTGGTGCCGGCTCGAGGGGCTGTCTCTGCCGACCGAGCAAGATCTGTCGGAACTGTGTCTGGACGCGAAGCGGTTGCTCGAGCGAGAGCAACTCGATTCTTTCGCGAATAGGAACCTGTCGGAGTCGGCGTCCGGGCCGGAGTTTGTCAATGCGCTGCGGCGAATGGGTCCGGATGTTCGTGTTCGCATCGGCAACAGTGCGTCGTCGCAATCCGAGCATGCGATGCTCGCGGTGCCGGCGAAGAACGACTTCGATCTATTTGCCTGGTTGGAGCTACTGCGAGCGCAACGAGATCCGGAATCGACGCCGCGTGCTTTGTTTTGGTGTCCGGCGGATCGGCGAGCGCTAGTCGGATTGGGAGCGCCGTTGCCGGGAACTCTAGCGTTTTTGAGGCAGCCGCGGCCGGAGTCAGTGCACACGTTGCCAAGTGCCAGCGAGTCAGACGAGTGTCCTGCGTTCGACAACGAGTTGAAGGCGCTCTTGGATAGGTGCCAAACGCTAGCGCAGCTAAGGGCGGCGATGGAGGGCGAACTTCCGGATAACACCCGTGTGGAAAGCGAGCGGCTAGCGACTTCGTTTTCAACGACCGAAGAGACAGACAGCGCGCGGCTCCAGACTCCGCGTCCGGACGCGGTGCGTCAGACCAGTGCCGATGACGGGCGCTCGATCGACGCTGAAAAACCTTCTGCGAGGAAGGCGAGCGATTCAGTCGCGCGGCACGTTTCCCCTGTGCGCGCGCAAGCCGGAGATTCCTCGTACGTATACGAGGCGCCTGCGCCGCTCAAGACCGCCTATGCCCCGGCAACGAGTGCAGGATCATCGCGTAGCGCGGATGCAGCGCGTGACGCGAGTTCAGCGCGTAGCGCGGGTGCAGCGCGTAGCGCGGATGCAGCGCGTAGCGCGGATGCAGCGCGTAGCGCGGATGCAACGCGTGACGCGGCGTCGACGCGTAGCGCGGAGTCGACGCGTGACGTGGATGCAGCGCGTAGCGCGGAGTCGACGCGTGACGCGGCGTCGACGCGTGACGCGGAGTCGACGCGTGACGTGGATGCAGCGCGTAACGCGGATGCAGCGCGTAGGGCGGAGTCGACGCGTAACGCGAATGCAGCGCGTAGCGCGGAGTCAACACGTGACGCGAATGCAACCCGTAGCGCGGAGTCAACACGTGACCCGGATGCAACGCGTAGCGCGGAGGCGCCGTGCAGACCGAGAACATCGCGCAACCCGGAGTCGTCGAGCAGCCCGCACTCGCGTAACGCGGATTCAGCGCATGGCCAGGACGTGACGCGCGTTTCCGTATCGCCGCGCAGCTCTGGCAAAGCGCGAGCTATGCCACCGCCACTTCCGAGTTCCCGCTCTTCGGTTTCCGAAGCTGCGACCCACGAAGTGGTGGCCGCTGTTGGGTCCAATCGCGCGGCGGCATCTGGAGTCGCAACTGAGGCGGAGGGTGCCAACGTTCGCCACGATGCAACGCATGCAGCCTCGACCACGGCGGGCAAGCAGCCGCGAAGTGTGCGCATTACATCGTCCGTGACTATTTGCGGCGACAAGGCTGCTGCGACAGAGCAACACAGTGTGTCCGAGTCGCAAATCAATGCGTCGCCCAAAGCGACGAGCGCAACGCGTGAGAATGCGAGACCCGGCATCGCCACCAGCACCACCGCGCAGCCCGCCACTGAGGCTGCCGCCGTTACAGGCCGCTCCGCGGCGGCCGAGCCGTCCGTCACCGCGACGCAGCAACCGGCCCGCGCAACGTGTGACACCTCGATAGCGGGGAGCGGGACCAGCACTACCGCACAGCCCGCCGCCACCGAGGCTGCCGCCGCTACAAGCCGTTCCGCGGTGCACGAGCCGTTCGTCACTACGCCGCAGCAACCGACGCGCGCAACGTGTGATAGCTCGATGGCCGGCATCGCGAACAGCACCGCGGCACAGCCCGCCGCCACCGAGGCTGCCGCC
>Ga0193752_1001478_pt1 | contig 19451 bp, 21 predicted proteins | sample H1c1metaG_FD_144924 | JGI IMG/M metagenome (GOLD analysis project Ga0193752, IMG submission 144924) | Soil microbial communities from a riparian zone of the East river system, Colorado, United States - H1c1 | ecosystem: Environmental > Terrestrial > Soil > Riparian zone | place: USA: East River...
GGCCGCCGCCATTAACCTTGGTGTTGTTACTTCTGACATTCGTTTTTTTATTCGCCCGTTATTAAAAAAGGGACTTATTTTACTTTTAAGTGTTCTGTACAGTGTCCCGCCGAAATGTAAAACCCTGTTCTTTTCCTTACTCTTTTCCAAATTCTTCAGTCAATATTCTTCTTACTTCTTCAATTGTTTCTTTTTCCAGGTCTGTTCTGCGTTCCAGTTCTTCTGCAGTTAATTCCAGTACTGAACGGCCGGTATCACAACCCACTCTTTTCAATTCATCAATTACCCATGGTTCAATTTCATCTGTAAATTCATCCAGGTCAATATCAAACTCTTCAACCTCGCCTTCATTATCACGGAATACATCAATTTCGTAACCGGTCAACTCACAGGCTAATTTAATATTTACGCCCCTGCGGCCAATGGCCAACGATACCTGGTCGGGTTTTAAATATACATTGGCATGCATTTTTTCATTATCCAGTTCCATGCTCGTTATTTTGGCTGGCGTTAATGAACGCTGGATCATTAACTGTGTATTGCTGGTCCAGTTGATAACATCAATATTTTCATTCTTCAATTCACGTACAATACCATGAATACGGCTTCCTTTCATACCCACGCATGCTCCAACCGGGTCGATCCTGTCATCGTAGCTTTCTACAGCTACTTTGGCCCTTTCTCCCGGATCACGAACAATTTTCTTCACAACAATCAGGCCGTCAAAAATTTCCGGCACTTCTATCTCCAGTAATTTTTCAAGGAAAGACGGGCTGGTCCTTGATATAATGATCACAGCCTGGCTGTTCTTTAATTCTACTTTTTTAACAACGCCACGTACACTTTCGCCTTTCTTAAAATAATCGGTTGGTATCTGTTCAGATTTAGGCAGCAACATCTCATTGCCTTCTTCATCCAGCAGTAATACTTCTTTTTTCCAAACCTGGTAAACTTCGCCACTCACAATTTCCCCAACACGTTCTTCGTATTTTTTTATCAGGATATTTTTCTTCAGGTCGTTGATACGTGCAGCCAACGTTTGTTTACCGGCTAAAATAGCACGGCGGCCAAACTCTTTCTGAATGTCAACTTCTTCATAAAGTTCTTCCCCAACCTGGTAATCAGGCTCGATCTTAATAGCATCCTTGTATTCGATCTCAGTAAGGGTATTATACAGATCATCATCGTCAACAATAGTACGGCGACGGAAGATCTCCAGATCTCCTTTCTGATCATTCACAATTACATCGAAACATTCGTCGCTTCCGTATTTTTTGCGGATGAGTGTTTTAAACACATCTTCCATAACCTTCATCAGCGTTGGCCGATCAATGTTTTCCGCATCTTTAAATTCCTGAAAGGAGTCAATTAAATTAATACTTGCCATATTCCTCTCCGGCCTCGCTTTTATTTCCCCGCCGGGGTTGGGGTTTTTATTTAATAATTAGAACTTTATCTGTACTTTGGTTTGTTTGATATCCCCAAAAGGTATTTCATCTGTTTTCACAATGGCTTTCTTCCCTTTCCCTTCTGCGTATTCAATTGTTATATTTTCATCTGTCACGGCTGTAAGCTTTCCTTCTTTTTTGGCCTCATCATTCATTGTTACCTCCACGTCCCTGCCAATATTTTTTTTGTATTGCCTCAGTAGTTTCAGTGGTTCATCCAATCCCGGGCTGCTTACCTCCAGGGAGAAATCCCCATCAGGATACATGCTCATTTCTTCCATTATTTTGTAAAGAGCCCGGTTTATCTTGATGCATTTCTCTATCCCCAGTCCGCTATCGGCATCTAAATATATTTTAAAATTATTGGTAGGCTTTATTTTTATGGAAACCAGAAAAATATCCTCATTCAATAATGGTGTTATCAACTTTTCAACCGCCTGTATTTGTGTGTCCTGAGTCATGATAAAAGAAGAAGGGAACGCCACCGTTCCCTTCCATGCATCTTTGTCCAGTGCAAATATACATAATGCATAGCTAATTGCCAAAATGTATATTAGTTGCCCGCCGTTCTAAAAATTTAACAGGGTTGGATTTAATAGATTAATAACTTTGCGCCATGAACATAATAAGAGTAATATTTGAGCTGCTTGTACTGTACATGGTATATAAACTCATCTTCGATTTTATTATTCCTGTATACAGGACCACAAAACAGGTTAATAAGAAAATGGGGGAGATGCAGAACAAAATGAACGAACATTTCAACCAGTCCGCAGGATCCCGTGGGCAGTCCGCAGGATCCGGTGGACAATCAAACACAAACAATCCTACAGAAAAGGCTGCGAAGCCTGCTAAAGAAGATTATATAGAATTTGAGGAAGTAAAATAAGGAAGCTACGGGTTCTCAGCTCGGGGCTATGAACTTTATAGGGTATCAATATCTAACAATTCTATTCTTTCGGTTGGCAACAGGTGGTGTGTCTTAAACCCAAGTTTTTGTGCCGTTTCAATATTCATCAGCGTGTCGTCTATAAAAAGTGTTTCTGCTGCTTTTAAATGCTCATCCTTCAATACAAACTCAAAGATGGCTGCGCCGGGCTTTCTCAATCCTATTTCATTTGAGTACCAGGCTTTGGTAAAATACTCATCCAGTAAGGGTTTCCCGGTTTCCTGAGTAAACAGTTCTTTAAAATATTTTAAATGTATGCTGTTTGTATTGCTAAGCAGGTAAAGTTTATACCTGGATGATAATTTCTCCAACAGGTCAAGACTTCCTGTTCTAAAGTTCAGGATGAGCGCATTCCACACATGGTCAATATCCTCATTTGTTACCGGTATCTCTGTTCTTGCTTTGATAGCAGCATAAAAATCAGTTTCGCTTATATGGCCTGTTTCTAATTTTTCAAATAATTCGTCTGCTTTGAACTGCGAAAACATAGCTTCGAAATGCTGCAATCCCAGTTTTTCAAAGGCTGTAATTGTTTTTTGATAATCAATATCAAGCAAAACACCCCCCAGGTCGAAAATTATATTTTTTGTTTGTGCCATCATATTAAAAAAGCGCCCCGGCTTTCCGGAACGCTTTGTGGGCCCACCTGGGCTCGAACCAGGGACCACCTGATTATGAGTGACCCTATTACCAGTTCAATATGGTTTCATTCAGTTTGATTTGACTGATTTTCACCAAATTACAAAGCGCATGAATCCGTAACGAACCATAAAAATAGCCAATCTGCGTGCAAACTGCGTGCAAATTTCTACATGCTAAAGCAGATATAATTTTCTGTTAATGCTGAACAAGAATAGCAATGCTTTACAACCGCAGCTCAAATTTCTCCGTTTTTTAACCTGCAATGAGGTTAGCCAGCATGAAACATACCAGCATAAAAGTGTCGTTAGACTGCCGCCGTGCAAAAGCCGACGGCACATATCCGTTAATTCTGCGCTTAACACACAACCGCAAAACTACTTCTATTAAAACAGGGTTTCATTTTCGTGTTGAAGATTGGGATGACGAGAAATTGGAGGTGAAAAAATCCTACAAAGGTTCAGTCAATGTTACCCGTCTGAATAACGAAATTCAGAAGAAAAAAGCCGAAGCTTTGGATAGCATTTTGAAGTTTGCTGACAAGCGAAAACAAACACCTGTTTCGCTTGTCAATTTGAAACAGCACATAGACCCATCCTCCACTATCGCCTCGTTTTATGATTGCGGTGATAAAATAGTGCAGGATTTAATTGCGGCCGAACGTATCGGCACCGCTAAGAACTATCGGATCATTTTGAATGTCCTGAAAACCTTCAATAAGGGTAAGCCGTTGAGTAAAAACAAAGGTGGTGATCCAAAGAAATCAAAGTTCAAACAGGAAAAAGCAACAGACCTGAAATTCGAGGAGATCGACTATTCATTTCTAATGAAGTTCGAAAGTTACCATCTCGGTATGGGTAATGAATTGAACGGCCTTGCCGTATACATGCGTGGCATTCGATCAATCTACAACCAAGCGATTAAAGCTGGCTTGGTAGAGAGATCGCTTTATCCTTTTGCTGACTATAAAATAAAAACTACTCCAACGAGAAAACGAGCGCTGGATGGCACTTACTTGTCTAAGATAATTTCCTTGAATCTGCCTCCAGATCATTCGGCTTATGATGCCAGAAACTTCTTTGTTGCCAGTTATATGATGTACGGGATGAGTTTTGCCGACATGGCATTTCTTCAAAGGACGGATATTGTGAACGGCCGTATTCAATACCGCCGTAGAAAAACAAGTAAGCTTTATGATATCAAAGTGACAGAATCGCTTGGCGGCATCATTTCGCATTATACCCAGCAGGCGCCAAACTCAAAGTTTGTTTTCCCCATCATCAAGCGGGAAGGAGCAATCTTTCAACAACGCGATATACAATGGGCCCGGAATACTTACAACGAAAATTTGCAAACCATTGCTGATCTGTGCGGTATTGAGCAAAAGCTTACCAGTTACGTGAGTCGTCACTCATTCGCAACGAATGCGATGTTATCGAATGTTCCTGTCAACGCCATTAGCGCAATGCTTGGGCATTCCAGTCTTAAGACCACGGAAATTTACTTGAAGAGTTTGCCGTCAAATATTCTTGATGAATATAATTCAGCGATTCTTAACCATGTCAATCCTTAGGCTATAATTGACAATAATCGAAGCTACTTGCAAGATTAGGAATTTAAATTAAGGATATTTGCAGTAAAGCATCTGCTCTCAACCTGCAAAAAGATGAAGTATGAGTTTTGATAATTTTAAAACATATGGTGATAGCCCACAAACGGCATTTGAAACTTTATGTACTCAGTTGTTTGAGCGATATCTCCGCAGAACCTACGGTAGCAGGCTTATTAAGTCTCGCGTAATTAATGGTGCGGGGGGAGATGGGGGTATTGAAGCTTATGGTGAACTGGACAATGGCAATTTGATTGCTGTTCAAGCAAAATGGTTTAGGAATACTATTGCAACTGGACAAATCGAACAGTTGAGAAAATCAATTAAAACAGCGCTTAGTCTTAGGAAGAATATAGAAGAGTATATTATTTGTGTGCCGAGATCGCATAACTCGCTAAAGTATGGGCGTGGAGCAAAAGGCAAAGGAAAAAAGCCAATTACCAAAACAGAGGAAAAATTGATTGACGATTTCATCGAAGAAATTAAAAACGAATATCAAACCACAAAATTTACATGGTGGTTTGAACAAGATTTGGAATTCCAAATCCAAGAAGAAGATAACGAGGGGATTCATAAATTTTGGTTTGAACAGGAACTGATTTCAATGACCTATCTCATTCAGCAGTTTGATCTGGAGAAAAAAGCCTGGCTTGAAAAAAGGTATATTCCCGAATTGCATGGTCTGGGTGTTATTCAAAGTGAGATACAGCAATTATTATTTAGCCAATCCTATCGCAAAGAACTACTTAACCAGTTCAGTACTGAATTGAGAATTTTTCAAACTGCAGCTGAACTTATTGATCGCATTTCTGAGACATTGCTTTCCGAAGATAATTTGAAGAAAGAACTGAATGCACTTCGTGTAAACATTAACAATAATCTGGCTCAACTAACGCCCATAATGCAAGCTATTAGTGAAGGCGTAAATGAAATGCCTGTAATTACTTTTACTCCACTTACTATAAGCAAAGAACTTTTGCAAGATATCGAAACGATCAGCCCAACTAATTTGCGGCTGGGTGTGCAGGAACGTCTTATAAATGCACTCGACCAATTACGGCATATTAACATTCAGCAATTAGTTTCCGTTGCAAACGCAAATGCTAATCAAAAAGGGCGGTTATTTTTAGGAAATTCAGGTACAGGTAAAACTCATGCGCTAACAAATACAGTAGACGTGTGCTTACACAAGGATGCTTCACCTGCAATCATTATCCGCGCTAAAGGCACTCCTTGCAATGACTGGACGCAGATATTAAAAAAATCACTTGATCTTGATGGTTGGGATCGTAGGCAAATTTTATCTGCATTAGAAACATTGGCAATCCGGACCGATCACCGCGAAGCTCAGAAACTGAAGCCTGGAGAAGAGTTAAAACATGAGCCAACTAAAGTTGTTATTTGTATTGATGGAATAGAGGAAGATATCACCCATTGGCCTGAGTGGTATGAAAGAATTCGACAAAGTATAGAGTTGATGAAATTATATCCGCGAGTTCGCTTTATCTATACGGCTAGAAATTACTTTCTTAATGAAGATGAATTACCTAAAGATGCAGGATTTAAAGTAACAGAAATACCCGCAGAAGGAGATGTTACAGTTACTTCGGTGATCGACCGATATTTTAGCCCTGAGCATTTTAATATTAAAGTCACGCCTAAGTCACTAATTCGTGGCATCGACAGCTTGTATGCGCTTCGCTTGTTTTGTGAGCGCTATCGAGATCAAGTTCTAACTTCTGAGGATGATGTTCTTACAGCAGAACGGGATCTGTTGAATGAAAAAATAAAACATATTGAAACCGACTTCCGCACGATAAAAGATGCCGGTACTGCAAGAAAACCTATACTAGAATCCATTGGTACCATATCAGAAATCTTTTATGATAAACCTGAAATCGAACATACGGAATTATTTGATTTGTTGCATAAAGGGTCGCTAAGCTATTTCGAAAAAGAGGATATAGATAAATTGATTGAGTATCTCGTAAATAATGGTTTTCTGATCAAAAGTGAACTGCTGATCGGCAAGGGAATGCTGAATAAAACTCGTATTATTTATAATCTTACATATCAATCTATCATGGAATTGATCATGTCCGATAAATATGCGGAAAGTATAATGAGTGGAGAATTGACTGCCCTTCCCGTTCATCTTGTTGTTGCTCAATCTAGCCCAAACAAAGAAGGCACCAATACGCACCTCGTTAGTGAGCGAATTGTACAACAGATCATCAATAAAGTATTTCATGAAAGCGGTAAGTTAATTGGTAAGGATAAGTTTCTTACCGAAGGTCTGGAACCATCAATGGTACAACAACTTCAGATTAAAGCCTTGATACTGGCACCACCCACTATTGGTGTAACCTGGCGAGCAACTATTGATGAGCTTTATTTCAGAGATCACAAGTCTCGAAGTTTTGTGTTCAGCAACCTGATTTATCCTTCTGCTATCTCAGCAGCAAACTATTTTGGGGCCGAATACTTACATGAGCTGTTAATGGCACAGACCACACCAATGGATCGAGAAAGGATTTGGCTTGGCTTAGATCAATATGATATTCATCAATTGGGAGAGAAAGAAAGTAAACAATTCTATCGGTATGACCTTCGTAATGTTATCGATCCATATGGTGAAGGGGAGCTGCGTTTGCCAGAATTTTCATTACACAATGAGTACCCTCTAATCTATGCTTGGGCGCTTACAACTCTAGATCAATCATTGCGGGAGCGTTTAAGAACAGCATTAACCGAATGGGCGATCCGTTTACCGCAAGAATATGTGCTGTTACTTCAAAAGCTGTTTCATTGTAATGATCCACAGATACAAGAGGATCTTGCAGCAATCACTCTTGGTCTTGCTTCAAAGGTAAAGGATGGTAATGACCTTCGAGTACTTGCAGAATGGGCATTGGGAAATATTTTTATAACGCCAGAAAAGTACTACAACGTAATTGTCAGGACAGGTTTCCGTGCTATCGTTGAAAAGGCTTTTGCCGTCGGTGCTATTGACGAGCTAAATGTCAAAAAAGCCAGGCCGCAACCAGCAAAAGAATTTACGATCATTCCAGTTGACCGTACAGCGCTTGAACAAGGTGGGGAAGAAATATATCCAATTGTTCATGATCTCGCCTGGTATGTTATCAAACATGCGTTCAATGACTTTCTGAAGTATGAATCAGTTGAAGCCGCTGATGAACCCGATAGCCAAGGTGCTGTTTTTCTGAAAACATATCTTGATGCTTTAGGAGTTAATCATCTAAGTGTTTATTCATGGGCTATTTCAGCAGCAATTGCTTATATAAAAAGTTTAGGGTTTTCTCGTCAGGATGGGAACTGGCATACAGATGCCACTCATGGATCAAAAAGCAAGAATTTTACCCTCGAAGAAAAATACACTTGGCTCGCAGTCCACTATTTGCAAGGCTATCTTTCCGATCATCTTCAGCTTGCCGAAAGCGATGCGTTTATCGACGACTACATGAAAATCACAAACATTGCTAATCCGGCCGAATCGCTTGAAATCATTCAGCACCCACAACTACCCGATGTTGAAGACAACTGGATTATTAAAGAAACATTGGCACCAGAAATGCAGGAGGTTGGAACTTTCGATGAGCAGATCAGGAATGTCGTAGAAGCTGAACCTGTGATCAATTTTGAAAAATGGCTTGAATTCAAAGATAAAGAATTCAGGACCGAAGGCGGGGATGATGATTGGCTGGCATTATTCAATTATACTACTGTACATGATTCTAAAGCCTATATCTATTCCAGCGTGGACATTCGCGGCGTTATCATAGAAGCAGGACAGGTTCCAGTACTCTTAGATCTTGTTCGGAACCATCCAGATCGTTCACACTTCGTGGAAGGCATTGACCGTATGGTCGCATCTCCTGATACCGATACATACAGTAACCCATCTGATGTGGTCTGGATGGCTTGGGTAGATGAAACTTACTCAGGCCAAAGCTATTATCTTCCACCAAGCGGTGAAGAAAAAATAATGCGCTATACCGTGACAAGTATTACCAAGAAAACTGTAGAAGGCGAAGAAGAGTTATATATTCCGTCAAAATTTGTCAGGACATTATTGGGTATCAATGAAATGAGTCAGCAACTTTTTCTCGATAATGACCAAAACGTCAAGTCGTTCAATCATATCCTTAGGCGTCCAAATTACGATAAGCAAGAAATGACGCTCGTTCGTAAAAAGGAATTTCTTGAACTGCTTAAAAAAGGTGCTTTAGAAATAGTTTGGTTCGTTGATCTCTATCGGTCAAAAAATGCACTTAATGAAGTAATCAAAAGTGACAATCACCCCATGAAAACTCGGAAATATTTTTTGTGGCATGAAGAGGGGAAGATTGTTTCAGAAAAATTTTGGGACGCTCGTTTCTCAAACCAACCAGATGAAGATTGATAACTACCAAAGATTCAGCCGCTATTATTCAGGTTCAGGATTCCTGCTGAATTTAAAGTGCCGATAATGAACGAACTGGAAGCAAGGGGCATTAATGGATGGCATCAATAAAAAAGTGTTTGGTGTATAGATCAATCTCCAAATTCTCGCCTTATATAAGCTGAAAACTCTTTGGGGTTGACTGAAAAGCCGTCTTTGGAAAATATAATTCTCCTGGTGCTTTCCGGTTCGTCATTAGTTTCGGTAATTGTATCTGTCACAGGATCGTACTTTACCGCTTTTTCATTGCTTGATTTATCTTTAGCTATAGTTAGTACTTCGATATCATCTGAAACCTTTTTGTCCGAAGACATATCTTTCCTACCTGGCAATACTTCTATATTTTCAAGTTCATGGGTTGCAAAGAATGGAGGTGTAAACAGAAGTTGAAAATTTCCTTTTGCAGTAGGCATGTCTAAATTATGAAGTGGGATTGGTATATTGATAATATGATTTTGAAAATAGCACGAAACAATATGTGTATGAAGATTGTCTGACGAATTTCTTTTCTTGAATAAGTATGCAACAGGTAAATGATCTACAGGAATTGGCATGTTGAACCATGACAAAATACAGCCCTCAGTAACTATAAATTCACCTCTCAAAAACCTGATCGCATTTGAATAGTGATTTCGAATTTCCTCTTCACTTATCATTGAAAGGGCACTTTTTAGAAGAGCCTTATAGACCTTCAAAGGGATATAAGGTTGTTTAGTATATGGTATGCGAAGTATGCCTGCTTTTCTTTCTTGTATGCTGATTTCATCAGATGGAAGTTCATCAACACTCAAAACAACTATATTCTCGTTCGCATAAATTTTTGATCGTGCACTCACTAATTTCCCCTTAAATGTTGGACCGAGCCCCTCCTGATTTAATGCAGCTATTGATCGCGATATACCAATGAAGTTTACTAAATCGCTTTCATTTGCTCCAAATTTGTGATTACACTCGTCACATTCAAAATCAGAAAATAGATTTTGAAAGCCTAATGATTGAGGAAAAAGGTGTGAGTAATTTGAAAACTTCGTTTCAGGATAGGGCTTGGTACAGAATCTACAAATCCTTTCCTTGATAGGTTTTAGTGAGGCTTTCGAAAAACGGTTGTCACCAAGCATTACTGCCTCAACCAAATCATATTTGCTTATAAAAAGTTCGGTCTGATCGCAATATTTTGGGTGTCCATACAATGGCAAGATGTTCATTTCAGATTCACTTTTATCTATCATCCTTCTCTTTTTCTTCTTTATATTTCTGTTTCGTATGGTCTATGCCTGTCATTTCACTCAGACGGTTTTGGAAGTAATCGACTCCGGGATATTGCTTGGCTAGTTCCCTGATCTTATCTTTCTCATTTTGCTTCAAGGACTCCTTTTGATAGCTAAAAACAGCCTCCTTATAGGTTTCCTTCATGTACGAAGCGTAGGTTTCGTCATACATTTTTTGAAAATCTTCCAGGCGTTTCAGAGTCATCTCTCCGGCCTCCTTTGCTTTCATCCAAAGTTCAAACATTTTGTCCTGAAATTCGGCAAAGTCGTTTTCATGCTTTTTGACCATCTCTTTCCATTCCATTATCAAGCTTTTTAGGGTTCAAAATATTCATTGCATTAACTCCATAAAGTTAGTAAAATCGTCATATGAGATTTGTTAATGTTGTTAACGCAAACGAAAACATACATACCAGACGGCTTTATTCGAAACGGGATAAAGACGGTCGGAGTGGTGAGCACTTAATGAAGCACATTCCACTCGCTCGATTGTTGATAGAAAAATACTGTCAGGAACCTTGGAAGCATTCTCAAAATAACTTTCATTATGCGTTCAGAGAATACCAGCTATGTTCGATGATCGAGGATTCGGCTAAGTATTCGAAAAATGATTTCTTAGTCCTGTTGGCTATACTACTTGGATGCAGTCCGGTCTTGCTTCACAACGATGCTGAATTACCGTTTAACGAATAACACAGCACCCTATTTTTTTCTTTTTCTTGCAAAAAATTTCTCATCGTTCTAAGGCGACTTGTTCAACTTTAACTGATTTAAGAAATTTATTCCTTCAACGAGCGGGCTTGCGGCCATAGGCCAAATAGAATGAAGATAGAGTGCAACCACAACTCCTGCAGCTAACGTTGCAAGTTTAACAACCATATTAGTCGTTACTCTATACCTCTCAAGGTTAGTCATCGCTCGTAAATCGTCTGGATGTTCACCTTCACCCCCTCCCCCTTTGGTCAATGTATATTTTCTACTCATAAAATATCTATTTAAGTATGTTTAAAATTTTTACCTAAATCAGATATTGGAAAATTTTAGCTTTAATAGGTATTGTGATTAGTTAAACTATGTTTTCTATTAGATTTCAACCAATTCTAAATTACAGCATTGTATGTAATTTTATCCTAATATATTAACGCTTTTGGGGCTATTTTATTGTTACTTGTGACCTAATTAACAAAAAAAATATTTCTGGAATCGATATCCAAATCCCCTAAAAACTGTCTTTTATATGCTTTTTGTAAATTCAATCTATGGATCAGAATATTTTTGAGGAGAATTCTTAGATTTCTAAGAACTTCGTAAAAAAAATAATATGAAAGAGTTAGAAGAGATGGTTGATGATCTGAAAAATTACATACGTATAAAAAAGAATGAGCTACTCAAGTTACCCGGCTTCAACTCATACACCGATGGCGAAATCTTGAATCGGTATGGAGATATAGAGTCTTTTGAAAACGCCAGCAAGGTCGCAAGTACTGTCGCTTATCCTAAGTCCGAGATCATCAAAAATTTTCAAAGAGATGCTGACGAAATCAAAAAACGTATTGATGAGATTTCCTGTTAAAAAAACATGACTAATGGACATTTTTGATCAAGCCATACAAAGAGCAAATTCTTATGCTTTACAGGCCATACAAAAGGAAGGCTATAGCAGTCTAGAGACTCCAATCGGATCACTATTTCACAAAGCAAGGCAAGAAGGCTTGCCGAATAGGGCTATGATTATTACGGTGCACGTAAAGCCCGATATTGGTACCGAATATCACTTTAGAAGATTGGACAGTATGGAACTCGCAGATTTGCTTGATAGAGGTTTCGAAGTTTATTGCTACCACTATTATCTTGACCAAAATCTCCAAATCGACCACCTAGAAAAAAAGCCTGTCGAATATGCTGGCGATATAGTGCAGTTTTGGGAAGACAATGACGTCGCTTATATAGCAGATGAGGCTTAACCATTATCTTGGTAACTTTGATAACTCTATACAATGAAAAATGTAAAAACACAAACACGACAAAAAGAAACCTATCCAGGTTTTCTCAATAATGATTTTTACCTAGATCAATTTTTGGATTGGGCGAATGCAAATCCGAAGTTGTTTGATAAAAAATATCCAGAGTTATCACAAAGCCTGACTGAAGGAATAAACTCCATGCCTGAGATCGTTGCAGCTGCAATTGAAAAACTACCTAAGTTATTTCCTGTATGGCTTGAAAATGCCAACCAACTCATAGGTACCCCAAGAACTAACCAATACAAACATATTATCTCAATACTGCAGGGATTGTTGAATAAAATTTATGATGATCCAATCATCGAAAATTCGAGGCGGAAAATGGAACCGATTTGTTATGAATACATAGCAATCGTAAATTCTTTGCTTGTGCCACCAAAGCAGAGGAACAAAATTGGATTCTTATCAGACCGTCATTAGTATGCTACTAAATTCAATAAATATAAACGATGAGCCTATTTAATAAAATCGTTCTCTTAACTGAAATACTAAGCAAAATTGGCAATACAGAAATGAACCGAAGCCACTTCTCTCATGACCAGGAATTTAGAAAGGCTAACAATCTTTCATTCGCCAATCGTCTTCCACAGTTTGACAATGAAAAGCCGTACATAATTGTAAATGGCAAAAAGGTGATGGTTGGCACAATTTTGAAACGCCCACTCGAACTTAATCCTCCCATTTTTTCGAAAGTAGAATATCACTACGCAGTTGTCTTAGGCACAACAATATCAGGGCAAGAAATACTCATTGAGATGACAAAAGGAAGGAATGTTAGTCTAGTCACAAAGCAAGGGATGCTCGTAAATAGGTTTGCCGAAAGCGAAATTGAGATTGAATTTAATGCACCCCCAAATATTACAAGAGAATCGCTAATCGAAAGAGCAAAAAAATTTGAGTATAGCAGATATCATATACTAGATCTCAACTGCATAATATTTTCTGATTATGTTGTTCACGAAATCGAACCACCCCAAAGAATGAAGGAGATTAAAAAGTTTCAAGCACGTTTATGTGATATAAGTATCAGCCTTCGCAACCTGCAAATTTCTGATCCTATTAATAAAGATTACAATGATTTTTTAGCAGCGAGGATTGATGAATCAAAGAAGGTTAGAGAAACGATCGCACTTGCAATAAGCTAGGAACAGTAAACTATTCTTGCGATTTAATGACTTCTGATAGGTCTACTTCAAGACCCTTGCATACTTCCAAAAGATAAAGATAGGTTGGGTTCGTATCTCCCATTTCGACACGGCTTATTGATTGAGGGTCTTTGTCAATTTTATAGCCCAATTCTTTTAGCGTAAGGCCCTTTTCATTCCTGATATCTTTGAGTCGTTGCCCCAAAATCTTCAATAGTTTTTGTTGTGCCTTAGTAATAGCCATCCTCAATGTTATCCACATTCAACAAAAAACCTATCAACATATATGTTGATAATAAAAATTTGATTCTATATTCGCATGCTGTTTTAGCATCATGTCTGAATAGCTTATAAAAACAAAATGTATGAATACTAGAATCATTGCAGTAATGGCATTGCTTTGTTTGGCTGCATGCACGAATGGACAAAACAAACTTGTGAACCGATGGACCGCTGCCGGGCATCTGCGTCATGGAAAACTTGTGCCAGAGAATAATAAGGGCCGAGGATATGAATTTTTAAAGAACGGGACATTCAATGTATATAAGGACGGTATGATTGAGGGAAGCGGAACTTACGTCATGGCTTCTGATTCGAAATCCGTTTTATTGAAAGACGGTAATCAAAGCGGGTCACTCAAAATCATGAAACTTACCTCGACTGAATTGGTCATGATTTTCAACCCTGGAAGAGATACGATTGTTTTTTACCCGTCCGGCTCAACTAACGCAAAACAAGCCCAGGCAAAGACGGAGGCATATCATAAAGCAAAAAAAGATTGGTCTTCGCTTTTGGCCGAATATCATCGAAGAAACGATGTCATAGAAAACATTATCCTAAGCCTGAATGCAGGACAAACAAAAGAAAACAGCGTTTTACTATTCATAACGGATTTCATTAAATATGCAGAGGAACTAGAGGTTGATTTTAATCGTCTTACAAAAGATGAGTATGAAATGATACTAAGATTTCAGGATGATCTTTCGGAGCGAGAGCGCAAAGAAAGCATTCAAGAGTATATCAAATTGAGATACCCACGTTCAGATCCGCCTTCATCTTATGCAGAAAGAGTAACACAAATTTTAGCATTGGAAAAAAATATTGAAACTCTCAAAAGAAATTTCATTAAATCCTTTAATACTTACATCTCTTTATAAAAACAAAAACTATCATGAAAAAGATAACAGTTTTAATAAGCATGATTGCACTTTTTGTCGGCTGCAAAAAAAGCGGCGACACGTCACCAACACCTAGCCCTCCATCAGGCGTTACGATAAAAACAATTACACAGGTTTACTTCGAATTACCTAATGCCTCCGGTGTTCCTACAAGGATGAACGTGCAAAACTCAAATACTGGAGAAACACCCTTTATGATGGATGTTAGACCAACTGGTATTTATTCATTACGATTTAGCGGATTGGCAGGCCATGCATTAACAGGCACTCCGAGATCAGGTTCTACGAATATCGTTGCATTCGATGCAGGGGTTGGAGATACGTTAATCCTAATGAAAAACGGTGTCGAAACGATTAAAGCAGTATTAGCGAATGATAATTTAAATATTCTCAATGGAGGTATTTTTGTTGAGCGTATCGGATTTGAAACAAACGCTCAAGCTGGCGCACGCATAAACGCTTATTCTACTGGCGTGATGCTTACGCAGAAATGGGAATAGATTTTATCTATGTTTTCGTATATTCAATATTTAGTGTTCAAGCATTTCAGCATAATAAAAAAGCCGTCCGTTTATTCGGATGGCTTTTTTATCAATGTGGGATTAATTAACTCAAACAAAAATTCTTCGTACTGCGGTTACAATATCCATTTCAGTATCGTCATTTTCGAACGTGTGGATGAGTGTATAGTTTCTCATTTTGTCCTTAACGAAAATAACTTCGTCATCATGATTGTAGGTAATGTAGAGTCGTGTGTTTGAAGGAGTTGTTATTTTATAACAATATCCATATCGCCCTTCTCTATCCACAGCTTCAACCGTCAATGATGAATTTGAAAAGATACATGGTATAAGAATATCAGCCACTCTTTGAACAGCTGGAGCATGGTGTCTCATTCTTACATGTACGTCAGAGTTTACTTGTTTAATTTGATCGTCTGTTTCTACTGTAATCATAAAAATAAATTTAGGGCAATAAATTTACGAATTTTTTTCATACATCTTGAAGAATAATTTTACTTTTATCGCAAAAAACCTTTCCGAAATGCAAGTAATTTGTCTTGAAGAAGCCGCTTTATTTTCTTTAATCGAACAGGTCGTGGAAAGATTGAAGGAAAAGCAAAAGGATGGCGATGATAAATGGATCAATGGCGAGCGGGCAATGACATTGCTGAATGTGAAGTCGAAAAGCACCATGCAGAAATTACGGGACGAAGGAAAAATAGTATTCTCTCAGCGGCAAAGAAAAAACATTCTCTACGACAGGCATTCCATTTTAGACTATTTGGAAAACAACTCAAAAGACACCTTTTAATTATGGAAGAGTTAGAAACGGTTCATCCCGATTATCAAAAAGGTTTTAATGAAGGATATACCATGGCAGAGCATTTGCCTGAACTCGCCGATAAGCTTGCGAATATTGAAAGCAATTCAGAGCGCACTCTAGGATTCAAAGCCGGATATGAACAATATATTTTAGATAAACACAAAGACCTTCTTCCAAAATGGCTAAGAACAGATCAGCCTTCTTCTTCGATTAAAAAAGATGAAAAAGAAAAGGACAAAGGAGATCGTGAAAAAGAATGACCTTCCATGTATTACAAATTTTTTAACATTGTCAAAAAGGATGCATCAAAATATTTTATATAGTTTCGTTCTTGCTTTGAATAGAAACTATGCTTTTAACTTCAAACATACCGGCATCTAACAACAAACAAGGGACCTTTTCCTTGCTACAAGCAAGTTTTATTTCTCTCAACAATCCCTCTTTTTCATTTCAGTTAGTTCGACTCGCAGTCATGGCATCTGATGTCCAACCAGCTCGACATCGATAGTGCAAACTCAATTATTTTATAATTCGTGGGTTGCACTTTAGCGACCCATTTTTTTTATTCAAAACTCATTTTGTGGAACAGGTTCAATTTAATCTTGATGATATTCTTCTGGATTTTTCAAAAGATGGAAACTCCAAAGACACTTGGACGATTCGCCAAGCTGTAGAGGGCGTGCAGATTTTCGGCGGCATCGGTTCAGGCAAAACTTCAGGATCGGGTAAAAAAATTGCTGAAAAATATCTTTTGGCTCCATTTGGCGGTCTTGTACTGACAACCAAACCCGACGAAAAAAATATGTGGATTGAATACTGCAAAACCACAGGCAGGGAAAAGGATTTGATTATCGTTGAGCCAGGTGGTGAACATTTCTTCAATTTCTTGGAGTATGAATCAGCAAAAGAAAATGGCGAAACGTCTTTTACTGACAACATCGTTCAGGTATTGAAGACCGTTATACAGGCGGGTGAAGAAAAAAGCAGCGGCAAAAGCGATGATGCATTTTGGGAAAACGCTTTGGATATGTTGTTATTCAGCACGATTGATTTGTGTAAGTTGGCCTATGGCAAAGTAACTGTTCCGTTGCTTTATAACCTTGCGCTAACGTCTCCAAAAGGAAAAGCAAATGAAGAAGAAGCGAACTTTGGAGATTTCGAACATGCTTTAAAAGCTGCGAAGGAAAATATAAATGAACAAGTGTCAGCCTTTATTAGCAAGCTTTCCACAGAGGAAAGGAGAAAGCTTAACGATACATTTGCAATGGATAATGCAATTGTTGATGCAATTCCCGATGCTGCTGCGTTAAGATTAGTCGACCAGTTTTTTAATGGACAATACAGTAAGCTTGGGGAAACCACTCGCTCAACTATTGAGTTCTCCTTTTCAGGTTTTCTATTCCGATTATTAGGCGAGCCCGTTAAATCTTTGTTCTGCAACAAGCCATCTACATTCAAACCTGAAGATTGTTTAGAAGGCAAAATCATCATCCTTAATCTGCCAGTAAAAGTGTTTCACAAAGTCGGAAGGGACTGTCAAGTAATGTTCAAATATATCTGGCAACGTGCAATGGAAAAAAGGGATATAAGCAAGAATGGCCGCCCTGTTTTTCTGTGGGCGGATGAAGCTCAAAACTTTTTGCATGCCTATGATGCTGAATGCCAGGCAACGGCCAGAAGCAGCAGAATCGCTACAGTTTGTATTTCACAAAACACCCAAAACTATCATGCGAATATGGGCGGTATAAAATCTGAGTATCGGGTAAAAAGTTTCCTGGGGACATTAGCAACGCAAATTTTTCATGCGAATACGGACATAGAAACCAATAAGTACGCATCGGAATTGATCGGTGATGGTTATTACAAAGATGTGTCGCAAAGCTTCACCATGTCTGAAGATTATTCCGAAACTGAAACTTCATCCATGAAGTCTGAAAGAAGAGTACGCCCGGAGCAATTCATGAAACTGAAAACAGGCGGAAAGCCAAACAATGGAATGATTGAAGCTTATATGGTCATTCAAGGCAATGGTTTTTCTGACGGTCTGAATCATAAAAAAGTAAACTTTCTTCAACCTGATTATTTCACCCAAAAATAAAACGATATGAATACCGGAAATTATCACAAAGAATTACGCCGCGAGAATACTTTTCTTAACGGCACCTCAAACTTTTTCAGCAACTACACTTCACGGCCCCGATTGCTGCTTGAAGTATTTGTGAGAAAAAATTTTGGAGTAAGCTATTTCAACATGGGTTCGGTTATCTCGGTCGCTTGGAGAGTGGCTATATTTCCGTTGCTGGTATATTATACCATACCAGTCTTTAGGTACCTTTTTAGCGGTGATTGGCATACTGCTGGTGATTTCTGGCCGACCTATGCAGGATGGTACATACTCCTTGCTTTCTTCATGGTGTTTGCTGTTATTCGCTGGACCGAAGTATTAAAGATTGGCGATGATACTCCCGAACTTAGTAGCTATGACGGAGATCTAAATCCATTCTTTACGAAATTTGATTTCTTAGGTGAAGCAACACCGAAAAATATTTCAATCCGATATGAACCTTTGATGTTTTTTGTCATTGGATTTTTGTTGAAGTTCTTAGGACAAAATGTAGGTTGGCTCATTATGATCTCAAGCATTTTTTATAGTGTGGGGTATTATGCGGCTTACAGATATTCAGATAGCGCAATCAGAGCGCTAATGGATAAGGTCAAAAGAACCCGATTAAAGAAAGCGATTTATGATAGCATTAGTAAGCGCAAAGAATTGGTAGCGCCGGATGGTAGTCCTCTGATGGAAAGAAAGAGTGAAGACGATGAACCGATCATAGTTCGTTAATCCTTAGCTGTGCGAAGGGGAGATGTCTGATGGGATTTTATGTTAATTCTTAATGGCACTCTCCGCACAGCTTAATTAAAATAGTTAACAAGTCGAATTTGCTGGTTTCAGCTTTCGATTTACCATATACAAATGCACGATGATACGCATGGTTCAAAGCTCCTCGGCGGGACATGCAAAAGCATATTTCTCCGAAGCTCTCATAAAATCGGATTACTACTTGGACAAGCAGGAACTCCCCAGGGCGGCTACAAGGCCGCCTCGGGGGTCGTCTTGGCTTGGGCGGTGACGTGACCAAAGAAGTCTTCTTCGCCCTGTGTGAGAACGTGGACCCGAATACGGGGCAAAAGCTTACCCCTCAAACAAGGGAGCAAAGGCGTGTAGGGTACGATATTAATTTTCATTGCCCGAAATCCGTTTCCATCATTCACGCCCTGTCAAAGGACAATCATATAGCCGATGCGTTTCAGGCCAGCGTCGGCCAGGTTATGAAGGCCATAGAGGCCGATTGCCAAACAAGGGTAAGGAAAGGTGGCGCTGACCATAGTAGGCCCACAGACG
>Ga0193752_1001479_pt1 | contig 19443 bp, 20 predicted proteins | sample H1c1metaG_FD_144924 | JGI IMG/M metagenome (GOLD analysis project Ga0193752, IMG submission 144924) | Soil microbial communities from a riparian zone of the East river system, Colorado, United States - H1c1 | ecosystem: Environmental > Terrestrial > Soil > Riparian zone | place: USA: East River...
CTCGAGAAAACGTCGCGAGATCGCTTCAAACCCCGGGTCCAGACGAAGCGCGAGATCGGTAGTGAGCATGGTCGGCAGATGTTTTTTAGCAGAATCATAAGCATCCGGAATGCTAGGATCGGCGCCTACAGCAACCCACTGCTGGGCCCCGGCCGGGCTCTTAGAAAGCTCCCATTCGTGGCCGAACAGATTTTCGAAGAAGTTGTTGCTCCATTGCGTCGGCGTCGAAGTCCAGGTGACTTCCAGGCCGCTTGTGATCGTGTCCGCGCCTCTACCGGTGCCGTAGCTGTTGTGCCAACCGAAGCCCTGCGCCGCTATTTCCGAGGCCTCGGGGTCGTCGCCCACGTGTTCCGAAGGGGCTGCGCCGTGCGTCTTTCCAAAGGAATGGCCCCCGGCGATCAGCGCGACCGTTTCCTCGTCGTCCATTGCCATGCGGCCGAACGTTTCGCGAATGTCATAGGCCGACGCGATCGGGTCGGGGTTGCCGTCGGGGCCCTCAGGATTTACATAGATCAGGCCCATCTGGACCGCGCCAAGAGGATTTTCGAGCTTCCGGCTATGGATGTCGCCATCAGCATCGTCATCCGATACGAGCACGCCGCCATCCTTGTGAACGCCATGAGAACCGTGTGCGTAGCGAACGTCACCCGCAAGCCACGTCGTTTCAGCACCCCAGTAAACATCCTGGTCCGCTTCCCAAACGTCTTCGCGGCCCCCGGCAAACCCGAAGGTTTTAAAGCCCATCGTCTCAAGAGCGACGTTGCCGACAAGTATCATCAGGTCGGCCCATGAGATCTTTTTGCCGTATTTCTGCTTGATCGGCCATAAAAGCCTGCGCCCTTTGTCCAGGCTGACGTTGTCCGGCCAGCTATTGAGCGGGGCAAAACGCTGCTGCCCTCGACCACCGCCGCCGCGGCCATCGGCCACGCGATACGTACCCGCGCTATGCCATGCAAGCCGGATAAAGAACGGCCCGTAATGGCCGAAGTCGGCCGGCCACCAATCCTGCGAGTCGGTCATCAGGTCGGCAAGATCTTGCTTTAGGGCCGCATAATCAAGGCTTTTGAACTCCTCCGCATAATTAAAGCCCTCTCCCATAGGATCGGACTTAGCGGAATGCTGGCGAAGAATGCCTAAATTCAACATCTTCGGCCACCAATCACGATTCGACCGGTTGCTTTCGGTCGTGAACTTTATCGCTCCACTCGTAAACGGGCACTTGCTGGCGCCATTACCATTGTGTTCTGTGTCATTTCCCATTTTGATTCTTTTTATCCTCTTGATTGTTTGTTTTTTAGATTATTTCTGAACAAAACGCTAGATATTCGGTTAATTATTCTTTACTGCATTCCGGACATAAGCCGCGCAAAGTCAGCTCGATCGATGCGCCCTGGAACTTCGAAAGTTTCGACGCTTCCCGGAGAAGGCTCTCAGGAAGAGGCATCTCGAGATCGACCAGCATTCCGCATTTATTGCAGACCGCGTGATCGTGCCGCGTCAGTTTGCGGTCATAGAGGGTGGCGTCAGATCCGAAACGGATCTCGCCGATCAGCCCCTCGTTTTTCAGGAAACGCAGGGAATTGTAAACGGTTGCGAATGAGATTCCCGGCAGTATCCGCCGGGCATCCTCAAAGACCTCGTTAGCCGTTAGATGTTTGTCGGATTCGCGGATGACCCGAAGAACCGACTGGCGACCTTTCGTCAATTCCAAACCGTCGATACCTTTCATTGCGTTTTTATTATGCCAAGATTTGAATTTAGAATAATTATTATTCCAAACCGTGTCAAGAAAAAATATTTTGACGGCAGGAAATAAAAAAGACGGACCGGGTCCGTCGTTTGGTTGTGTTGCCGGTATCTTAACTATCTTCGGGGCGTAGGAGCCGTATTCGCGTTCGTGTCCGTATTGGCGTTCACGTTAGCGTTCCAGACCGTGTTCACGTTGCCCTTGTCCTTCGGAGTTCTTGTTGCCTTGGGCGTAGGGGTCTGTACGGGTTCCGCGGCAGAACTGACGCCCGAATATGTTGAAGCGATCATTCCCCCGACTAAAAATAAAGCAGTTAAGCCTATCATTAAATTCCTTTTAAGCATTAATACCTCCTTGCTTATCTATGTATGTACCAGGAGAGCGCTAAGCCCTGCTGTTAAAAAAATTCCACCTTTCATCATGTCCGGTCGGTTCGCCTTCCCGGATACAGGATCACGGAACCATCGTCGGTGAAGGCGATGGGGTTGGTTTCGGGTCCGATGGATTTGTTGGCGTCGGCATAGGCGTCGGCGATTCCGTAGGACTTGGTATCGGGGTTGGCGCCGTTCCTTTCGGTGTCGGTGTCTGCTGCGGCTCAATCACCCCAGATGCCGTCGTTGAAACGCTTGAAGCAATCAGTCCCGATATAAAAAATAAGCTGATCGCTGCAATCGTTATCGTTTTTTTAAGCATTTATTACCTCCTTGCTTAGGGAAAGTACACCGGTCGTTATGTTTCGTTATAAAACACTCGAACGGTGCCTGAACGATCCAAAGAGGCAAGCCGCAAGAGCTATGCCAAAGATTTTATTAGGGTTTACGGCCCCGGCTGTACCCCTGCGATACAAATTACCGTACTAATCACAAACAACTTTTTTAATTACTCGCGACTCACGACTCATGACTCGCGACTTTTGATCTTATATATAATAAAGAGGAGAAAATTGTTATGCCTTACAACAAACTAAACATTAGCGGGGCCTATTCGGACGTTCTGTCGTGGGTTACCCACGGACTTTCTTATGATGAAGAAGCGATGCTTCGCAACGTTTCGCGCCTTCCCTGCCTTTACAAGCACGTCGCGCTGATGCCTGACGCGCACCTCGGCAAGGGCTCGATGGTCGGATCGGTTATCGCTACCAAAGACGCTGTCATCCCGGCCACGGTCGGTGTTGATATCGGCTGCGGTATGATGGCCGTAAAGACGCCTTTCAAGAGCGGTATTCTCGACCGCAAGCTCCCCGAGCTGCGTCACGAGATCGAGCGCGCGATCCCTACCGGCTTTAACGCCTACAAGGAATCGGTTGACGAATCTTCGTACTGGGATGGATGGGACGTTTTCGACGAGCTGCACAGCGGTGTGAAGGACCGTAAGAAAAAGGCCATGGTCCAGCTCGGAACGCTTGGTGGGGGTAACCACTTCATCGAGGTGTGTATCGACACCGAGGATAACGTGTGGCTCATGCTTCACTCCGGCTCTCGAAACATCGGGAAGGAATTGGCCGAACGTCACATTGCGACCGCCAAAACCCTGCACCGCCTGAACGAGCTCCCGTCTCCCGATCTGGCCTACTTTATTCAAGGAACCCCGGAGTTTAAAACCTACTGGCACGATCTGGACTGGGCGCAAAAATACGCGATGAAGAACCGCGAAATAATGATGAAGCGGCTGCTGAAATCGTTTAATCGCATGTTCAACGGAGCGAAGGAGTTCCGCCCGGAAATTGCCGTAAACTGCCATCACAACTATGTTGCGGTGGAAGAACATTACGACGAAAAGGTGTTCGTGACCCGTAAGGGCGCGATCAACGCGGAAGAGGGGCGCTATGGGATCATCCCCGGCTCGATGGGAGCGAAATCGTTCATCATCAAGGGTCTGGGAAACCCTGAGAGCTTCAATTCGTGCTCGCACGGCGCGGGACGTAAAATGTCGCGTACCAAGGCGAAGGCGAAATACACGATCGCGGACTTGGAGAAACAAACGGCCGGCGTCGAGTGCCGCAAGGACAAAGGCGTCGTGGATGAGATTCCGGGAGCTTACAAGGACATCGAAAAGGTCATGCAGGCCCAACGCGACCTGGTCGAAGTCGTTGCCGAGCTGAAGCAGGTCGTGTGTGTTAAAGGCTAACTAACTGGGCGCATACTGGGAGCGCGGGCATCTTGCCCGCATTCCCGGTTCCGGGCGGTTTGAATGTTTCACGATTTCGGACGGACCGGATGTTAGGCGTGTTTCCCGGGTTTCAACCGTTTCACGCGTTTCGTATGGTTACCATTTGTCGCGTAGCGACAGTTTGAGCATAGCCCCGTCTTTTAAGGCGGGTTCCCGATCCACTCGATTCTTTTGCATCGAACGCGAATGCTGTTCGATGCGTGTCGGTAGCCCGACCGTGATGGAGGGCGCAAAAACCACGCTCACTCCCGTTAGTGTTTCCGCATCTCTCGGACTCGCTAAACTTTTTCCGCATCGTTCGTCCAGTTGGCCTAAGACCCCTGCCTTCCAAGCAGATGACGCCGGTTCGAATCCGGCACGATGCTCCAGATATTTTAGATTTTGATTTGCGGTCTTTGATCTAACGGTCGCGTATCACGTTATTGCATCAGCGGTATGCGCCCTTGCTCACGCGCACGATGCTCCAATTTTATTGACCGGCTGCCTTGAGCGGTAGGGCCTAGCTGTTCGGGCGGCCGCGGATCGTGACGTTTACATTCCCTACAAAACGTACGGCATCGAATGCGGATGCTATTCGATGCGTGTCGGTGTCCCGCGCGCAATGGCACAAAAAGCACACGCTCACTCCACTTCGGGTTTCTGCATTAAAAAAACCGCGTGCCGGGACTCCACAAACATCCTGGCACGCGGCGGCTCGCTCCCTTGGGTAGAAGGGAGAAACTTATTGAACGCAAACCTTGTAGATGGCCATATATCCGCTCGGGCTCGGTGTAAATGTCGTCTTGCCTTCAAAGCAGGTACTGTTGGACGCGTACCCGTTAAATTCGATCACCGTGCCGCCGTTGACCATATAGAAGTGAAGCTGTGAAGGTGTCGGCTGGTCCCACGTTCCTACGTTTCGACCATAGATAACTACCGACGAATCGCTGTTAAGCGTGTAAATGTGGCTCTGCTGCGAGCTCGGGAAAAGTTCACATTCAAAGAACGAGCTCAAGGTGCGGCCCGTGCAGCTTGTGGTCAGAACGGTCGCCGAGGTAAACAGGTTTGCCGGGTAATTGAATACAGGGATCATCGTCGCGATATTATTTTGCGCATCCTGTTCGTTCGGAGTGGTTGTGGACCCGGTCGCGGTCAACTGCAGCACCTTGGATGATACCGGCAGCGCCAGGTTGAACGTGTAGACTCGCTGCTGATTATTACCGAGATTTCCGGCGGTCGTACACTGGACCTTTCGGGTAACGATCGTACAGCCGGTTGCCAATCCCGAAACGGTGCCGAGAATATATTTCGTCGGGCTGGTGTCCGTCTCCGGCAGATCGACTATAACTTTGACGCCCGCCGCCGGAGCATTTCCGATGTTTTTGATGGTGACCGAGTATTGATACGGCGACGACGCTGTGATCGTGCTGGGGCCGGTCATGGTGACCCGCAGGTTAGGACGTGCGGTAGCATATGCCGATCCCGTTGCCGCCGCGATCAACACAAACATAAACGATATTAGGGTGATATTTCTCTTCATGATTCTCTCCTCGTAAATTTAGGTACAAATGACTTTCGTCTTGTGTACCGAGGAACGGGGGTGTGAAGAAGTTCTTGCAAAAAGTTTTTAGAGAGCGTGCTAAACCACTCAACATTGGATTTAAACAAGAGGGTGTAAAAAAGCCGTTTTGCGGGCGCGATGTGGGCCTGAAAGATGTTTTTTGAAGACTTTTTCCAGTTTTCCGTTTATTTGCAACAGTTAGCTAACTCCGTAGTTCCATTTTCCGTGTAAAAGGTTCCGATTTCCGTGTAAAAGGTTTCGATTTCTGCGCAAAAGGTTCCAATTCCCTTGTCCAATGATCCCATTTTCGTCAGAAAAGTTTTGTAGGGGAAAAAGCGGTCCGGGATAACCGAAAAGATGCCGGATGTCAGACGATAGAACCATTTTCAAAGAGCATTTACGAGAGTAAACGCAAGGCGGAGGAAGGACAATATCGAATTTTATAAAACAGGGCTGAAACTACAAAAACACCATTACGTGAGGACGAGGCTAAAACGGTCGGGGAGTTTTGACACACCTCTACCGAGTGGTTCTGACAAGTTTGTCCGCGCTTTCATGAATAATTAACAAAAATTTCTCTATACAAATTCGATGTTTTTGGGCTAGAATAGTGGCATCTAAATCTATCCGGCCCAATATATTGTGTTCGTCCACTAAAACGACTAAAAATTGGATCAACAAAAGGAGGTGATTCCATTGATAACCGGAAGAGTTCTACTACTGAACTTCTCATACGAACCGCTTGGGACCGTCGGCGTTGCACGTGCAGTTTGCCTTTGGTTCAGAGGCGCAGTTTTTATCGAAGAGAACGACGGCGACAACGTTCTCCGCTCGCCATCCACTGTTTTTAAGGTGCCGTCGGTCGTCCGGCTGCGTCATTACGTGCACGTGCGAAGGAATCGCCGCGAGACCACTATGAAGCGCGCGCGGATCTATATTCGCGACCGCTACATGTGCCAGTATTGCGCTGAGCACCGCCACGCCAAGGACCTGACGCTGGACCACATCCTGCCAAGAGCCCAGGGCGGCGAAAGCACCCCGCAAAACCTTGTAACTGCCTGCGTTCGCTGCAATCAGCGCAAGGGTAACCGCACGCCTGAACAGGCCCGCATGCCGCTGCTTACCTCTCAAAAGCTGCTGCGTCTCGGCCTTGACCACGTTCTGCTGTGCCACTACGCCGAATCGCGTCCGGAATGGAAGAAATATCTTTTCATGGACGACGATGATGTTACGTCTTCACTCGCGGCTTAACCAAGGCCGAAAAATCCACATATAATTTATTGATGAAGATCATTCTCACCGCGCTCGACGAATCCCTGGCCAAAGCCTGGGAGACGTTTTGCGGTGATATTGATTTTGTCGAAATTCATCGCGGCTCGATCTTCGACCTAAATTGCGATGCTGTTGTCAGTCCGGCTAACAGCTTCGGGTTTATGGATGGAGGCATCGATGCGCTTTATATGTCGTTTTTCGGCTCTGACATTCAAACTACAGTACGGCAAATCATATCCGAGCGTCATAACGGCGAATTATTGGTGGGGGCGGCTGATGTCGTTGAAACTGGGAATGAACGGCTGCCTTACCTGATCGTTGCGCCGACGATGAGGATTCCCATGATCCTGCGGGACACAGTCAACATTTACCTGGCTGCCCGCGCAGTCTTTCTTCTGTTGAAGGGCAACCCGGACATTACAACCGTAGCATTTCCGGGTCTCGGTACAGGTGTAGGCAGGGTGAGTCCCGCAATCTGCGCTCATCAAATGCGAGTAGCGATCGACGACATTTTACTTGGAATTTTTACCCTACCGAGCACTTGGGCTGAAGCCTCCGAACGTCATCAGCTCCTATACACTGATAAACTCAAACGTCTTCAGCATGAATAGTTCGGCAAAATAGAAGGTTCTCGATTGTTTTGAAGCCTCTTGAAAAAGCGTTCCATGGAAGGGAACGCTCGACCTCGCTACTTCACGTCATAATCTATTGCAATAAATACACTTACCGGCGCAATCAGAGCGCGATCCCCGTTCCTTTTATGGAACGATGTGGAACGATTTTGATCAAAATCAAATATTGAAATTGGCAATTCCTTTGGTTGGATAGCTGAGATGGATTAGCGCGGGTCTGAAAAGCCCGAAAGGTTGGTTCGATTCCAACTCCAACCGCCAACTTTTACACGGCCGATTAGCTCAGTTGGAATTAGAGCGGCTGTCTTCTAAACAGCAGGACGTTGGTTCGAATCCAACATCGGTCAAATATTACAGTTCCAACTCCCACGTTTCACCGATAAGGTCGTGGCCAAAACTGTTATGGGGCTCTTCCTTTACGAGTTTGTAGCCCTCTTTCTCATAGATGTGACGCGCTGCAGTCAGGACGCTATTGGTCCAGAGCGTTATCTTCTTATATCCTTTTGAGCGAGCAAACCGGGTGCATTCGTTTACGAGTTTTTTCCCTACGCCGAGCCCGCGGGCCTTCGGATCGACGATCAGCAGCCTGAGCTTCGCCACATCTTTATTAACCTTTACTATAAAAACGGCACCGATATTTTCACCGTCCTTCTCTGCAATCCAACACCTCTCCCATTTCGGATCGAATTTCTGGATAAATTCGGCGACGATTCTCGCGACAAGCCCTTCGTATTCTTCATTCCAGGCATATTCACGGGAATAGATCTCGCCATTTTTCTGTACCATCCAACCGTAATCGCCGGCGTGGGGCGGCCGCAGAATGAACGAGCGATCAATTTGGGCCGATTTGCCAAGTACAGTTTCGATCAACTTCATTGCTCGAACGAGACTGTCCTTGTCCGCCTCTGACTTCTTGATCAGAAGCCCCTCGATCTGCGCCGTCGAGAGTTTATTCAGCGCCTGGAAATCCGCTTTTCCCTTCTCTGTAAGAGAGAGCATTGTCACCCTGGCATCTGTTTTATTTTTAATTTTCGATAACAGCCCGCGCTTTTCAAAATCGCGGAGAATGCGGCTAAGCTGGCCGATGTCGATACCCAGTTCAGCAGCTAAGACCGATGCGGTCGCATCATCGCGATGCGCCAACTCATACATCACCCGCGCCTCGGTCAAGGAAAATACACTATCGACCAAATGTTCATTCAACAAACCAAGCTGACGGGTGTAAAATCGGTTGAACCCTCGGATCGAGTCGACATAAGATATTTCCTGCATAGTTGTTAATATCAATGATCTACTTGATTTTGTCAAGTATTGATTTGTGCGGTTGTTCGGTTGATCTTAACTAACTAATGGAGCCTTAAATGAAATTGTTATTTTTATATGGGTCACCGGCGGTGGGCAAGTTGACCGTGGCTAACGAGATCGCGAAACGTACCGATTTCAAGGTATTTCACAATCACCTGAGCATCGATTGTATCGTGCCGATCTTTGAATTCGGCTCGCCGCCGTTCGAGAGACTAATCTCGCTGATACGGTTCGAGGTGGTCGCCGAGGCTGCCCGCTCCGGACAAAACCTGATCTTCACATTCTGTTACGCCAAGGACCTCGATGATAACCACGTGGCAGAGATCACACGCCACGCGGAGGAAAACGGCGCCGAAGTCTGTTTTGTGCAGTTGCTCTGCGACAAAGAGATCCTGATGGGGCGAGTGCTCGAACAGAGCCGGCAACAATTCGGGAAGGTCAAGTCGGCCGAGATGATGGAGCAGCTTTTCGAGCGTTACGAGATGTTTTCGCCCGTGCCCGACCGCGAGACGCTGCAGATCGATAATTCCAATCTACCGGCCGATCAGGCAGCAGAACAGGTGATCGCGTATTTCGGTCTGGAACAAAAAGAAGGCGCGGACTAGATACCCGCGCCCCAATTCGGCATTGATCGATATTGAAACTACTTCGCTTTAGCTGCCTTTTTCCTGGAGCCCTTTTTCTGCGCGTCGGGGACATCCTGGGATTTGACCTTTTTGCCCGCAGCAGACTGACCCGGAACTTCCTCGGCAAAATAAAGGTTACTGGTATTTTCGAGGTTGTCCGGCTGAACGGCAAACAGCAGGTCGGCTATATCGTCGGCATGCTCTTCCTCGACGGCGAGGATCTCTTCCATCATCCGGCGCGTCGTCGGATCTTTCTCGCCAAAGAACCGGACCATTTCGCGATACGTTTGAATAGCGATACGCTCGGCAACCAGGTCTTCGCACAGCATATCTTCGAGCGAGTTTCCTTCTACATACTCCGAATGGCTTCGGTTCGCGATAACTGCCGGGTTCATTTCAGGCTTTCCACCGAGCTGCTTGATACGCTCCGCGATCATATCGGCATGACGCTGCTCTTCGTTGGAGTGCTCGAGAAATTCGGCGGCCGCGCCATCCTTGTGGATGCCGGAGGCCATAAAATAATGGAAACGGTAGCGCAACACGCAAACGATCTCGGTAGCGAGCGCTTCGTTAAGAATTTTGCACGCGAGGTCCTTGTCGAGCGCGTAATCCTGTGTAACCGCGCCTTCCTGTATCTCCTGCCTGGCACGTGCGCGGATAGTTTCGATATCGGTCAAAAAGCTCATGTTCTTCTCCGTTGCTCAATTATTTAACTACGATAAATTGATTTTATTTGATTGACGAGTAAACGGCAATCAAAACTTATACAAGTAACCACTGAACAGTCACTTAGTTCGCTTCTTGACGTCATCGGAAAAATAACCCTGCCAGTATCATTATCGGTCTAGTCGAACCAGCCGCTGACCGGATCCCAAAGGCTGGGCATCGTCGAACCGATATAAACCGTACCCAGGGCGTTGAAGTCGGACAGGGGCTTCTGCAGGTGCTTACCCTTTGCTGTGAAATCGTCGTTAGTTTCGAATTCGGGCTCCATCGTCCAGACCCGGGCCGAACTCCCTGTACCGCTGACATCGTAAATAACGTTGACGTGTTTTTTATTAGTAGGAGTTTCGGTGTAGGCCGTATAGATCGGGCTGTACGCAAGGCGGGCCTTGATCGCATCGACCGTGAAATCGCTCGCGTTAAAGAACGCTTCCCGGAGCATTCCGTTATCGGTGATGATGTGCTGAATGGCTGAATCCGGCATACCGCCAAACTCGTCCGTCAGGTGATTATACTTTCCGATCAGGCCTTTTTGCGATTTATTCACGGACTTTACCGCCTTAAGCCACCACTTAAGACACGCTGCCCAACAAGCCATCGGGTCTAATTGACCCACTGCCGACATATAACGATATTTATTAGCCATATTAAAATTTCCTTATAAAAATTAATTCTTCAAAATCAGCAAATATCTAGACAGTCTGGACCGCGGGTTTTTGCAGAAGCTACGCCAAATTGTGGTATATTATTTCGAATGGCAACGTACCTCGTACATACCAAGAAATCCGTCCTCAGGCAGCTGGGCATAGCGCCGAAAGATTCTTGTTGCAGATGATTCGAGATCCCCGTCCAGATTGATTTCTGTTTCAAAACAAACTGTTTCGATGAGCTACTCATCATACGGGAAATTCGTTGGAGGTTTCACCAGTGAGATTAGCATTTATTGTATTCTTGTTGCTCTTGATCACATCAACAGTAAATATTGCCGCGCAGGACGTTCCTTGTGCGCAACCCTATGCGTTTTTGTTCGAGGAATTTGTGGTGAAGGACCTTGAGCACACAAGATCGCGTTTAACCAAGCTTTTTGAAAGGCTTGTTAACGAGGATCCGAACGAGGCAAAAGTTACGGTATTTTTCTATGCAGGACAGAAGAGTAAGATACGTGAGCCGGAATTACTCGCTTCGCAGATAGATGGCTTGTTAGATAAACACTGGCCAATGAAAAAAAACCGGATCAGTGTTCTTGACGGCGGATACCGCTCGGAACCCACTATCGAGATATATATAAGGCCGCTGCTTTGCAGTACTTACCCGTCACACAATTCGGCGTTCACCGTTGAGGAAGTGGAATTAGAAGAAGCACCTCGTGAATCGACACTGACAAGATCATCAGATGAACTCTCCGCCGCGATTGCCAAGAAAACTGAACTCCCTTGTCCTCCGGCTGCGCGCGCTGTATGGCGTTGCGACGGTGACGTTGTAATTCGCGTCTTGATCAACGAAAAGGGAGACATAATATTTGCTCGAACGGTGTCAGGGCCTCCTCTATTAAGAGGTGCTGCAGTGACAGCAGTTAGAAAATGGACTTTCAGGCCGTTTAAGCACAAAGGAGCTCCAGCCAAAGTTCTCGGAAATATAACAGTCAAGTTCGAACAGCCCGCTGACGATAATGGAAATTAGGGATGCTTAAATTTCAAAACACACTATCGCGACAATTAGAGGAATTTCACCCGATCGAAGAAGGAAAGGTGCGGATGTATATCTGCGGCCCGACGGTTTGGAATTTCGCTCATATCGGGAATTTCCGCACCTTCGCATTCGGCGATGTTCTCCGTCGCTATTTGAAGTACAAGGGTTACGACGTGAAGCACGTTTTTAACCTGACGGATGTTGACGACCGGATCATTAAAGAAGCTGCAGCGCGGGGTATTACGATCGACGAATTTACGGCGCCGTATATACAGTATTTTTGGGAGGATTTCGACGCGCTCGGCAACGAACGGCCCGAAATTACACCTCGCGCCACACACCACGTCGCCGAGATGATCGATATCATCCAGAAGCTGCTTGAAAATGGCCATGCGTACGAATCCGATGGATCGATCTATTACCGGATAACGGCCTTTCCCGACTACGGTAAGCTCTCAAAAATCAGCTTCGAAGGTAATATCGCGGGAGGCAGCGCCCGTATAGATACCGATAAGTACGAAAAGGAAGACGCGCGCGACTTCGCACTTTGGAAGCTAGTCGGCGAAAACGATGAGCCGGGCTGGGACGCTCCATTCGGACGGGGCAGGCCCGGCTGGCATATCGAGTGCTCCGCGATGGCGATGAAGTATCTTGGCGAAACCTTTGACCTGCACGCCGGGGGTATCGATCTGCAATTCCCGCATCACGAAAACGAGATCGCGCAATCCGAAGGCGCGACGGGAAAACTGTTCGCGAAATACTGGGTACATAGTGAATTCCTGAAGATAGACGACGTTACGATGTCCAAATCGAAGGGCAACTTCTTTACGTTCAGGGACCTTCGTGACCAGGGTTATTCGGCGCTGGCGATCAGGTATTTGCTGCTGTCGGTGCCATATAGCAAGCAGCTCAACTTTACCTTCGAAGGACTGCAAGGGGCTGAAACCACGGTCGAGCGGCTCAGGAATTTCCGCGGATTGGTGAAAGAGACAGGCGGTGGCGAGAATAATTCGGAAGTTCAGAACGCGGTCAAAAAGGCGCTTTCGGATTTCGAGAGCGCCATGGATGACGACCTGAACACTTCGGCCGCACTTGCAGCGGTCCATAATATGGTCCGCGAGATCAACACTATACTGGCCGATAAAGGGTTGTCGGAAGACGACAAAGCGGCTGTGCTCAATGCGATCGTGAAATTCGATTCGGTACTGGGTATTTTCGGTGAGGATACTGAGGAGATGCTCGACAGCGATATAGAACAACTTATCGAGGAGCGGCAGGAGGCACGCCGGCAGCGAAACTTTGCCCGGTCGGATGAGATCCGGGATGAGCTAGCGGCCAAGGGCATCATTCTGGAGGATACAAAGGACGGGGTCCGCTGGAAACGAAAATAAAAAGAGGCGCGGATCCCACGGGAAACGCGCCTTTCTTTTTCATCAAAGTAAAAAAGGTTACGGCTTTTTGGGTGTTGCCGCCGCCGGAGGAGCCGGCACTGTCGACGACTTAATAGCTTCTTCTTTTTCTTTGGTCTTTTGATCGACAGTTCTGCCCTGCGGGACGACTGCAGTTTTATTACCATTGGCGCCATTAACAGGTTTAGCACCGTTGGCAGGCATGGTCGGGTTGACGTTCGTATTTACCGGCGGTGTCGTCGCGGCCGGTCCAGGATTTGCGTTCATCGCAGGCCTGTTAGCATTAACGTTTGTTGTGTTCGTGTTAGTTGCCGATCCGCCGCATGCGATAGCAAAGATCGCCATTGCGGAAACCAGCAGAATACCTAAAAACTTTTTCATCTTAAGATCTCCTAATTATTTCTAAAATAAAATTGTGGGCCGTCCAAAAACTTAATACTAGCGAATGCGCGAAAAAATACAAGCTGAGAGCCCAGATTCCGACGATCTTTCCGGTCGCGGTTAATTACTCTTTTCTATCAATACAAGATAGGCCTTTTCCCTGCCCGCTTCGAAAACTTTTTGCTGCGTCACATTGTAGCCTTTCGCCGTTAGATCAGAGAGCGGCGATGCGAGGATGTCCCACTTAGTATCGCGAAAGGCTATCCAGAATTTCTCGCCTTTTAGTTCACCCATATCCACCTTCTTGACGCGATCGAACCCCCGCGGGAGAAAATAGGCCTTATCCTCTTTAATTCCATTAATTCCCTCCAGCTTATCGACCTCGAAATTTGCCATTGAGTAACGCAAGGAGAACCAAACGTGGTACGCGGCGAGGTCTTCAAAGACATAGATACGAGTCGGCTCTCCTTGCGGCGGATGAAACGCTTCGACTTCGCTCGCGAGCGATTCCCATCCGCACCAAATATAAACTGCATTACCGCGCGAAAGCTGAATGCCAAAGGCGACCAACGCGAGGCAAATAAAGGCCGACAGGCCATAGATCCTAAATTTCTCCGCCCTATTCACGATCACAGCTACCAGCAGAATGGCCGGAACAAAAACGATTATCAGGTGACGAATGCCCCAAATGGAGTACGGCAGGGTCCAGCTTGCGATCAAGGCAAGAATTATCGGCACCACAAAGAAGGTCAGCAACATGTGTGGCGTTCGGTCGTCATGAGAATCATTGCTGGGTATCTTAAAATAAAGGATCGCGCCTATAACGGTTATCCCCAGAAGGACCGCGGTTACAAAATAGTTCGAAGCATACTCGGCGCTGCTGGCGCGAAAATAGATCGGCTCGATCAGGTTCAGGACAAATTGGAAAAACGTGATCGGCCCAGGCCGCTGCATCCAGCCAATATTCTGCGCAAATTTCTCTCCGGCAGGCGATGTTTTGAAGATAAGAACGATCCAGGGTACGAAAGCCAGAAACACGACTGCAGACATCAGTATTATCTTTTTCAAGTACGCGCGGTTGAGCCAGGCTACAACTGCCACTTCCGAACAAACAACTAACCAGCCGAAGTAGTGAGTGTAAACCATCACCCCATTAACGATCGCTAGAGCAATAATTCCCTTTCCTGACCTAAAGAAGCGTGTAAATAACCAGATCGAGAAAAGCGAATTATTGCTCTAGCGCGCGTACATCCGCACCTCCTGCGAGTATTTGATCAAGGAACCGTTTACGCCAAAGATAAACAAAGACAGGGCAACCGTAGTAAATTTCAGCTTCAGCTGGCCGCAAATGAGAAAGAACGGGACGAGTGCGAGAACGGAGAAAACGACCGGGAAAAGCCGGGCCCAAAACAGCGAATCACCGCCGATCGTCAACCAGACCTTTAGTAAGATGTAAAAAAACGGTGGGTGAATCAGGTCCTGCGCCACAAAGTTCAGTATCGTATCCCAACCAAGGTCAGCGGCATGGATACTGAAGACCTCGTCAAACCATAGGCATGAGGAGGTCAACCCCCAAAAACGAAGCAAAATATAGATCAGTATTAGCGCGGCAAGAACGGCGTACCGGACAGGTTTAGCCTCCGTCATGCTTTATAGCCTCACCCCGTCACAGAGTTTCCCATCGATACTCGTATAAAATAGGGAAACTTCTTTAACGGTATTTGTGTCGCGACAGTAAGACAGGCATTTGTCGTAAGGCTTTGAATAGATATGAACGCTTACAGCACGCTCGTCAAATTCAAGGAGATTCAGTACCTGGTGGATGGGTTCTTCGAGCTCGACCTTGGCGGCAAGGCAATCCGAAAGATCGAAAGTATCGGTTTCAACCAGCCTGCAGTAGCCGCGGGTTTCGTCGATCTCCTCGACCGCAAAATTCTGCCCGCGCAACTTCCCTACCGGCACCATCATCCAGCATCTCTGGTCCCAGTGATTATGCACTCTAGACGCCTGTCCTTTTTCCCAGCATATTGCCATCATCTCAAACCGGACGTCCTTATAAATAAGATTCCGGGTGTAGCAATGGTCGCTCCAATGGAAGAAACGGGTGATCGAATCTATTTCCACCGGGTTTTGTCCGAGAAACTGGTAAACGTTATCGCAAACAAATTCGGCATCGGGTATGGCGCGAAGGCCCTCGACTAGATTTTCGATCCTGATCCTGTTCATGGTCTCTAGTTACTCTGTCCTTTCTTCAAAAAGTCGATAAATTCTTGTTTGTCGCGCGTCAACCCGGGGAAGGCAGCAATAGTTTTACCGTCGCCGTCGACGATCGCATAATAAGGCAGCGCTACGGTACCGAACTTATCCTGTTCGAGCTGTTGCTGCTTTTCGTAGATCGCGCCTTCGCCATCCGTATACAGCTTTGCAAGTATGAACTTGTTCATCTCGGCTTCAACATCTTTTTCAATAAAGATGTTCGCTTCCATCCAGCGACAGTTCGTACAGGTATATCCTGTAAAATCGATGAATACTCTTTTATTGTCCGCCTTCGCTTTGGCTAAGGCTTCTTCATAATTATTTAAGATCCACTGTTGTTTTTCAGCAGTACCGCCACCGAACGAAAGGGCCATCGGGTCCTGGTCTCTAGGCGGAAGAAACGATTCGAGATCGCGAAGATTAGCCCCGAACAAGCCCGTAATAAGATAAAAACTTATCGCGAGGCTAAGTATCGCCGCCGTAAGGCGGAACGCGCCAAGCCGCTCGGGTTTGGTATCGTGGGAAAGTTGAAACTTGCCAAGCAGATAAATCGAGAGAATTATCCCGATCGCGATCCAGATCGCGAGCACCACACTGCGAGTAAATATTTGCCATTTCCAGATGAGGTCGACATTCGAGATAAATTTCATCGCTGCCGCGACTTCGAGGAATCCCATCGCCACCTTAACCGAATTCATCCATCCGCCAGCGCGCGGCAGGCGCGAAACGAGCTGCGGCGCCACAGCAAGTATAAAGAACGGCAGGGCGAAGATGGTCGAAAAAGCGAGCATGCCCACCAGCGGCATCTTCCAGCCCCCTTCCGACGCTTTGACCAGCAGGGTGCCAACAAACGGCGATGTGCACGTGAATGACGTGAGAGTAAATGTGAGCCCCATCAACAGGGCACCGACGATGCCGCTTCCCTCGCCCTCCTTGCTTCGCGTCAGGTTATCGAGCCTGGTCAGGACACTTGTCGGTATAGCTATCTCATAGGCTCCGAACAGATTAAACGCGAAAAAGAGAAAGATCGCCGTGATCAGCAGGTTTATCCAGGGGTTTGCCGCGAAAAGGTTTATCCCCGAGGCGCCAACGAAAATCGCGAGCAGCATCCCCAGCACAGTAAACGTCGCGATGATTCCCATCGAGTAAATGCTGGCAAGCTTTATCGCTTTTCCGCGGTCTCCGGCAGAGTGATTCGTAAAATACGACACCGTGATCGGGATCATCGGAAAAACGCAAGGCGTGAGCAATGAGGCAGCGCCAAAACCGATCGCGATCCAGATGAACCCCCAAATCGAGCCGTCGTACGCGGCATCCGCCGGTGAACTTTGAGGCGCTATGGATGCAGGTGTCGCCGCGGGCGTCGGCAAACCTGCCTGGGATGAAAATCGGCCCTTAATTTCTGCAGAACCGGCAAAAGTTACACGCCAGTTCGTGGGCGGAATACACGTCGTATCGTTGCAAAGCTGGAAACGAACTATAAAAGCAAGAGCATCCGTGCTCGTATCTGAGACCGCTTTCAGCGGGACAGTAAAGGAGGCGATCTTTTCAAAGGTACGTGTTTCAAGAGGGACCTTGTTGGCGTCCGCAAAATTCGGATCCGGTTTGACCGATGGCTCCGGTGATTCGATGGTGCCTGATATTTCAAATGGCAAACCCGATTCGATCTTGATCGTCGTAGCAACAGGGCCTCCCTTCGGTTGGTCCAGCGCGTATAGATGCCAGCCCGGATCGATATCAGCCTTCAAAACTCCCTTGAAAGTTTCGTCCTTTATTAACTGCTTACCCTTGGCCTCCGAGTCTAAGCTCCATTTGGCCGGTATCTGTGCAAACAGTCCCGCAGAAAAAGCGAGAAGCACGAAAATAATTTTTGTTATCCGAAAGGGCATAGGTACAGTGTGATTTTATTACGTCCGCCGCGAATTTGAAAACCCGGATTCGTAAAGAAGCTTTACGAGCGTTTTTGCACTACATCAATCTCTCGCTTATAATTTGAGATTACGATATTTTCGTAAGTATGATGATTATTTATCCGCGTACGGCACGGAGGATTTAGTTTTGCCAAAAACAGCAACCGGTAAGAAAACCGAAACAAAAACAACAAAAGGCTCGACCAACGGGACCGCCAAGATCGCCTCGAAGAACAACACGGGTGAGGGGGTGACGGATTTTGTCGATGTCGAAGAGGCCAAGAAGGAATACCTGGCACGCAGAACATCGCAGCTTGAAGCAATCAAGAAGACCGATAAAAAGCTTCTGCGAGAGATGCTTTACCAGATGGTGCTCGGGCGTCGTTTTGAAGAAAAATGCGCCGAGGTTTACCGGATGGGTAAGATCGGCGGCTTTTGTCACCTTTATATAGGGCAGGAAGCGATCGCGGTCGGCTCGATGATGGCGTTGCGCCCCGATGACATGGTTATCACGGCATATCGTGATCACGTTCAGGCGATGATCAAGGGCCTAACGCCGGAATCCGTCATGGCGGAGCTTTACGGCAAGATCGGCGGCTGCGTAAAAGGCAAAGGCGGCTCGATGCACATGTTCTCGGCCGAACACCAGTTCTATGGCGGGCACGGGATCGTCGGCGGACAAATAGGCGTCGGCACCGGTATGGCGTATGCCAGTAAATACCAGGGAACGGACAAGGTCACGCTTTGCTTTTTTGGCGAGGCAGCGGTTAACCAGGGTATTTTTCACGAATCGCTCAACATGGCGCAGCTCTGGAAGCTCCCCTGCATATATATTTGCGAAAACAACCAGTACGGAATGGGGACGTCGCAAAAGCGCGCGATGTCCATCGCAAGTATCACAAGCAAGGGCGATGGTTTCGGCATGGCCAACGAGTTTGTTGATGGAATGGACGTGATGGCGGTGCGAGCCGCTACGGAAAGAGCGATCGAGCGCGCCCGAAAAGATTCTCTGCCGACCCTGCTCGAGATCCGCGCTTACCGCTATATGGGACACTCAATGTCCGATCCCGGTAATTACCGCACGCGCGACGAGATCGCAAAATACCAGGAGCGCGATCCGATCGTTCTCTTTCGGGACAGCTTAAAGGAAGCCGGAGTTTTCTCGGATAAAGATTTTGAGAAGATGGAGAAGGAGGTCGCGGAAGTAGTTGCGCGATCGGTAGAGTTTGCGGATGAAAGCCCGTATCCGCCGGAAGAAGAGCTTTTCACTGATGTTTACGCCGACTAACTTTTCGGCACGGCCTCGAGCCGTTAAATACAATATAAAATGGCATTAATGACAATACGCGATGCGCTGAACCAGGCATTGCGCGAAGAAATTATCAGGGACGAGAGCGTTTTCGTCATGGGCGAAGAGGTCGCGGAATACGATGGTGCTTATAAGGTAACCCGCGGGCTCTGGAAGGAGTTCGGCGACAAACGCGTTGTCGATACTCCTATCACGGAGCTCGGATTTGCGGCTGTAGGCGTAGGCGCGGCGATGGCGGGCTTGAGGCCCGTGATCGAATTTATGACCTTTAATTTCTCGATCCTTGCATCGGACCAGGTTATAAACCACGCGGCCAAGATGCTCTATATGTCCGGCGGGCAGTTCAAAGTGCCGATCGTTTTCCGCGGGCCTAACGGCTCGGCCTACCAGGTTTCGTCGCAGCACTCGCAGGCGCTCGAAGCGTTTTATGCGAACTTCCCGGGCCTGAAGGTCGTCATGCCTTCGACCGCGGCGG
>Ga0193752_1001480_pt1 | contig 19438 bp, 18 predicted proteins | sample H1c1metaG_FD_144924 | JGI IMG/M metagenome (GOLD analysis project Ga0193752, IMG submission 144924) | Soil microbial communities from a riparian zone of the East river system, Colorado, United States - H1c1 | ecosystem: Environmental > Terrestrial > Soil > Riparian zone | place: USA: East River...
CAGGTAAGCCAAATCCGACTCCGATAATTTGATCTGAGGTTCCATCTCGCATGAAATTTTATCATGCAAAGATACAAACTACCGTTTCTAAACTAAATTGTCAGTACACTAGATACTTTTGTCATGCCAGCAAGTAGCAAACTCAACAACGAATTGGTCTGCACCCGGGAAGTGCCGATTCCTCTAAATCTGAATGCTATTCGCTTTTGTAAGGTGTTAACGCACAGCCTATGCAGAAGCACCATTCCGCTGTCACAAACCAGTTTAAACAAACAACAACAAACCCCATGAACAAAACAGTTAGAATATTTTCCGCAATTGCAATCGCTGCCTTTTCAGCAACCGCCACCAAGTCTTTCGCCCAGCAGTCTTCTACTGATAATGCTGATGCACATGCAACCGTTGTGACGCCTATCAGTATCGTTAAGTCCACCGACATGGACTTTGGCAATGTAGCCGTGGGCGGCTCCGGCGGTACGGTAGTCCTAACTGCCGGCGCAGTAGCTTCGCGCTCGACTACCGGCAACGCAACACTACCCGCGACAACCGGTACTGTGGGCGCTGCATCTTTTGATGTTTCCGGTCAGGCAGGGTACGTCTACTCTATTGCTCTGCCAAGCTCCATCACCATCACAGACGGTAGCAGCCACAATATGACCATCAGTAGCATTCTCAGCTCTCCGTCGGCGGTTTCAGGCGGCACGCTTGATGGTAGCGGTCATCAGACAATTTATGTCGGCGGTACGATGACCCTTTCCGGTACTCAGACGGCAGGCACGTATAATACTGTATCACCTTTTGACATAACTGTAGTTTATAACTAGTCATCCTGGATTGAAAAAGGCGCTGCCCCTTGCAGCGCCTTTGTTATTGCTACTGCTTTGTCAGCGGGAGTAATGGCCATTATTATGTCTCTGCCTAAACCATTAGTAAGGAATATGAAGCTTAAGAACCGTTGCATTCGATTACTGCTTACCGCTATGTCTGCTTTGACTTCTGGCAGTATCGTAGCCCAGGGCAATCTTTTGATTTCACCACGAAGAGTCGTGCTTGACGCGAATAATCGCGTTGAAGAAATTAACCTTGCTAATACCGGAAAAGATACCTTCCGCTATTTAATTTCTTTAGTGGAGATGGAGATGAATGAGAACGGAAGTATTGCGATGTATGAGGGGAGTGATTCGGGGAAAAAATGGTCAAGTCCGTATTTGCGTTACTATCCCCACGAGGTCGTGCTGGCGCCAAATGAGGCGCAGATTGTGCGCATTCAATACGCTAAAAGCGCCGCGCTTAATCCGGGCGAGTACCGGTCACACCTGTATTTCAGAGCAAAGTTTACGGAGGTGCCACTTGGCGATACTGCCCCGAAAGCAAGTAAGACCCTTTCAGTTTCGCTGGCTCCAACATTTGGACTATGCATCCCTGTAATTATCAAGGTCGGAGAGAATCATACTACGCTGACGCTTAGCAATCTTTTCTTCAGCCGGAAGGAGGAAAAGCCAAAACTGTCTATGACACTCGAAAGAGAAGGCAATATGTCAGTGTATGGTGATGTTATTGTTGACTACGTGGCCCCTGAAGGTAAAATCACTAGAGTAGGGGCCGCAAAAGGTATTGCCGTTTATACTTCTGTCGGCAAGCGGCAATTCTCTTTATCGCTGTCAGATAGCGAAGGCATCGACTACAGTAAAGGCAAATTACAGATAGCTTTTACCGAGAATAACGCGGAACAATCCAAAATAGCAGAAGCCAGCTTTAGCATCAATTAATGTAGAAGTGTCCTCATTGAGGATCAAACCGGAAGCGATTACGATATAGCATTTCTTAAGTCGTGCGTAAAAAAAGTATCGCAGGGTATTGCCTTGTACAGCTCTTGTGCTGGCTTATTAGTTCCACATATTGCTCCGCGCAAAAAAAAGCAGATGGCTACGAAATCCCGGTAGTAGTGCGTGTAAATGGAATTGGCAAAACAGCGCTCCTGTCAGTAGTTGATGGCCAATATGTCTACCTGCCCGTGGGCGAGTTTTTTAACTTTCTAAAGATTAATTATGCCTTCTCTGATGCGGGAGATGTGGTTTCCGGCTTTTTTATAAGCCCATCGAACGCTTATACGATTGATGCGAATGCCGGTAGTATTACACTAAGCAGCAAAACAATTCCGCTAGCGCGTGGTTTATTGCTTAGAGGAGAGAAAGACCTGTTGCTTCGCTCGGATTACTTTGGAAGCGTATTCGGTTTGAACTGCCCTTTTAGCCCGCGCAGTCTTTCTGTTGAGCTGCTAAGCCAGGTAGAGCTTCCGGCCATACGGCAAAAGCGGTTGGAAAGTATCAGGCGTAATCTCTTACAGCTAAAAGGTTCAACCAGGGCCGATACCAATATCCGCGCTCCACTTCCATTCTTTCACTTTGGTATGGCTGATTGGGCCCTTACCGCGGTGCAGCAGAAACAAGGCTACCAGGATGTAAGATTCAATCTTGGACTAGGGTTTACGCTGGCCGGGGGCGAGTGCTTTGTTTCGCTAAACTATGGCAATAAAGTGCGGTTTGAGGAGCGTAACCAGTATTATCTCTGGCGTTATGTCAACAATGACAATAAAGCAGTAAAGCAGCTGGCGTTCGGTAAGGTCTACGCGCCTGCCGTTGCGACAATATACGGCCCGATTACCGGGGTGCAGATAAGCAACACGCCAACAACTTTTAGACGTTCTTTTGGTACTTATACGATTAGCAATTTCACCAAGCCGGGGTGGACTGTTGAGCTTTACGTCAACAATATTATGGTCGCCTATAAGGTCGCCAATTCCTCGGGCTACTATTCATTTGATGTGCCACTCGTCTACGGCACCTCTGCAATTAAGCTTCGCTTTTATGGGCTAAATGGCGAAGAAGGGCACTATGAAGAAAACATTAGTGCCCCGTTCAATTTCCTTCCAAAGAATTGCTTCGAATACAATGTCACGGCAGGTTTAGTGGAAGACAGGCAAGGCAGCCAATTCGCAAAAGCTAATGTGAGCTATGGCATGTCCAGGCACATTACAATTGGAACAGGTGCCGAATACCTGTCAACGCTCGGCTCAAACAAGCTGATGCCTTATGCTAACAGCTCGGTGCTTCTGCTGAAGAATCTGCTCATTACAGCTGATTATGTCCACGGTGTGCGCACCAAAGGAATATTGAATTACCAGAATGCTTCCATGCAAGCAGAATTGAATTATACACGCTACGTGCCCGGTCAGACAGCCATCAACAACAACTTTCTGGAGGAGCGCAGACTAATACTAAGCGTCCCGGTAAGAAAAGAAGGTCATTCCATGAACGTAAGAGCTGCAGTAAATGAGATCGTTCATCCGCGTGGTAAATACCGCACTGGTGAACTGGTGCTTTCCGGCTTGGTGGGCGGTGTCAACGCACACATGGGTACCTACTGCGCATTAAACAATGTGGAGGGCGATGAAGTAAGGCCTTTGGCCTACTCAATCTTGACACTTGGATTTCGGTTACCTGGTAAAATTGTCTTTACGCCGAAGCTTCAATACTATTATACGCAAGGTCGATTTAGCCTGCTCAGCGGACTGCTTGAAAAGCGAATTTCCAGAAAAGGTTACGCAAACATTGCCTGTGAGCAGAACTACATAACCAATATCCGGGACTACAGATTTGGGTTCAGATATGATTTGAAGACGGCGCAGGTTGCTTTCTCAGGTGTTGCAAATGGCGACGATTATAGCATGACTGAGTCGGCAAAAGGAAGCTTACTTGTCGACAGGGCATCCAACCTATGCGAGCTATCAAATAAAAGTAGCCAGGGGAGAGGCGGCATTGTGGTGACACCATTTATTGACCTGAACGGAAACGGCATGCGGGATCTAGGTGAGCGTAAAGTAGCAGGGCTAAAGATTAAAGTCAATATGGGAAAGGTTGTTCAAAGTGAAAATGATACCAGCTTGCGCATATACAATCTGGAGCCCTATCAGTCCTATTTTATTGAGCCGGAGGTCAACAGTTTCAGCAATGTGGCATGGCAAATGAAAAAGCAGATTATTGGCGCCGCTGTTGTGCCTTACCAGTTCACCAAGGTGGATATTCCAATTACGCCAATGGGCGAAGTATCCGGTAATGTTGTATTGACCGGAGCGCGTAGCAAAGGCATTGGGCGAATCATTGTCTATATCTATGACGAGCATTCAAAAATCGTTGCATACCTCCTCACAGAAGAAGACGGATACTTCAACTATGCTTCTTTACTGCCGGGCTCCTATACTGCGATGCTTGACGGCCGCCAATTGGAAAGTCTCCATTACACATCATCGGCAATGAACATTGCTTTTGTAGTTAAACCCAATGAGGACGGCGATGTAATCGGGAAGTTGCAATTCAGCCTTAAGCCGTAAAAAAAGCAGCTATGGCCGGAAGAATCTATAACGTAACACAGCTGTAACCTTGTCTACTGTCAGGATTAATAAAAAGTTGTTGCTTGGTGGACTATAAAAGTCCTCGGTCTGGAATCGCCATCCTTCACTGATTCTCTAAAGCTTGGTGCCTGGCAGGCGCTCCTGCCCTTTTGCTTCGGCAACTTATCCTGAGCGCTCGCGTATGGGCCAATGCTAATGGGAAAGAATGCAATCAGGTCGTTGCTCAGGGTCTGAATACCTTCTATAGCTGCCTCCGGATATTTTATGAAAAGTTGAAATCGCATACGCCTTCATCACTCTGTGCATTCCTGGCGCGCCATTCTTAATTTGAAGCCCCTTCTAAAAGAGAAAAAATATCAAGTATGTGATCCAGTTGAAACATCAATAGTGTAAGGAGTCACAACTTTGGTAATAGTACCAGTTGGCTTTTTTCTATCTATCGTATAATTCCCGCCTACGGCAAAAGCCCGCTCTTTCATGCTGATAATGCCAAAAGTCTTTTTGCGCTTAAGCTCTTCGGGATTTATGCCTACACCATTGTCAGAAATGATCAGGATAATTTTTCCGTGTTGCGTCTTTAGGCTTACTTCTATATAGTCAGCATTCGCATGCCGGAATACATTAGTGAGCGTTTCCTGGAAAATCCGGAACAGCACAAGTGATATTTTCTTGTCCTCAATGTCGTCAGGCAAATCAATATCCATATAGCATGAAATACCATGCAGCTTCTCATATTCTGAAGCATAGCATTTTATCGCTGCCGCTAAACCCTCCCTATCCAAAACAATGGGGTGAAGGTTGTAAGCGATTCTCCGGACAGACTTGATAGCCTCATCAATTTCATCCAGCAATTCACTGGTAATATCATCAGCGAGATTATGTTGTGCGAGCTTGCTTTTTGCATTGCGTACGCCAAGCTTTAATGTCGAGAGCTGCTGCCCCAATTCATCGTGAATTTCTTTTGCTACTGCAGTCCTTTCTTCTTCCCGGGCTGTGTTGATCTGATCGAGGTGTCTGCGAAGGTCGCTTTGTCTTTGTTCCTGCGCAGCCTCGGCCTCCTTCCGGGCCGTTATGTCCGTAAAGACTACACTTATGCGGTCTTCGCCATTAGCCTCTTTATAGCTGGTGGAAGATGTCTCACCGGGAAAGCTGGTGCCGTCTTTGCGAACGAAATTAATCTCTCCTCTGGCGGTGCCCGTGCGTTTGCGCAAATCCAATAATGGTTCCAGATTCGGGTGATTCGCGTCCACTATTCCTTCTCTGCCAGCCTCGCATATCTCCTGCTGGGTCATGCGAAAGAGCGCGCATGCACTTGGATTGGCGGCCAGTATGTTCCCATTAGGCTCTGCCAGCAATATTCCCGCGGTACTGTTTTCAAAAAATGAGCGATACTTCGCTGCCTTTGCCCTGATAATTTCTTCGGACCTTTTGCGCTCCGTAATGTCTTCTAAAGACATCACCATACCCAGGCTTTTCTTCTGATCCAAAAGCACTGGAAAAAGCGTTACCCAATACCAATGAACAGAGCCGTTCTCTTTATTAAAACTCAATTCATAAGCGTGCTTTTTCCCTTCGACCACTGAGGTATATAGCCTGCGGACTGTTTCCTTTCTATCCGGCGCAACATAATTCAGGATGCTGTCTCCAACCTTCAGCGTCCTGCCCCGCTCGGCCAATGTGCCATCATAAGCGGCCTGATTAAATAAGACGACATTGAGCTTGTCATCCAAAAGAGTATATGAAAGCGATGTATTCTCAAAAATACTCTTAAGACTTGCCTCATACTTTTCAGCCTGTTTCCGGGTGGATATGTCCTGAGTCGTCCCCAGTATTTTTACCCACCCGTCTCCATAGTACCTGGTGCTTTCACCCAGCTCATGGACAAATATTTCGGTGCCGTCTTTACGGATTATTCTGTGCTCAACATCGTAAGGGGTGCAGGTCTCAATAGACTTCTGCATCACGGCTTCGACCATCGCAACGTCATCGGGATGCACATGAGCCAAAAAAAGACCCATGCTCACTTCTACCTCGTTGGGCTCATAGCCCAGCATCCGGAATACCTCATCAGACCATTGATGCGAGCCGGGCACAACAGCGTTCTTATCCTTGAGTACGATTTGCCAGCTTCCGATATGAGCAATACGCTGGGAGTCATTCAAATGTGATATTGCCTGATTTAACCGCTCTGACAATTCGGGGAAATAAATTCTTTCCACGGCCTGATTGCCGTTGAGTTGCGCGGCAGATGCAGAAGCTGCATTTTCAGACCCTTCCTGAATATTTTGGATGGCCTTGCCGGGACCATTATTGAATATGCTGTTGAGTGGAAATTCATATTTCTGACTTTTCTTAACAGCTGTTATATCCACTACTGTCCCGTGCATTTTTATCCATATGCCACAGTAATCTTCACATTCGCCAAATACATGTATAAATGCTTCGCTCCCGTCTCTGCGAATAATTCTATGCTCTATGTCATATGAAGAACGAGCCTGGATCGCTTCGCCAAGGATAGATACAACCATCGGTACATCATCAGGATGTACATGACTTAAGTACAACTCCATGGACAGCTCCACTTTCTGGGGCTGATATCCGAATATCTGGTAAGTCGCAGCGGTCCATTCATGAGACCCGGGAACTATATTTTCTTTATCCTTCAGAATAATCTGCCAGATCCCAATCTCTTGTTCTTGAGATTCTTTAGCTTTCCTCATTTGATGATTGTCTTACGCACCCCTGTGATATCCCTATGTATTGTAATGCAAGTACACGTCAGGATTCGCTAATTCACATCGAAACCTATGTAATGCAACGAGGAGCTTGATGAATTGATAAAATCTGTTGTAACCCAAATATATCGGTGTGAAAAACCAGGACGCAAGCATATTGACGAAGAATTGCGTTAAGCGTTTTACAAGAATTGGTTATTGGCTTGCAAACCGTCTTTCGCTCTGCTGCGGTCAGTCGTTTACTGTTGCGTCATAGGATTAAATTGACACTTATTTACTGCATTGCCACCTTCATCAGATCTTCTTTCAAACAAAAACGCTCTTACTAATGTTTAAAAGTTCGGGACTCTACCAAATGAAATCGCGCTGAAACCCTTGATTGGTAAGGCTTTCAGTCTGCTGCACAAAGCTGTACAGTGCTGCCTTGTGCAAGATGAAACGAAGGTTTGTAATAAATATAACCCCATGCGTTAAGTTCGGCAATTGTTTTATAGTAAGTGGCAGTGCTTTTAATGCGGCTTCGCTAAAGAGCCAGCCGAAATTTGGAAATTGACAATTCCTGCAGAAAGCCCAGCTGCGATTTTCTATTCTCGTGTAACTAAGGTAGCATCGGCAAGTGCAGTGATAGCGTTGAAACGACCCATAAGAGCGTGTGTTAGCAGCCCTGTTGGCGAAGATGCAAAGTTCTGAGTGCATTGCGCACGCTATTTGCGGCTTCATCTTTACTTATGTAATCGTGCGCGCCATTTTCCAGCATACTGCGCGCCGTATCATCATCATCAAAGAATGAGTATGCCATGATCCGGACGGATGGAAAATCCATTGTGAGCTTACGAGCCGTTGCCTTTCCACCCATGCCCGGCATATTGGTATCAAGGAGGCATAAATCCGGAACTCTTTCGGCTTTATAAAGCGCCGACAGAAATTCTTCCCCGGACCCCGCTTCACAAATAATGTCAAAGCCCTGTCTTGACAGATATGTGCCTATGAGTTTTCTCAAGGGCAAGGAATCATCCACAAGGGCGATTGTTATGGTTGCAGGTTCCGTGATTGACATTATCGATCGATTTCTGGGGTGTGAAAACAAAATTAGAAAGCGGAGACTAGCTGGCGGTCTTGGTTTTGCATGATTCGATAAAAAGTACCACAAAACAAACGAAGCTCGTGATTCAATTGACTATTAAGCAGAATACCTTTATTCTTCTATGTCAAAGGCAAAAAGTACTCTTCCTGTTTATAGCATCACCTCCCTCCAGGACGAAAGACTTGTGCATGACGTCATTATTGCCGACCGTGTTCCGCACTACCTGAAAGCACATCCGGAACTGTTCCAAGGGCATGGACATTCATTTTACCATATCATGCTATTGACGAAAGGATGCTTTTTTCACACCATAGATTTTGTACAATATCAGGCAACACCCGGGAGCATTTACTTCATGGTTCCCGGGCAAGCACATAGCTGGTCGTTTCAGGAGGAAGTAGCAGGCTATGTGATCAACTTTTCGGAGAGTCTATTTATTTCCTTTCTTGCCGATCCCTTGTACATCGAACACTTCAGTTTCTTTTCCGGAGACGCGCGTGATCAGAGAATATCATTAGACGATGCCACCTGCGGAAAGGCAGCAGCAATACTGGAGCAGGTTGTCGAGGAAGTGAACGATATTAATAGTTTTCAGTTAGACGCGCTTCGGCTGCAGCTCCTGCTGCTCTTCATTCTTGTAGAACGTAATCACAGCGTTTCTGTTACACCAACAGATAAGGCGCATCCGCGCATATTGATTCTGCAAAATTTTCGGAGACTACTGAACACGCAATACTACGAGCATAAGCTGCCCAGGGACTACGCTTCGATGCTCTATGTAACGCCCAATTACCTCAACGCACTTTGCAAAGAACTTTTGGGTAAGCCAGTCGGCGAGGTAATACGGGAACGCGTGCTCCTTGAAGCAAAAAGACAATTAGCAAACCTTAATGAGAATATTGCGGGCATAGCCAATAAACTCGGATTCACCGACAATTCGTACTTCAGCAGATTCTTTAAGAAATATGCAGGCATGACGCCGGAAGAATTCAGACGTTGCGTTCAGTCTGCCCCAGTTAAAACCTAAGTCTTTATGTCCCCGGATGCCAGAGATGGAGCTAAGAAGCCTCAAAGGGGATGTATTGCCTGAGCTTTCTGCAAAGTGGCAGCCCAAATGTTAGTGATACAGGATTCAATTTGTAAAGTGTATAAAATGTCTATAAATGACTAGGGACAACAAACAATACGAAGTGCTGATAGTCGAAGATAATCTTCTTGACTTTGCTCGAATTCAGGACTTATTAAGGAAGCATATAGTAAGCCCAATCATCGCACACGCTGAAACATACGCACAGGTGTGTGAGGTCTTGTCCGAATGGGAGGGGCGATTTGACGTTGTGCTTCTTGATCTCAATTTACCCGATAAAGGAGGACTGGAACTTATTAGGGATGTCAGGAAGCTGGCACCATCGTATCCGGTAATAATCTTAACCGGCCGTGAGGACATTGAATTCAGTATTACGTCGATTTCTCAGGGCATTTCAGACTATCTGGTGAAGGATAGTGTCAACGCAATGACGCTGTACAAAAGCATTCTCTTTGCTATTGAGCGGAACAAAATAACTTCTAAGCTCCTTGAATCTGAGCACCGGTTCAGCAGCATTTTTCAACTAAGTCCGCAGCCGATGCTGTTATTTGATCCGCCGACGTTACAGTTCATTCAGGTAAATAAGGCTGCCCTACAGCTCTACGGTTATAGTGAAACTGAATTCCTGAAGTTATCACTTCCTGACCTCAAGATTGATCAAAGTGAAATTGGCCAGGAAGCAATGCGCAGAATCAATATCGCTGAGAGTAGCATTTTCTCAGGTACCTTCCAACACCGCAAAAAATCAGGTGAGATAATTGACGTGAGGGTCTACAGTGTGCCAATCGTGGTAGAGGGCCGGATGTTGCGGTCTGTGATAGTGCATGACATTACCGAAAAGAAGCGCTTTGAAGCGACACTTACAAAGGCCATTATTAAAGCGCAGGAGGAAGAACGCTATGAGGTGGGGGCGGAACTGCATGACAATATCTGCCAGATACTTGCTACGAGCAATCTAGGCTTCGGCATGATCACCGAGGAAATACCGCCCGGAATACGGCCACTTTTCATCCAGTCTAAGCAAGCGCTGGTGCGCGCTTCGAAGGAGATAAGGAAATTGTCTCATCGCCTCGCTCCCGCATTCTATGATTCCGAAACACTACAGGACGCAGTTCTGGAACTACTTAAAACCTTTGACATCGAAGGAAAATACAGAACAAGCATGGCCTTTGAAACCTCTGTGCGGGAGGAGATGCTTAGCAAGGAAATGAAGTTATGCGTGTACAGAATTCTGCAGGAGCAATTGAAAAATATTCTGACATACGCTCAGGGTTCCCAGATCGACATTCAATTTTCAACTGACAACGGAAATCTGTTGATGAAGATTTCAGACAACGGCGTAGGCTTCGACCTCTCAACTGCAAGACGCGGTATTGGTTTGGAAAACATGCAGCGTAGGACCAGGCTTCTTTCCGGTAAGCTCAATGTGATTTCCGCTCCCGGTAAGGGCTGTATTGTGTCAGTGGAAATTCCCCTGCCAGCTGTATGATTGCGATTTTTGCCGAAAAGCTACAAAGACCAAACAAGAGGTAATGTACCCTCTCATAGAAGAATATAAGCAAAGAAGTTGGACGTCATCAAAGAGTGGTTCCCATACGGTCCGAAAAATTCCGACCTGGTATAAGCCGAGGTAAAGGGCAATTAGAAATCCAGCCACAGCAATGACCACCAGTGGTATTCTTTGTGGCCACGATGACGGATTATAATCCCAGCCCGGCGGTATATTTTCACTCTTCGTCATTTGTTTTTCTCCAGCTTATTTTCTTTATACCACTTTTCAGGCTCAGCTTTTAGATTCTTGATCATTTCGGGGGAGCGTATCCGGTAAGCTATGTTTCGGCGTCCATCGGAGTAACTGCTCGGCACGTGAAATGTCCAGCTCGTAATGATCATCAGCCCGGTCAATCATCCACGGTTTTATAAACGGATCACCAAAAAGGTCCATTGCCCAGGCGCCTGCCTTCGCAACAGGGGCGGGGACTTCATACGTTTTCCATTCTTCACCATGAATGAGTAAGCCAATCTTATCCTGCAACTCCTGATAGCTTGGAGTTACAGACTCTCCTATATTGATGGCCACCTTTTCCGGCAGCAATTTTCTTTTATTAATTGTCTTTTCAAGGGCATCCAGCAGGTCATCCATATGGAGGAAAACATTGCCGTGCATTACATCGCCAGAGAAAAAATGGCTTGTGAATTGCTTTCATAAATGCGCTGTATCTGGTGAGCGATGGGAATGGAATGTGCCCACTCATCATAAACTCCGGCCAGCCTTAAAAGCACTACAGGCATTTTGCCTCGCTGCTTTCTGATCAATTCTTCGGTATCTACTTTCGATTCCGGGTAATCCCAGTTAGGCTCAACGGAAGCATCTTCATTGATTTTTTTGCCAGGCTCAGTGGGTTTGTAGATTAGATTCGTACTGGAAAAAATAAACTGCTCAACCTGGAAATCATGAAGCGCAGATATAAGCTTCTCCGTTCCTTTTACAGTAACCTCTTCATACAGGGGACTCGGCTCGCCCGAAAAATCGTAATACGCTGCAAGATGAATAACCGAAGCAATTCGCGTTCCGTACAGGCTCCGTATCTGGTCCATTGCCGAGCTAATGCTATTTTCATCTGTAATGTCAAAGCTTATACTTTCAGCTTCCGGTGGAGGCGCCTTATTTCCGGCTTTGTCAAGTCCCACAATGCGGTAACGTGGAGCCAGACGTTGAATGATGCGGGAACCGATAAGCCCGCTGCTGCCTGTAATGATGACTACCGGTTTTTCGCTGTTGTCCAAGCTATCAGCTTGCAGGGATTTTGTGCTTTGAGCCATATTCTATTTATTGAAAAATGGTATGAGACGAGTGTTTGATCATGCAGGCTTTCATCAAATGCTTTGGATTTGGAAAGATGGATGTTCATCTTCGGCATTCTTTCAATAATAGCCACCTTCAAGTCAGCATCGCGCACGTAGTCGCGCATGCGATTGGTTATCCTTTCGTGCAGATTCTCTATCAGGAAAAGCTAGGACAATGCCTGTTTTTCGGGTGATACTCCTTTCGATTGTGATTTTTGTATTTGCGAAGCATTAAAACAATGCCAGCCGTTTTCGGTAGATAAGTGTGGCTTGTCGCGTGATGCCTTAGCCAATGCGCACCGGCTGCATTCAAGCCTGTGCTTCGCAAACCCAGCTTTATGCTTCCGGTATGCCAGGGAATCGCCTGGTTCTTGCTGAGGCATTTCTTCAACGCTTGTTTTGTATACTTGTGGGAGGCACCTACTAACCCACCATGTTTGACATCGAATTTGTAATGCGCTCGGAAGGGCTGAAGCGCTCTATAGTGGATGGCGACTTTTGTGGAGATGCCGGCAAAATGCTGGAGGAGCTACGTCCGACATGAAGTGCGTGATGTGCCCGCGGACCACGAAGATGGAACGGCGGCTCGGCTTTATGGAGGCTGATGCCTATGCAGCGCTTATCAGCCAGCTCCGCCCACACCAGGCGGAAGAATGGGACCGCTGGGAAACATTCGTAGAGCGCGACATGATGAAGAATACGGCCGCTTACGATGAGGACTATTTCTACTTTCTCATTTGCTCCCGGACTTTAATCCTGCATGGCTTTGGAGAGCCTATTTTGGATAAGTCCCTGGCAGAGCGGGTAAGGCTTGCTACCGAACATGGATTGCCGACTTACTTTTCCATGAATCCGGTAAACATAGATCTGGACAAGCTGGAAACAATCGGGGCAGCAGGGCTTACCTATCTCAAGTTGAGCCTCGAAGGGATGGATAATGAGACCCAGCTCCGTTATCGCGGCAGGATTGACCAGAGCTTTGATGCTACGCTCGAAAAGATCATTTCGGCCATCCGGCTTTTTGAAGATCGTGGCTTCAGGACCAAAATCATCCTGACCAAACTGAACTTTAAGAACGACCTGGAGGCACAGCAGGAATACATCAGGTTTTGGAAGCAGTTCCCGGTAATGGTGTATGTAAAAAACCAGCACAACCGCTGGCTGTATGAGGAAGAGACTGCAACGTCAAATACAGCAGAATACATGCAGCGCTATTGTGAGTTCCCCTGGACTTCCGTATCTGTTCTATATGACGGGACCGTAGTTCCCTGCCCGCTGGAATATGAGGGCATCCTGAATATGGGCAATATCCGGGAGCAGACACTGGAGGAAATCTGGAACAGTGAACTATACCAGGCATTTCGCGATATGCATGCCTACGGCAATTTCCCTGAAGGACATTTTTGTAAAACACACTGCGACTATAATCAACTGCATGAATTCATTGAGCGAAACAGAAGTCGCAAGGCTGCGGCAGCTCGCGCATAAGCTTATACCGGCAGGAGCGCATACCTACTCCCGCGCCGACGACCAGTTTCCCGCGAATGCACCCTCATTTGTGCAGCGGGCCGAGGGCTGCTACTTCTGGGATGAGCAGGGGCGGAAATTCCTGGATTATGGAATGGGCCTACTCTCGGTTTCCTTGGGTCATGCGCATGAAACGGTAAACGCCGCAGTGAGCGCTGCCTTGACCCATGGCACCTGTTACTCCAGGCCGTCGCTTATGGAAGCTGAGCTCGCAGACATACTGCATGCTATTATTCCCTGCGCGGAAATGCTCAAGTTTTCGAAGAATGGCTCCGACGTAACGGCGGCTGCCATAAGGCTGGCAAGACACTATACAAGGCGCGACCTCGTCGTACGCTGCAGGCAGCATCCTTTTCACAGCGTTGCAGACTGGTTCATCGGCTCGACATCCAGGCCCGGCGGTGTACCGGAAACAATCCGGCAACAAGTACTGCATTTTGACTACAACGACATCAAGTCACTGCAGTCATTATTTGATACCCACCCGGGGAGAATCGCCTGTGTGATCATGGAGCCAATGACGAGCGCGTTTCCGGCGCCCGGCTTTCTGCAGGCGGTGAAAGACTGTTGCAAGGCTGCAGGCGCCGTGTTGATCTTTGATGAGATACTGACCGGATTTCGCATACACATCGCAGGCGGACAAGGGTTATTCGGTGTAATTCCAGATCTCGCAACATTCGGGAAAGGCATTGCCAATGGCTTTCCGCTGGCGGTGCTTTCGGGGACATACGGCGGCGAGACAATTGGCCTTGCCGCGGCTTTAGCTACTATCCGGTTTCAGCTGGAACATAATGTACCGGAGCATCTTGCCAATTTTGGAGAACTCCTGATGAAGAGCTTTCAGAGCACCATTGATAAGTACGCCCTGGCGGATCAAATCTCAGTAAGCGGACATCCTGCCAGGCCGGACCTGCGGTTCAGCGAACAGGGGAAAACCTCCTACCGGCTGAAAACGCTTTTTATGCAGGAAATGCTCAAGGAAGGGATACTGATGGAGCGTATTGGTATATGCCATGCCCATGGGGCGGCGGAACTGGAACGGACCACTGCGGCGATCAGCAATACATGCAGTAAGATTGCAAAGGCGATTGCCGGCAACAAGGTTGATGACCTGGTTGAAGGACCTGTTGTAAAACCTGTATTTACGTTCTGATATGCCGTGCATCGCCATCTTTCGTACCGGCGGCATTGGCGACGTTATACTTTCGACAGTCGCCATCAATATCATAAACGAATTGGTGCCGGAGGCAGAGCTGCACTGGTTTGGTCGCCAGCCCACATTGGATCTGATACTTGCCGGCTTTCCACAAGTAAGGACACATGCATTTAATCCCGGAGCATCTTACCGGCAAAACATCGACGTAGTCCGGAATGCTTCGGAGCATTTCAACCTGATCATCGACCTGCAGCGCTCTGCCAGAACCATGATCATCGGCGCCGTATGTGCGCGACAATTCCACTGCGGCTACACTACCTGGAATAAGTTCAGCATCTGGCGAAGCTTGTTTGTGATGCAATCATTCCTCACGAGACGACGGGTAATGACCAGGCACAGCGCCTTGCCACGGCGACATGAGGCTATGGCCCGCTGTATTACCGGCGCATTAAAACAGCGACAGTGGCTCAAACAGGAGGGGCCGCTACGTGAGTTCCGGCCAACCATACCGGTACATAGTCAGGGAAAGAAAAACGCCATTGCCATAAATCTCGGTGTCCTGTACACCAGCAAAGAATTGCCTTTTGATAAATGGCTTGCCATTATTTACCATATCATACAGAAGCAGTGTTGCTCCGAACTATACTTTTTAGGAGATGCGCGAAAGCATGAGGATGCCGCGCAGCTTATCCGGCACCTCAGAGGTGATGTTCAGGCGGTGAATTATTGCGGCAAGACAACGCTCAGTGAAGCAGCGCAACTACTCGCATCATGCAAGTGCACATTGACGAACGACTCCGCATTATCACATCTGAGCGAAAGCGTAGGCACACCTGTCATTGTATTCTTCGGGCCGACCCATGAGCAGTTTGGGTATCGACCATTTTTGGAGCAGAGTCGAAGTATTTCTATGCCCTTATCATGCAGGCCATGCACGAAAGGAGGCAATACTAGTTGCCATTTTGGGGACTTTAAGTGCTTTCAGGAACTGGACCTGCAGCCTGCACTGGATCACCTGGACTGCCTTGCCGAATGAGCGATAAGAAAAACCTTCTGTACACGATGGGCCTGGCCTATGATTGCTGCTGCGCGGTCATATTATGCCTGGGAATGCCCCTATTCCTGTTCAGCAAAAAGCTGCGGCAATACCTAAGGAGTCGACAGCGCATTAACCAGGTAATCGGTCTTGTAAAAGCTGCCGGTGAAAAGCCCGTATTTCTGTATTGCTCCAGCATCGGCGAACTGGAGCAGGCGATGCCGCTTATTACGCGATTAAAGGCTTCCGCTATACCCTACTTCGTATTTGCGCATTCGCAAAACGGATTGATACACGCCCGGAATATGCATCTGGAGCACATTGCCCTGACACCGCTGGACTTTTTCATAGGCTGGCAACAGATATTCAAAATTTGTCAGCCCCGGCTCTGTATCGTTAACCGACATGAATATTGGCCGGGTTTTGTCCTGAATGCGATTCTTCGGAGTAAACTGTACCTCGTTAATACTGTCGAGAAGGACTACAGGAATGTCGCCTATCGCTGGTATATCCATTGGCTGCGGCGGCATTGTGCTGCCGTCTTTTTTGTCAATAGCCCAAAGAGCAGGGCGGCACACTTTATCAGTACCGGGGATACAAGAAAGGACAGGCTTCATGAACGTGCGAATGTTGAAGCTGCTTCCATTGCTGCATTACGCGAGCGACTTACACATCACCGGAAAAAAGTGCTGGTGCTTGGCAATGCATATTTAGAGGACGTGGAAATCCTGCAAAAGGTAATGACCCTTAGGCCTGCTATCCCTGACGAATGGCAGATTGTGATAGTTCCCGCAAGACCCGGTATGGCGGACCCGGTAAAAGCAGCACTAAATGCACATACACACAACGTAGTCATCGATGCTTCGTTCGGCAAGCTGTTCTCCTGGTATCAGTGCGCAGATGCCGCCTGGATTGGCGGCGGATTTAATGACAAAGGCATTCATAACACCCTTGAGGCAGGCATTGCCGGAGCAGTTCTTCTTTCGGGTCCGAACCTCGCCCAACAACCCGATGCTCTGGCCGCGGTGCAGGCAGGCTTCTTGCATATATGCGAGAACGCGAAAGCCTGTATCAGTATCCTGGAGACCGCAGACCGGCATCAGGCTGCGCATTCAGAGCTGGATAAAACATCTCCGACAGAGCTGATTTTCAAGAGTATCTTCCACAAGAATCCTGCTCAAACCCTATGAAGGTCATTATTCCTGCGAAGCGTCACTCCAGCCGTGTGCCTGATAAAAACTGGCGACCATTTTATGGTACAAAATCGCTTACGGAAATCAAGATTGAACAACTGTTGGGCAGCTTTCCCGTAAGCGATTTTGATCTATCCTGCGATGACGAAGCAATGGCTTCAATTGCAGAAAAAGCCGGCATCGGCTTTCTGCTCAGATCGGCAGAGCATGCCGCAGATGCAACACCATGGCCGGATGCGCTATACGGAATCGTTGCTGCGACGCCCTTTGACGACGAGGACGACATCATGTGGGTAGAGGTGATAAACCCGCTGTTCGACGACTATGCCGGCATGAAAGCAGGATGGGAAAAAGTATGTATGGAGGGATATGACAGCCTGGTGCTGGCAGCGCCTTTCAACAAGTTCCTCTTACGCCCTGATGGGCGGCCTTATAACTTTCTACCCGGCAAGTGGCATGTTGCCTCGCAGGGTCTAGAGCCGCTCTTCATATGGGATTCCGCATGCATCATGAAGAAACGTGACATGCTCTATTTCAGTTATCCGATTGGCCGGAAATCGCTCCTGTACTCCACCGGCTCCAATTGCGTGGATATTGATACTATGGATGAATTTGTACTGGCGCAAAACCTGTACACAGCCAAAATGAACCGGCAATGAAGACCCGCTTTCATACTATCGACACCGGGCAGCCCTGCTACTTGATTGCGGAACTGAGTCACAATCACCAGGCAGATGGCAGTATCGCCCTCCTGTTGGTGGAGGCCGCGGCAGCAAGCGGCGCCAATGCCGTGAAGTTTCAGAAGCGTAACAATGCGACACTTTATAGTGCTGCCTACCTTGAATCGGCATATGGTGGTCCGAACAGCTTTGGCAATACCTATGGTGAACACCGGGAAGCATTGGAGCCAAAGCCAGGCTGGCTCAGGAGCTGCGGGGAAGCAGCCCGTCAGCTGGGCCTGGATTTCATCATGACCGTATTTGATCTCGAAAGCCTTGCGTTTTGCGAAAGAGAATTAGTGGTCGATGCGTATAAGATTCAATCAGGAGACCTATGCTATCCGGACCTGATCAAGGCAGTAGCTGCAACGGGGAAGCCCTATTTCATGAGTTGTGGAGCAGCTACGTATAGCGAGATAAAAGCTGCCTGGACATTGTGTTGCAGCCTGGGTTCGCCCTTCCTGATCATGTATGCTGTATCGGCTTACCCAACCCTTGCCAACCAGGTAAATCTTCGCAGGTTCGGTCAACTCCGGAAACAGCTCGGCACAGATCAGCTCGGATTTTCATGTCATTATCCGGGTATTGCTCCTTCAATCCTTGCGCGTGCAATGGGCAGTCTCGCCATAGAAAAACACTTCACGCTCGACCGGCACCAACCCGGTCCTGATCATGCGATTTCGCTGCTTCCGCTTGAGTTGAAGGAGCTTCGTATACGATTGGCTGAAACGGATTCATTTATGGGCACTCCGTTCGCTAAGGGAGAAGTACAGGAGCCTGAAGCCCACCAGCGATCCGCCCGGTATAAGATGGGCAAGTCTGCAGTAGCAGCGCGCAATCTTAAAACGGGTGAACTATTGCAAGCCACCGATGTACAGTATGTCTCACCAGCAGCAGGCATCAATCCAATGAGATTTGAAAGATATCTCCTGCAGCCACTTGCCACTAACATCAATAGAGGAGATTATTTTGAGCTGAGACATTTTATTCCGGAAGACGTGTAATTCCGGATAGTACCCCAAACGCGCTGCGATGTTTCGCTAAAAACAACCGCCCTGAAAGTGCAGCAGCCTGGTAGCAACATGGACATCCGACTTGGCAAGTCGAGGTTTCCGCCTTGCCAAGTCGGTTTTTGCAAATACCAGCAGCTCAAGGCACAAGGGGTTACCTGTGTGTAAAAATGAATCGTCGACTTGGCAAGTCGAGGTTTCCGACTTGCCAAGTCGGAGACCTCGCATCGCAGCAGACGATCGCCCTTTCCGGGCCGGAGATCCGCGCGATTCCCGCCAAAAAAAACATTAAAACATCAAGCATGATGCGATGCCAAAGTATCCTCCACACACTCACGGACACTCATAACGCATACACATCAGGTATGGACGCGCGGCAGACGATACATAACACATGAATATCAAGAGCATTCGCGCAGATGTCCGCGGCTCGCGAAGGACAATACATAACAATCTAACGTCACGTATTCGCGCGCGGCAGACAATACATAACAAATGCACACCAAGCATGCTATTGCGCCGGAAAGAGTCAAAATGTCGCCGTCAGTGGCCTACATTTTTTCGCTGTTAGCCGAGCTCCTGTCGGGAGCGGCATAATATTGTCAGGCACTCATCTATAGTGTCGGCGCTCAC
>Ga0193752_1001481_pt1 | contig 19434 bp, 13 predicted proteins | sample H1c1metaG_FD_144924 | JGI IMG/M metagenome (GOLD analysis project Ga0193752, IMG submission 144924) | Soil microbial communities from a riparian zone of the East river system, Colorado, United States - H1c1 | ecosystem: Environmental > Terrestrial > Soil > Riparian zone | place: USA: East River...
CTTACTGACTGATCTTATGCAATATGCAGCGCACCGTTTTTTTCATTCACATACCTATTTTTGGCGTTTTCATTCCGTGCATCATTCCACAAAAAATATGGATTGGCTTGCCGGATCAAGAACCCATTTAGTAGATATTTTTGTGACCCGGTCCATGGCGTTTATTCCATTATACGTTTTCGGTTTCTCGGAGATCACTTTCAATACATATATTATTTTTATGGCCATTCATGCGGTGCTTATTCATGCCAATACGAGAATAAACTTTGGTTTTCTCAAATATATTTTTGCTACTCCCCAGTACCATCACTGGCATCATTGCGAGGATCCAAAATACTATGGTAAAAATTTCGCTACCATATTCCCGTTTATTGATAAGATATTCGGCACTTACTATTTGCCAGGCAACACATGGCCCGAAGGAACGGGACTGCGGGAAACGAATTTCCCTAAAGGATATGTGAATCAGCTTGTGTACCCTTTTACGAAAAGTCCTTTTGACGACGATCTTGATATGGAGAATAAAACCAGAAGGTAACCGGTCACTTAAATGTCTCGGTAACAAGTTGGGTATCCATATACTCGTTCAATTCATGCAACTTGCCTTTAGAAATACGGCATACCCAACAGTATTTATTATTGTAAACTTTGCCGTCGGGAGTATTGTTTTGTCCGCTGGCTTCAACTACCACATAGTCCCCATCGGCAATGAAACGATGTGCAATAACCTTGTAGGGCGGCTTCAGTGTGGCTCTGACCGCACTCCACAACTCTCCGAGAACGGATTGTTTTCCGACAAATGACCTCGACCACTGTCCGGATCCCATCCATGTCCATTGCATGTCATCAGCCATAGCTGCTACAAAGGGGTGGTCATTGCCTTTTGACAGTTCATCGAATATAAACTGCATAAGTTTTTTATTATCTGCTGTATTCATTTCGCGCCTTATTGATTTTTCAGTAACGGGATCTATTTTTTACAATAGATTGCTGATTCTTCAACCGGATATTTTTTATCAAGATCAATATCGTTAAAGCTCTTACTTGAACCCCAACCAAATAGTTTTTCAAAAACAGGCAATAGCGTTTTGTTTTTGATTTTTCCTAAAAAGTATATTTCATGTTCTTTTTCTTTTATTCCCATTTCATACAAAATATTATTATGTTCAAGAATACCCAGTTCATGAAAGTATTGCATCATTTTAAAGTATTCACAGACATTACCACTTTCCAATCTGCCCGCAAAAAAGAATGGCATGAACCAACCTATGATATAACATGAGTAAGAGATCAATTTACCGATTACATGAAACCTGAATTCATAATATCCGGAGACCGGAATATTATACTTCCGCATTATCTGCAAAACTTCTTTTCGATGGTTCCATTCGTCGATTTCAATTTGATGAATTGCTGCTTTCTCATCTTTATCTTTTACTGATCCTGCATGACCCTGATAAGCGAATGCAGCAGCTTTTTCAGCGGAATATGCCCGCTTCAACAAATCAGTAAGTTTCTCGTGGTTAAGTTTTCTGGATGGATCGAAAGACATTGCGGAATTGTTATGTTTAATTAGAAATTATAATGGAGTAAGCCGTCCGTCGTGCCTGTAACGGAGGTTATTTTATCTTATTGTTGAAGGTACATTTTATTGCCCTAAGAAAAATCTGTTTAAGCTTTGAGGGCCCTCGTTAGAAACTGGTCATCGCCAGGCAATTCAGGCAGCCACCAATAGTTTTCCGTAGCGCATGACTTTAAGAACCTGACCTGTTTTTTTTTAATGAGGAGATGACCTTCGACGTTTTTGGATACGGCGATAAGTTTCCGGTAACAACTGAAGGTCGGATTATTGCGGCCCTGTTAATGACTGTGGGTGTTGGACTGTTCGGCACCTTCACTGCATTTCTTGCCTCTTGGTTTGTTGGAGAGAATAAAAAAGAGCAAACAGAAGAAACTAATTAAATATTCCAAGGTCCGGGATCAGCATTTAAACCCGACATCCAGATAATTTGGCTTCTGATACCCTTGAATAAGTACTCAACTGGTTACACGAAACTGGGTATTTTAAAAAATTAACATATCTGCTATTCTTTTTTTAAAACCCTTTCCAGACGCGCGATCCATTAGAATAAATTAGCAATTGAATTTGAACCTGCCCGTATCAAATTTCTTTTTTTTCTCAAAGATTCATTAGTTTTGGGCCCCAAATGAGAGTATCTGTATTTTTCGTATGCCTATTTTTTCTTCTGTTAAAGGGCATGATCATGTTCATGCTGATACCCGTTTCAGCAGCAAGAACTATACTCATGCTCAGAATTTTGCAAAGGCTCTACATCTAAAAGTTCCAAAAACAAAGCAGCGCAAGACTGTATCCAGGGATATTTACCCAGATCAAAAAAAGGATTTTTTCGTCTTCGATGATGTCAAAGATGATAATTCAAATATTTTACTTGACAGGAAATTTACCTCACTGGCCGATTGCTACCTGGCTCTCTCCCATCTTTTCATCTTACGTCATCTCTACACACGCTATAAAGCGCATTCAGACTTTAGCGGTCCTTTCGCATATAAATATATTACACAACGAGTTTTAAGAATCTGATCCCATTCTGCACATCAGTTCTCCCAGAGGCTGATCATCTATACCCGGCTGGTGCATATTTCCATTACCTCCTATTGCATAAAGCGCCGGGTTTTACTACACGATTGATGCCATAACACTACAGGTAGTCACAGATTTCAGACCAATGAATCTCTGACTTCCAAAAACAACCATCGCTTAATATTCATTTATATCATGAAGACAATCGTCGTGTTCACAGGCTTGTTTGCCTTGCTGTGCCAAACAAGCTGTATATCAAAAAAAGAAATAAAGGAAGATCCCGAAAAGTTTACGGTAACCAGTCCTTTAAAGATTGATACTTCTTTTACGAAAGAATATGTTTCGCAGATAAGATCTGTCAGAAATATTGAGATCAGGGCTCAGGAAAAGGGCTACCTGCAAAACATCTATGTTGACGAGGGCCAGTTTGTGAAGGCCGGTCAACCGCTGTTCAGGATCATGCCAAAAATTTATGAGGCTGAACTGCTTAAAGCGGAGGCAGAAGCCAAAGCTGCAGAAATAGAACTGCTGAATACGAAAACCCTGGTCGATAAAAATGTAGTCTCAAAAAATGAGCAGGCTATGGCGGAGGCCAAACTTGACCATGCAAAAGCCGAGATGGCACTTGCGAAACTCCATCTTTCATTCACAGAAATCAGGGCTCCTTTTGACGGAACTATCGATCGTATTCCATTGAAATTGGGAAGCCTTATCGATGAGGGTGAATTACTGACCAGCCTTTCAGATAACAGCCAGATGTTCGCCTATTTCAATGTGTCTGAGCCTGAATATCTGGATTATGAAACCAACGCAAAAGGTCGCGGAAATAGCAAAGTGGGCCTTTTGCTGGCAAATAATCATCCTCTTAAATATAAAGGTGAAGTTGAAATAATTGAAAGCGAGTTTGATAATAAAACGGGAAATATTGCCTTCAGGGCAAGATTTCCGAATCCCGATAAGCTTTTAAAAAATGGTGAAACAGGTAAGGTTCTGATGACCATTCCACTTAAAGATGCCCTGGTGATTCCCCAGAAAGCAACCTACGAAATTCAGGATAAGGTATTTGTCTTCACGGTCGACAAGAACAAAGTTGTGCGGTCAAGAAACATCACCATTGCCGGCCAGATGCCGGACCTGTACGTTGTGGAAAGTGGCATCGCTGAAAGTGACCGGATACTGCTCGAAGGTGTGCAGAAAACAAAAGACGATGATAAGATCGAATACGAATTCCAGTCGCCGAAGGAAGTGATCTCCCGGCTGCGGTTAAGAACGGAGTAGAGATTCATTTCCAAAAAAGTAATTCAATGTTTAATAAGTTTATACACAGGCCGGTTCTGTCCATAGTCATATCACTCATCATTGTCTTTATCGGGGTGCTGGCTATGACTAAATTACCGGTTACGCAATTTCCTACCATTTCACCGCCGAAGGTGAATATCACTGCCGAATATCCCGGGGCAAACGGCGAACTGATGATCAAATCTGTAATCATTCCCCTGGAAAGAGCAATCAATGGTGTGCCGGGGATGAAATACATGGCTTCCGATGCAGGTAACGACGGAGAGGCTACCATTCAGGTTATATTTAATCTTGGAACCGATCCTAACCAGGCATCACTAAACGTTCAGAACCGTGTGGCTTCAGTAGTCAACAAGTTACCACCGCTGGTAGTACGCGAAGGTGTGAAGATCACGCGTGAGGAATCGAACATGCTTATGTATGTGAACCTGTATAGTAAGGATCCTCACATGGATGAAAAGTTCCTGTTCAATTTTGCTGACATAAACATATTGTCCGAATTGAAACGCGTTGACGGTGTTGGATATGCTGATATCCTGGGTAACCGAGAATATGCTATGCGTATCTGGCTGAAACCCGACCGGATGCTGGCTTATAAGATCTCGGCAGAGGAAGTAATGAAGGCGCTGGATGAACAAAGTCTGGAAGCTTCTCCCGGTAAGACCGGTGAAAGTTCTGGTAAGCGTTCACAGGCTTTTGAATATGTGTTGAAGTATCCGGGACGTTTTAATACACGGGAAGGATATGAAAATATCGTACTGAAAGCCAGTCCGGACGGTGAACTGCTCCGGTTAAAAGACGTTGCGGAAATAGAGTTCGGAAGTTCGATGTACGATCTTTATTCAAACCTGAATGGCAGACCCTCGGCGGCAATTGTATTGAAGCAATCGTACGGAAGTAATGCCAGCCAGGTTATCAAGGACGTGAAGGCGAAACTTAAAGAGATCAAATCAAATTCATTCCCGAAAGGACTGGATTACGAGATCAGCTATGATGTGTCGAAATTTCTGGATGCATCAATAGAAAAAGTGATTCATACATTAGTGGAAGCATTTATCCTGGTGGGCCTGGTGGTCTTCCTTTTCCTTGGCGATTGGCGCTCAACACTCATCCCTGCTATTGCTGTGCCTGTATCGCTTATCGGGACATTTGTATTCATGCAATTCTTTGGCATTACGCTCAACCTGATTACCTTATTCGCGCTGGTTCTGGCTATCGGTATTGTCGTGGACAATGCGATTGTGGTGATTGAAGCCGTCCATGTCAAAATGGAAACAAAATATCTTTCGCCGTTGAAGGCTACCGAAGAAGCGATGCATGAGATCAGCGGGGCCATTATCGCGATTACTTTTGTGATGGCCGCGGTATTTATCCCGGTTGCCTTTATGTCGGGACCGGTGGGAATTTTTTATCGGCAATTTTCCATCACGATGGCAACTTCGATTATTCTTTCCGGGCTGGTTGCGCTAACACTTACACCGGCTCTTTGCGCCATCATGCTGAAGAATAATCATGGCAAACCCAAAAAGAAAACACCGGTAGATAAATTCCTGGATGGATTTAATAACTGGTTCAACAGGGTGTCCGGCAGGTACACAAAACTGCTGGGTATAATTGTAAACCGCCGGGTGGTCACTTTCGGAATGTTGATCGCATTCTGCATCGGAACCTGGTTGCTAAGTAATAATCTTCCATCAGGTTTTATTCCAAATGAAGACCAGGGAATGTTTTATGCCGTGATCCAGACTCCACCGGGTTCATCTCTGGAACGAACTAACCAGATCTCTGAAAAACTGCAGAAAATTGCCGAAGGAGTGGAAGGTGTGCAATCAGTTTCTTCGCTGGCAGGTTATGAGATCCTGACGGAAGGAACAGGCGCCAACAGCGGAACCTGTCTGATAAACCTGAAAAGCTGGGATGACCGGAAAAACTCTGTCCAGGAGGTGATCACCGAACTCGAAGAAAAATCCAAAGATATCACAGGCGCTACGATTGAATTCTTCCAGCCACCAGCCGTACCCGGTTATGGCGCTGCCGGTGGTTTCGAACTGCGCTTACTGGATAAAGCAGGGTCGGGTGATTACAAGAAAATGGAAACAGCGAGCCGGGACTTTGTAACGGCGTTGAGTAAGCGCCCTGAATTGTCATCAGTTTTCACTTTTTACAGTGCAAGCTTCCCGCAATATATGCTTCGGATAGATAATGACATCGCCCAGCAAAAAGGTGTTACAATCGAAAATGCGATGAGTACACTTTCAACACTGATCGGTAGTAACTACGAAACCAACTTTATCAAGTACGACCGCCAGTACAAAGTGATGGTGCAGGCATTACCTCAATACCGTGCATTGCCGGAGGATATCCTGAAGTTGTATGTGAAAAACGATCAGGACGAGATGGTGCCTTTCTCCTCTTTCATGAAAATGGAAAAGGTGTATGGCTTATCAGAGATCACACGGCATAATATGTATAATGCATCGGAGATCAGCGGAGCGTCAGCACCGGGTTATAGTAGTGGCTCGGCTATCAATGCAGTGAACGAAGTAGCGAAAACCAGCCTGCCACGAGGATTCGGGATTGACTGGGCAGGTATTTCCAAAGATGAAGTGGCGCGTGGTAATGAAGCCGTTTATATTTTTCTTATCTGTCTTGGCTTCGTGTACCTGATCCTTGCTGCGCAGTATGAAAGTTTCCTTTTGCCATTTCCCGTTATTCTTTCACTACCTGCCGGAATTTTCGGAGCATTTCTGCTGCTAAAAGTATCCGGGCTTGAGAATAATATCTATGCGCAGGTAGCTATGGTAATGCTGATCGGTCTGCTTGGAAAAAATGCCGTGTTGATTGTGGAATTTGCCGTTCAGCGACACCGAGCGGGAGATTCGGTACTGAAAGCTGCGGTGGAAGGCGCATCAATACGGTTTCGTCCGATCCTGATGACCTCGTTTGCATTTATAGCTGGTTTGATCCCACTGGTCTTTGCATCCGGCCCGGGTCGAACCGGAAACCGGACGATTGGTTCTGCCGCTGCCGGTGGTATGTTGATGGGAACTGTTTTCGGGGTGATTATCATACCCGGTTTGTACTACATATTCGGCAAAATTGCTGAGCGGCGAATACTGGTAAAAAATGAAGAAGAAAATCCTTTAACAGAAGAAATTGATCACAATGTATAAACGAAGGATATATCAAGGCCTGTGCTTACTTATTATCACCCTGACAATTACCGGCTGTAAGATTCCTGCAATTGTGCAGACTACCGAGAACAGAACTGTTCCCCAGGCTTACAGTAATAGCCTGGATTCTACCAACATGTCGGCCACCGAATGGCGAAAGTTCTTCACTGATGAAAACCTGGTGAAGCTTATCGATGCCGCGATAATACGGAATCAGGAGCTAAACATCACCTTACAGGAAACTGAAATCGCGAAGAATGATATCCGGTTCAGGAAGGGACCATTACTCCCAACAGTTGGGGCCAGGGTAGGTGTCGGCTTAGAAAAAGTAGGAAGATATACCAGCCAGGGTGCCGGTGATGCCTCAACGGAAATTACACCCGGAAAGGAAGTCCCCGATCCGCTGACGGATATTACCGTTGCCGCCTATGCGAACTGGGAAGTGGATATCTGGAAGAAATTGCGTAATGCCAGGAAAGCCGCGGTTACCAGGTATTTATCAACTGTTGAAGGCAAAAATTTTGTACTTACTAATCTGATCGCAGAAGTGGGTAATTCTTATTACGAACTACTGGCCCTGGATAACCAACTGGAGATAGTAAAACAAAACATTGAACTGCAAAAAAATGCGCTCGAAATTGTAAAAATCCAGAAAGAAGCCAGCAGGGCAACCGAACTCGCCGTTCAGAAATTTCAGGCAGAAGTGCTGAAATCACAAAGCCTGGAGTTTGAAATTCTTCAAAGGATAAAGGAAACGGAGAATCGGATCAACTTCCTTTTGGGACGGTATCCCCAGGAAATAAAGAGGGATAAAAACAACTTTTTAAGTTTACTCCCGGCTACGGTCAATTCTGGTATCCCTTCGCAGTTACTGTCCAACAGACCGGATATTAAACAGGCTGAACTGGAGTTAGTTGCTGCGAAGCTGGATGTAAAAGTTGCCAGAGCTGAATTTTTTCCTTCGGTTGGAATTTCGGCAGCTTTAGGATTTCAGGCATTTAAGCCGTCTTATCTGGTGACATTCCCCGAATCGTTGCTTTATTCCCTGGCCGCAGATCTTGGTAGACCACTTATTAACCTGAATGGGATCAAAGCTGAGTTTTATAATGCCAATGCACGACAACTGCAGGCTATGTATAATTATGAGCGTACCATTTTAAATGCATACCTGGAAGTGTCCACTCAACTTTCTAACATCAGTAACCTGGAAAAAAGTTATGATCTGAAATCGAAACAAGTGGATGCCCTGACCAGGTCGATCGATATTTCGAATGACCTGTTCAAATCAGCCAGGGCAGATTATCTCGAAGTTCTGATGACACAACGGGATGCACTGGAATCCAAACTCGAATTGATTGAAACTAAAAAACAACAACTGAATGCTGTGGTAAATATTTACAGGGATCTGGGAGGCGGCTGGAAATGATCAGTGCAATTATGTGGTTAGGGTTTTGATGTGTGCCAGCCTCGCTTTTGCGAAGGCTGGCTTTTTATTTTTATACGATATTTGACAATAGAAATCCGAATTAATATGATTTTAACGCGTAAGTTTAATTGAAGCTTTATGGAATATAACGAATATGGCATCTGTCTTTAAAGATTTTACCCTGACAGAGTCCCTAACCAGATTGATAAGACCTGATTCAGAAGGTCTGACGGTTAATTTTTTTAAAGACATCTAAGATGAGTAAATCTATCTTTCAACCCGGCTCTTTTTTATCTAAAGGGTTTCTACGGATAAAAAACAACCTGCGCTATCTGTTATTCTTTCTTCCGGCGATTTTTTCATTAACAGGTTATGGCCAATCGAATAATAGTGCCGGCAAAAATAATAATGCCGATAAATTTACAATAAGCGGAGAAATTGTTGGGCGGGATACCGGAACTGTTGTTTTATGGTTTAATAATAATAACAATAATGGAATTGCAGATACCGCCGGACTTGTAAATGGCAGGTTCAGTTTTTCCGGAACTGTAAACCGTGTATGCGAAGCAATTTTATGGACAAACATTAAGAATAGAAGTTTTGATGACCCAAGTGTGGTAAGATTTTTACTTGAGCCGGACATAATACATATTTCAAAACCAAATGCAGAATCGGATGCCATCATTAAAGGTTCAGAACCTCAGGCAGAGAAAGAAAAATGGGATAAACAAAAATCCAATTTGCTAAGAAACAAAAAACGCTATTATCAATCTTTTGACTCATTAAACAAACTTTCAAAAAATAAGGCACATACTGGTATCAGCGACCGAATTAGCGAAATGCGTGAGCGCATTGATTCCGTCAATACAAAAATAAGAGAAGCTGATGTAGCTTATATTATAAGTCATCGGGACTCGTATCTGAGCAGTTATCTCTTATTTCAGCACAGAAAAAAGTTAGCGCAGGATTCGGTAAAAGCTTACTACAATGCGTTTTCCACCAATGTTAAAAATAGCTCCGTTGGTCACGATGTTTTAAGATATATATACCCATTGACAGACGACCAGGAATTCAGAAGGGCTAACACACTGGTTGATAAAAAGTTTGATCAGCAATTATTTAATATTAAATCATTACATGATCTTAGTCTTAAAGACTCATCTGGAAATATTGTCGATTTTAATTCTTTTAAAGGTAAGTACCTTGTTCTTGACTTTTGGGCAAGCTGGTGTAAACCATGTATAGAAAATATTCCGGCATGGGGAAAATTAATAAAAACATATGATCCCGACTCGGTTCAGTTTATATCGATTTCATTAGATACAGATGTTATGCCCTGGAAAAGATCGCTTAACATGCACAAACCCCCTGGAATACAGGTTATTGACCCCAGGGCATTTTCCGGTTTACTGGCCGTTTATGGGAAAGTTTTATTTGTTCCCACTTTTATAGTTGCAGATCGAAATGGTAAGATAGTGAAATACAATGCCCCTCAACCCGTGGAACCGGAATTAAAACATTTATTAGACAATTTGTTGAAATAAAACAAGTACAACAAATCGTAGCTTTGCTCTCTTTCGCATGAAAAGATTAGCAATGACTAAAAGACCGGGAATACTCTCCGTACTGAAACCTTATTGGCGGTTGATCATGATATTATTAGTGTTTACACTTTTAGGAAACGCTATCAATCTTTTTCTTCCATGGATCATTGCGCAAAGCATAGATGATTTTATTGCCGGTCGTTTTTTATTGAACCCGGTACTTATAAAATTCAGTATCGCTGTCGTTTTTATTTTCATATTTACCTGGCTCCAGACGATCATTCAGACTTATGCTTCCGAACGCGTGGCAAGAGATCTCCGGACAAGGTTGTCTGATAAAATATCAAAACAGGACAATGCATTTATTGCGCGGGTCAATGCTTCAAAGTTACTGACCAACCTTACCGGCGATGTGGATTCTATCAAGATGTTCATATCGCAGGCTATTGTTTCCGTTATTTCTTCCATTTTTATCATCATAGGTGCAAGTGTTTTATTGCTTAGCATAAACTGGAAACTGGGTTTATGTATAATACTTATCATCCCCATTATTGGCATCACCTTTTTCCTGGTATTACGAAAAGTGAGGTCGCTCTTTATCCAAAGCAGGGCGATAATAGATCAACTAAACAAAGTTATTAATGAAAGTATACTGGGTGCTGCACTGATAAGAGTTGTGAATTCGCAACAACTTGAATACGATAAATTTCTTGACGCGAACGTAAAAGCCAAAGGATTCGGGCTTTCTATATTACGGCTTTTTGCAGGTCTGATCCCGATAATCACGTTCACTGCAAATATTGCCATGTTGACCATACTGGCACTTGGCGGTCATTTCGTTATAACGGGAAGTATGAGCCTTGGCGACCTGGCTGCGTTTACCAGCTATCTGTCGATGCTGATATTCCCAATCCTGATAATAGGATTCATGAGCAGTGTAATAGCTCAGGCTTCTGCTTCCCATCAACGTATCAGTGTTGTTATGGAAACTCCTGACCTCGTTGATACGGGCGTTGTTACAAAGGTTATTAATGGTGACATCAGGCTTGAAGATGTGAATGTGGTGTATGGACAAAGACCTGTTCTGGAAAACATAACCTTCACCGTTAGTGCCGGTACAAAGGTGGCCGTAATCGGACCTACTGCGGCTGGTAAAACGCAACTCCTTTATTTACTTACAGGTCTTGTAAAACCCCAGTCTGGTTCCGTACAATATGATGGGCACGATATTGATAAATATAATAGCGAATCATTTCACAGCCAGGTAGGTCTGGTTTTCCAGGATAGCATCATTTTCAACATGAGCATCCGTGAAAACATAGCTTTCAGTGATACGGTTACTGATGCTTCACTTGAAAAGGCAATAGAAACAGCAGAGTTAAAGGAATTTGTAGAAGCATTGCCTGATAAGCTAAATACAATTGTTTCCGGCGGACAAAAACAACGTATCATGCTCGCACGTGCATTGGCGCTTGATCCCAAAATATTATTACTGGATGATTTTACCGCCCGGGTTGATACCAATACCGAGCGAAGGATACTTGAAAACATACAAAATAATTACCCGGGTTTAACCCTGGTTTCCATTACTCAAAGGATATCATCAGTTGAACATTATGATCAGATCATTCTCTTAATGCAGGGAGAAATAATTGCTATCGGCAGGCATGAAGAGCTGATTCAATCGAGTCCCGAATATATTCAGCTATTGAATTCACAACAAAGCACCAGTAACTATGAATTACAATCTTAATGCGCTGACCGGACAGCAGAAAGCATCTTCCTATGCGGCACTGAGAAGTTTGTTAAAGCTTATTGCTCATGAAAAAACAAATCTGCTGGTGGCTTTGTTTGCTATTCTGCTTAATTCCACGCTTAATCTTCTTGGCCCGTTTTTAATCGGTTATTCTATTGATAAATATGTGCAAACGAAGGACTATCATGGTTTGCTGGTAATGTCAGGTATTTTATTACTTATGTACCTGGTTGCTTTTTTCACAAGTTACTTCCAGACTAAACTGATGGGAAGTGTAGGACAGCGTACCTTATTCACACTGCGTAATGCAATATTCAATAAACTTCAGTCATTGCCTGTGGCTTTTTTTAATTCAAATAAGGCAGGAGATCTTATTTCGCGCGTAAACAATGATACAGATAAACTGAACATATTTTTTTCACAATCCCTGATGCAGTTTGTTGGAAGCATTGCAACAATGACGGGTGCCGGCATCTTTTTATTATTGATTCACGTCAAACTCGGTGCAGCAACACTTGTTCCCGCACTACTTATTCTGTTGTTTACAAGAATCGTTTCGCCCTGGGTGAAAGGGAAAAATTCGATGAACCTGAAAAGCGTGGGAGGATTGAGTGCAGAAATCCAGGAAAGCCTGAATAATTTTAAAGTGATCATAGCCTTTAACCGCCGCGATTATTTCAGAAAACGTTTCGACACTGCAAATCAGCATAATTATAAAACAGCAGTTGGGGCGGGGTTGGCCAACAATATCTACCTGCCGGTTTACAGTTTGTTTTCAAGCCTCGCACAACTGACGGTATTGGTTTATGGAATTCATCTGATAGCCATCGGAGATTTCTCAGTTGGTTTACTGGTAAGTTACCTTGCTTATTCAACTAATTTTTATAATCCTTTAAGGCAACTTGCAGCGTTATGGGCAAGCTTTCAGGTAGCCATGGCCGGATGGGACAGGATATCACAAATCCTGGTGATGGAAAATAATCTTCCCACACTTAATCTTGCCACGACGGCTGCTTCAGCCCCATTGATTGAATTCAGGAACGTTCATTTTGGCTATGAGCCAGGAAAAGAGATCCTTCATAATATAAGCCTTTCATTGGAAAGAGGCAAAACCTATGCATTTGTGGGTCCAACCGGAGGTGGTAAAACTACTACCGCATCTCTGATTGCCCGTTTATACGATCCGGTGACAGGTACAATATTATTGGATGGGAAGGATCTCCGGGCATATTCTCCGAAGGAGCGCTCAGGGAAGATCGGATTCATATTACAGGAGCCCTTTTTGTTCTCCGGCACTGTACGCGAAAACATTCTGTATGGGAATGAACATTATCAGCATTTTAACAATGATCAGCTGGAAGACATTATCCGTAAATCAAGTCTGGAAAGCCTGCTAAGCATTTTTGAGAATGGCCTTGAGACCACCTTATCTTCAGGTGGTGACAGTATCAGCATTGGTCAAAAACAACTGATCGCTTTTATGCGTGCAGTTTTGCGAAATCCTGATGTATTGATCCTTGATGAAGCCACTGCAAATATAGATACGGTTACAGAGCGTTTACTCGAAGGGATCTTAAATAAGTTACCAACGGACACGACGCGTATTATTATTGCCCATAGATTAAACACCATAGAAAATGCGGATGAGATCTTCTTTGTGAATTCAGGTGAAGTTATCCGTGCCGGCTCTTTTGAAGACGCCCTGGATAAATTATTGAAAGGCAAAAGGGCAAGCTGAAATTTTCTTTCAATAGCCTGATTTTTGGTTAATTTGATTTTCAATTAATCAGCTTTTTCAATAGCGTTCTTTTCAATAGCGTTCTTTTCCAATAGTCTGTTTTTCAATAGTCTGTTTAGTCAACCTGCTTTTTTCTTACCTAATTCACTAAGCAACTCTTTAACAGCGGCATCCAATTGTGAGTCCTTATCATTCCCTTCGCCAATCGGCCGCGTGACCGGAATATCAACCGGACGCGGTACAAGCTCCATGTCTTTGCCGGTATTATCAGTAATTTTTGTAAATGGTAACCGGACCGAAGATCCATCGATCAATTGTACGCTGGATGTAAATATGATCCATCCGCCTGTTGGTTCACCGACTACCTTGCCCAGACCCATTGATCGATAACCCTCAGTAAAATCTTCGGCATCTGATAGCGAATGCTGATTGGTGACAAGGATTGTGGGAGCCCCCAAAGCACGTTGGCCAAGCTGCACACGTGCAGGGGCAGATGGCATGCCACGACCTGTCATTGTAAGATAGTTTTTTCTTGAAAAAACATCCAGTGCATATGCATTTACAAATCCCCCGTTGTTATTCCGCACATCTACAACTACTCCTTCCCGTGAGTGATTCTCCGCGTCCATATCGAGATACAGCTGATTGAGGGATTGCTCAGACATATCTAGCATATGTACATAACCAAGCCGGCCATTACTTATTTTGCTGACATATTCCCGTTGCTGTATTACCCATTGTTTGTATAAAAGGCCTTTTTCGGTTGCAAGATTAACCGCCTTTACGGCAATTTTTCCGGAAGAAGCTCCGGATGCGTTGGAAGCAACAGTAAGCATAATCCGGCGACCGATTTTATTCTGAAGTAATAGATCTATATTGTCTGTTGCATCAAGCACTTTTTCATCTATTGCAATCAGGTAGTCTCCGACCTTAATGGACCCTGGTAAAAAAGCAGGACCAAGAAATATAATCTCATCAATTTTAAATTTTCCGGACTGCTCATACTCTTTGCTATTAAAAGAAAGGCCTAGTTTTCCTGTAATGAGTCCACCCCCACCTGTTAGTGGTCCTGCTACCCCGGAATGCGAAGAGTTGAGTTCTCCAACCATCAGATTCAGTATGCGACGTAATTCATCCGGAGTTGATGCGCCTTGTGCGAGTGGTTCGTACACAGAACGTATTTTTTTCCAGTCGGTTCCATGAAATTTTTCGTCATAAAAACCTTTGTTCTGTACTTCCCAGACTTCATTAAAAATTTCCACTTTTTCAGACTCAAATTCAACGTCCATCTCAGCTGTAATCATAACGGGCTTCGACTGTTTTGATTCAATAGTAACGTATTGCACTCTTCCCTGTTCGAGATAGAACACATCACGCCCATCACCGGTAAATTGCAAGTCTGACTTGCTTCCGGGAGTAGTAGTCAGCTGACGAAGCACCGGTGGTTCTTTTGCAGATTCATCGAGTGAATAAGTATAGAGATTAGTTTGCTCTCCCGCAGAAGCGCTGATAACCATCATCTTTCCATCTTTGCTAATCTTGTAGTCATTGATTTCAACTCCGAGCGATAGCAAATTCAATCTTTGCTTTATACCATCCATCCGGATTACCACAGGTGATGCTTCGGACCTGGCTGCATTGCCAGCATTGCCCGCCTTATCCGCCTTACCCGCAGCAGCTTTGGTAGCTGTATCTGTATTGTTTCTTTTTGCTGTATCGTTTTTCACACCCGGTGCCGTTGGATTAACCGGTGATGAAGGAGAAGTGGTTTGTTCAGTGAACATCTTTTGAAACTGTTCTTCCCTGAATGGTGGAGTTTGCGGTACCAGATCAATCCTGGCTATAAAAGTATTTTCTGTTCTTTGACTGGTAGTAAATAGAATGTACTTGCCATCAGCGCTCCAGTCCACTGTTCCGCCGAAAGTATTTCCGAGAAAACTTACCTGTCTTGGTTCAGTGGTACCGGAAGCGGAAGCAATATAAATATTACGAAGACTTTTATTTCCAAAACCACCATAGGCTAACCATTTATTATCGGGTGACCATGTAACTGTTCCGGCTGCAGTAAAAAGAGGACGGCCAAGCACACCTTTAGCCACTACAATATCTTTTTTTGTATCGAGGGTCATCACATGTAATTCCCGGCTGTTCCTGATAAACGCGATACTTTTTCCGTCAGGCGATAAAATTGCCGCACCATCATCCTCATTGGAATTTGTAAGCCTTGTTTCTCTGGAACTTAAAAAGTCATAGCGATAAAGATGAGTTGCGCCATCTCGTTCAGAAATATAAATAAGGCTGTTGCTGTTGGAGCTCCAGACTGGTCCTGCTTCTCGTTGTACTGTATTTGTAACCCGGAACGCGTCCCCGCCTTCACGGGAAGAAGTAACAAATACTTCACCATGCGCGACAATCGCGATTTTTTTTCCATCAGGAGAAAGCGCCAGATCCCTGAACTGATTGTTTAGTTTCAGATGTTCCGTTCCCATGCCTGCTGCGGAACCTAATAAAGTTATATTTAGTTCGGTGGCATTTAATTCGGTGGGTCGTGTACTACCTGCATCTAATTTCCATATTTTAAAGTCACGTTCAAAAACGATTGATTGACCTTTAACAGAAATAGATGGCCACACTATGCGGCCATCGGTAAACTTTGTAAGCTGCATAGCTTCACCTTTTATCTGTCTGAACCATAGATTTTGTATCCCTGAACGGTCTGAAACAAAATATAATCCGGATCCATCAGCTTTCCACATGGGCCAGAGATCTTTTGCACCGTTCTTTGTAAGTTGTTCGTATGTGCCAGGTGTTGCATCCTGATGCAGTAGCCAGATTTCGGACTCATCAAGATGACTCCGTCCATTGCGCCACCACTGATGTGAAGCAACCCCCCGCGCATTGAAAGCAAGGTTTTTGCCGTCGGGAGATGGGGAAGCGAAAAATTCATTGGTATAACGGTTATCAGTAACCGGCATTGGCGTGCCACCGGATGATTTTATTCTGTAAACATCGCGCATGGCAGAGATGTCGTGGCTTGTACTTGCAAAATAGATGTATTTGCTGTCACCTGACCAGGCGCTTATTTCTTCGTTTCCATCATCATAAGTTAACCTTTTAACTATTCCGGTTTTCAATTGATACATATAGATATCGCCGTTGCCGGTAAGGGTTGAATTAAATGCGATATACTGCCCATCCGGGGAATACAGGGGACGCGAGTCATAGCCCGGACGGGCAATCAGTAGCCTTGCCTGTCCGCCTGTTGATGAAGTGGTCCAGATATCTCCTCCCGACACAAAAGCTATTTCGGAGCCGTCTGGCGAAATTGCCGGATCCGAAAAATAAGCTTGTGATTTGACAGTTCTTTTATCAGGGTTAGCAACCTGATTTTGAGCTTTTATAAACGATGATCCTATAAATGTTGATCCTATAAAAAAATACAGGAAAATAACAACAGCTGATTTTCTCATAAGCAATTAAGACTGGTTTAGCTGGACTGAAATAAAAATTTGCATGACTGAAATAAAAAAGTTTGTGACAATAAAACATTTATGTGATAATAAAACAGTTGTGATAATAAAACAGTTGTGATAATAAAACAGTTGTGACAATAAAACAGTTCTGTGATAATAAAACAGTTTGTGACAATAAAACAGTTTGTAACAATAAAACAATTCTGTTATAATAATAAAAGCCCGTGATAATAAAAAAAGGTCCGTTATTTCCAGCGAACGTTTGTCCGGAATAATCACTTAATTGAAAATACATTATTTCAGCATTCGAATAAATAAAGGCTCCCGGAAGGGGAGCCTCTATTTTAATGTTGACGCCTTATTTAAAAATCGGCGCTTCCATATAAAAGTCGACGCCTTATTTTAAAGCTGAAAATGAATATTGCTCATTAAAAGTTTATGCATTGAAGCCACCATCAATTGTTATAAATGACCCAGTGATGTATTTACTTTCATCACTCGCCAGAAAGGCTGTCAGTGCCGCAATGTCGTCGCCAGTTCCATACTGGCCAAGGGCGATTCTGCTTCTCATGATTTCACCAAATTCGCTATTTGCCGGATTCATATCCGTATCAATGGGGCCGGGCTGAATAAGATTGACAGTAATTTTTTTAGCGCCAAGATCTCTTGCAAGTCCGCGTGTAAAACCCTGCAGGGCCGATTTGCTCATTGTGTATAATGTTGTTTTCGGGCCTCCTGCCTGGTCAGCCATGTTACTTCCTATGGTGATGATTCTTCCGCCAGTGGGCATATGGTTTACGGCTGCGAGGGCAGCAATATACACAGCACGGACATTCACCGCCATTATCTGTTCATAATCTTCCGGTGTATGATCTGAAAAGTCTTTTCCGATATATATGCCGGCATTACTTATCAAGATGTCTATCCGGCCAAATTCGGAGATAGTCCTTTTGACTGCCTCTGTTACAGCCTGAATATCAGCACTATCGGCTTTGATGGCTATTGCTTTTCCCCCGCTTTTGTTGATTTCTTCAGCAATTGCCTCAGATTTTGTTTTCGATTGTGAGTAGGTTAGCACAACACTTGCCCCCTCTGCTGCAAGTCTACTGGTAATATCTGCGCCCATTCCACGGCCTCCCCCTGTTATCAGTGCGATTTTGTTTTGTAAACGTTTCATATTTTCTTGATTTTGGAGCAAAATTAAAAGTAAGGTTCTATATTTGCAGGTAGTCAATAAATTGTTAGGTACTAACAAAAAAGTAAGTATGAGAAAGAGCAATTCAACAAATACCATAAATGAAAAGCAGATCATGGATAGATGTGGAATGGCCTATTCATTATCGGTGATTGGTGGCAGATGGAAACCAGCCATACTTTGCCGGTTGGCTCATGGAAAAATGCGTTATAGTGATCTGAGGAATTCTATTGAAAATATTTCTGAGAGGATGCTGGTTGCGCAGTTACGCGAGCTTGAAAACGCACGTGTGGTGAATCGGATAGTATATCCTGAAGTACCACCAAAAGTTGAATATGAATTGTCAGAACTGGGGTTATCTATGAAACCGATGTTGGATGCAATGTCGGAGTGGGGTAATATGCACCGGGAAAAACAACATCTGATAATCAAACAGCCCTTGAAGTCAAATAACCCCGAATAATCAAATAATCCCCGAATAATCAAACAATCCGCGAATAATCAAACATCCCTTGATATAAAATAATCCGCGAATAATCAAACATCCCTTGAAATAAAACACCCCTGAATAATCAAACAATCCGCGAATAATCAAACAACCTCTAAATAATCAAACAATCCCTTGAAATCAAACACCCATGAATAATCAAACAATCCCTGAATAATCATTACAATTACTTTGCAAATAAATCTTTATTTACATTGAGCAGATATTTTATAATGTTCCGGCAGGTTTTGCACAACAGCCGGAATTAAGATTTAAATCTAAAACCAAAATTATGCTTAATCGCAGGCAGGCGTTAAAATTACTCGGTGTCGTTTCGGCTTCACCGCTGATTCCTTTTGAGAGTCACTCAGCCATTCGTCCAGGAACCAATGTTTCAGATTTTAACTATTGCCTCAATATGGCAACCTTACGGGGACATAAACTTGGTTTTATAGGGGAACTCAAGACAGCTTCACAGGCAGGTTTTAAAATGGTAGAGATCTGGATGGACAGTCTCCAACAGTATCTTAGCACCGGTGGTACATTATCCGAAGCAAAGAAACAGCTTGATGGTCTGGGAATAACGGCAGTGAATGCTATCGGTTTTGCAAAATGGATTGTCGATGATGAAGCTGAACGGAATAAAGGAATTGAACAGATGAAAAAAGAAATGGGCATGCTAGCGCAGATCGGCTGTAAACGTGTTGCGGCTCCGCCAATGGGAGCTACTGACAAACCTGG
>Ga0193752_1001482_pt1 | contig 19432 bp, 15 predicted proteins | sample H1c1metaG_FD_144924 | JGI IMG/M metagenome (GOLD analysis project Ga0193752, IMG submission 144924) | Soil microbial communities from a riparian zone of the East river system, Colorado, United States - H1c1 | ecosystem: Environmental > Terrestrial > Soil > Riparian zone | place: USA: East River...
TGCCGCTGGCGAAGAGCGTGCTGCGCGTCCGCGCCGTCGAAGAGCGCTTCGACGACGGGCACACGCTTGCGCCGTTCGGCCTCGCGGAGCTGATCGAAGCGACGGTCGAGGTCGCGCCGGAAGGCATGCGCAACGCCTTCGTCGCGGCTCAGAAGGTCTCGATCGAAGCCAAGCGCAAGGCGGCGTTCAAGATCGTCGGCGCATCTGCCGCGACCGCATTCGGGATCGGCGCGACGCCCATCCCATTTGCCGACGCGCTTCTGCTGGTGCCCGTGCAGGTCGGCATGCTGGCAGGCATCAGCGCGGTGTTTGGCCTGAACGTCACGGCGAGCTTCCTCTCGACGCTCTTGGCTTCGGCTGCCGGCGGATCGGTAGCTACGATCGCGGGCCGAACGTTGGTCGTAAATGCCTTAAAGCTCGTGCCCGGCGCCAACATAGCCGCTTCTGCTATCTCGGCTGCAACAGCGAGCGCGCTCACCAGCGCGCTTGGGGGCGCGTACATCGGCGGGCTCACGATCGCATTCCATCGCAGCGATGATCGCGCACCGACGCAAGTGGAGATCGAAGCAGCGTTTCGCAGTGAGCTCGGCAAATAACTTGTAGGCTGGTCACAATCACCGACCTTCGGAGGCTGGTCACCATGACGAACTTTCGCACCGCGGCGCTGTCGCTGCTCGTGCTTTTGCTGGCGTTCGCAAGCGCATGTACGGATCAGCCGCGTAGCGGCAGCACCATTAGCAACCGCTTTCCGACGTACTCAGGCTATCACTACCGACCGAACGTCCTGCTCGAGGTCCAAATCTTCAATGCCCGCACGTCCAAGTGGGACGGCCGGGCGGTGATGACAAGCGCCGGAACGCCCACTTACACCGATCCTTGCGGAGTCTCTTGGTACCCCTGGCAAGTGACCGTGTCGCTCCCGCGCTACGTGACCACCGGCCCTTATTGGCAGCCTACGGGCTCGTGGCTGATGACGCGCGTTGCCGAATCGTTAGGAGATGCCCCCTTGGCGTCGTTCGGACTTAGCAGCAACACGTGCATCTCCAAGTTTGAGTGTGGAACCGACGCCATCGCTAACTGCGGCGACCCCACCGGCCTTATCGTTATCAGCTGCAGCGGCTCAGGTGCGAACTGTCGCTAGCCCCTAGCGCGCACCACGGTGATGCCGGTCGGGCCTTCGACGCAGATGCGAAGGCCGGGGAACTTGGGCAAGTAGCCGAGCGACGGCGCTTCGCGGCGCGAGCCCTTCACGCTGCGCAGCGTGACTTGGTTCTTGTCCAGCTCGTATTCAGCGCGGTAGCTCGCGTCGCCGACGTTGACGAGCAGCGGGTAGTCGCTCTCGATCGTGCTGCGCGATTCATAGGGCAGCTCGGGCGCGAGGAAATCTTGGGCCGAGAGCAGCGCGAGGTCGTCGCCGCTCTCCACGCCCAATGTCGCTACCCGCTCGCGCAGCCAGTCTTCGAGACTGGGCACGGGCTCGGTTCGCTTGATGCCCGCGGGGTGGTTACGCGTCGCCAACCACGCGGCAACCGCGGTATGCGCCAACCGGTCGCGCGTCGTCGACACCGCGTCGCGAAACAGGCTGCCGCGTTGCAGCAGCTCGAAGACCGCGCTGCGCGCAAGCTCGCCCTTGGGCACCTCTTCGCGCGTCGATAGCACGCGCTTGGCGAACACGCGCTCGATCGTCGCGACGGCGCGCTTGCGCTCGAGCTGCACCGCAGCCATGCGATCCTCGCCGAGGCCGGCGCGCGCGAGCACAGCGATCGGAACCGCCATCGCGCACGTCACTAGCACGCGCGCTTCTCGGCCAGCGCCGAACGCGCGCGTATCGAGCGCGAGGATCGCTTCGATGCCGCGCACGTTGTTCGCTGCGCTCTCGCGCGCAAGCTCGATCTCGGTACCGCCGTTGCTGAAGAACACATTCTTGCCGCGCGGGCGCGCGATGTGGGCGAGCCGCGGGTCCGCAGCGAGCGCGGCGCGCACCACAGCGTCGCGATCGATCGAATAGGCGTCAGTGTCCGCGGGCAAGCCCAGCGTGCGTCGCACCCGAGCGCGAGCCTGCAGCGCCTCGCGGACCACAAACCCAGACGCGTTGTGGTCCGACGGTCGGTAAGCACGCAGCGCACGGATCGCGGCGGTCGCATCGCAACCGGCGAGCCGCAGATCGTCGTCGGCGCCGAGCTCGGGTCCATCGACGAACAGCGGTCGCCCGACCGAGAGCACCGCGACCAGATCGATCATGTCGTCGATGCAGCCTTCGCGCCGCGCCGCGAGCAGCAGCCGCGCGTGCGCAGGATCGATCGGCAGCTCGAACAGGTCCTGGCCATTGGCGCTGAGCGCCGCGTCGCCTTGCAACGCACCCCACGCTTCCAGGTCAGCACGCGCAGCTTCGAGCGCATACGGCTTGGGTGCATCGAGCAACGGCAGCTCTTCGACGCGCCGACCCCACGCCGCGGCTGTCAGCACCAGCGGCACGAGCGACTCGCGGTGGATCTCCGGCAGCGTGATCGGATTGAGCCGCGCCGCGCTTTTCCACAGCCTGTAACACACGCCGGGTGCGGTACGGCCGGCGCGACCGGCGCGCTGCATCGCGCTGTCCTCGGCGATGGCAGTGAGCGCGAGAAAGCCGCGGCCATCGTGATAGCGCGTCTGGCGTACGAGGCCGGCGTCGATCACCACGCCTATGCCCGGAATCGTCAGCGAGGTTTCCGCAACGTTGGTCGCCAAGATCACTTTGCGCGTCCCGCTACGCCCAGGCTCGAACGCTCGGCGCTGCTCATCGAGGCGCAGGCCGCCGTGCAGCGGGATGACCGTGAACGCCCCGCCGCGCAGCGCATCGGCGCACGCTTCGATCTCACCTTTGCCGGGGAGAAACACCAGGACGTCGCCGGGGTCCGAAGCGCTCGCTGCGACTGCACGCGCCACCCTCGCCGGCAGATCCGCACCGTCCGGCATCACTTCGCGGCCCGGCAGGTATCGAGTCGTCACCGGGTACGCCCGCCCCTCGGCTGTGAGATGCGTTCCCTTCACGTGCGCAGCGACGCGCTCGCCTTCGAGCGTCGCCGACATGATCAGCAGCGAGACGCGTAGATCGCGCAGCAACAGCGCGAGCAGCAGATCCGTCTCCAAGCTGCGCTCGTGAAACTCATCCAGGATGACAGTGCGCGCGCGCTCGAGCAGCGCGCGATTGCGCAACACCATACCCGGTGTCGCAAACGCGATCCGGGTCGCGTCGCTCGCCACGTGCTCGTCGCGCACGACATAGCCGACGCCCTGCCCCAGCGCCGTGCCCTCGAGCTCCGCAACACGCGTCGCCAGGCTGCGACACGCGAGCCGCCGCGGCTCGACCACCAGCACCGGGCCCTCACACCAGCGCGGCACCTCGGTCGATTTGCCGGAGCCGGTCGGCGACGAGAGCACGACGGGCCCGCGCGCGAGCGCTGCAAGCAACTCCGCGCGGATCGCAATCACTGACAGGTCTTGCGCCAACGTGGCGCTTGTCTAGCACCTTAAACGAACGCCATGCGGCCCTGATCGAGCACGACCTCGCCGGCCTCGTTCACGGTCTGAAAGAGGCAGCGCGTGCCGTCGACCCACATCTTGATCGTCAGCTTTTCACCCGGAAACACCGGCTTCGAGAAGCGACCTTCCATCGACTTGAAGCGAGCCGCATCACCGCCGCACAGCGCGTGCAAGAGCGCGCGGCCGGTGAAGCCGTACGTGCACAAGCCATGCAGGATTGGGCGCGGGAAGCCGGCGAGCTTCGCAAACTCCGGATCGCTGTGCAGCGGGTTGCGATCGCCACTCAAGCGGTAAAGCAACGCTTGATCAGGTCGCGTCTCATAGGTGATCTCGTGATCCGCCTTGCGCGACGGTAGCTCGTAGCCCGCGCCGCTCGGCCCGCGATCCCCGCCAAAGCCGCCCGCGCCGCGGATGAACGCCGACGACCGCGTGCGGAACAGCAGCTCACCGGTCGCTGCGTCCAGCGCCTCGGTCTCGGTCACGACTACGGCGCCTTTGCCTTTGTCGTAGAGGCCGACGATCTTGCCCGTGGCCTTGAGCGTGCCGTCGGGCGGCAGCGGCCGCGCCAGCTCGATCGCTTGCTCGCCGTGCACCAGCATCGCTGGATTGAACGTGCCGATCTTCTCGAGCGGCACCGCGCCGCGCGGGCCGAGCACGACCGCCATGGTCGGCAGCACTTTCTGGTTCTTCTCGGTCGAGAACTCGAGCTCATCGAGACCCGCGCCGACGCCCAGCGCATACAGCAGGCAGTCTTTGCTGCTCCAGCTCCGCTCGACCGGTCCACCGCTTGCGCCCACTGCCCCGGGATCGAGAGTCATGCGGGCGATTCTGCGGCGCTTTCTTTGGCGATTTCAACGTCCTACAAAAAGAGCTCGAGCGCGTCGATGGCTCTGCAGGGGCTCGTGCTCGTCGAGCAATGCGCAAGGCGCCCGATTCGACTACGATACCCGCATGGCATCCGCTCCGGCTCCGCGCCATCGCTACACCTTCGAGGAGTACCTCGAGCTCGAGCAAGTCGCGGGCACACGTCACGAGTTCTATGACGGTGAGATCTACGCGATGGCGGGTGGCACACCCGAGCACGCCGCGATTGCGGCTACGGTGACGGCGATTCTAGCGCGTCAGCTCATTTCGCCCTGCCGCGTCTACAGCTCGGACTTGCGATTGCGCGTGCTCGCGACGGGGCTTGCGACCTATCCGGACGTCACGGTCATCTGCGGACCTTCGGAGCGCGATCCTGCAAGCTCGACCCACGTGACCAATCCGAAGCTGATCGTCGAGGTGCTGAGCAAGGGGACGGCCGACTACGACCGCGGTGAGAAGCTCCAGCACTATCAGCGGATTGCCTCGCTCGCCTGCGTCGTGCTGGTCGATCACGAATCAGCGCGCATCGAGACCTGGACGCGCGTCGACACCGGTTGGAAGCAAGCCGCGTTCGCCGAGGGTGATGTTGTGGCGCTCGACGCCGTCGCCTGCACGCTTGCCGTCACCGAGGTGCTCGCGGCGGGCCGCGACGCGTGAGCCAGGCGCAGCGCGTGGTTTGCGTCGAGCTGCGATCGTTCTGTAGCCTCGCGCGCGATGAACTTCCGCACGCCCCTTCTTCCAGTGGCTTTTCTGCTCGCGTGCGCGTCGTGCGCAACACCACCCCCCGCGCCACCGCCCAAGGCGTTGCCCCCCGCGCCGCCGCCCGTCGTCGCGGCGAAGACGCCGTCGGGTGCGCCGATCACCGAGGTCAGGCTGGTAACCGACAGCTACCACGGCATCTCCGTCGCCGATCCGTACCGCTGGCTCGAGGACAGTAAGAGCGAAGCGGTTCGCGCGTGGACAGCCGCGCAGAACACCCACGCGCGCGAGCGGCTCGACGCGTTGCCCGACCGCGCCGCGATCGCGCTGCGCGTCGCGCAGGTGCTCAAGGCACCGCAGGTCGCGTATCCAGGCTTACGCGTCGCGGGTCCGCACTGGTTCGTGATGGTCGACGCGCCGCCCAAGCAGCAGCGCTTCTTAGTGGTGATGCCGCCCAACGGCGATCCGAAAGACGCCCGCGTGTTGGTCGACCCGAACGCGCTCGACGCGACCGGCAAGACCACGATCGATTGGTACGAGCCGAGCCACGACGGCACGCGCATCGCGGTATCGCTCTCGAGCGCCGGCACGGAGAGCGGCGATCTGCACATCGTCGACGTCGCGACCGGTGCGGTGAGCGAGCGCATCCCGCGCGTCAACGGCGGCACGGCCGGTGGGCACGCGGCGTGGACGCCCAAGGGCGATGGTCTCTACTACACGCGCTATCCGCGCGCTGGTGAGCGGCCGCCCACCGACTTGGATTTCTATCAGCAGCTCTTCTTTCACCAGCTCGGCACCGACACCGCGACCGATCGCTACGAGCTCGGCAAGGACTTCCCGCGCATCGCAGAGATCCGCGTCTATATGGATGTGCGCACCCAGCGCGTGCTGGTGTCGATGCAGAAGGGCGACGGAGGCGAGTTTGCGCACTACCTGCGCGCGCCGTCGGGCGAGTGGCGGCCGGTCGCGCGCTACGAAGACAAGCTCACACAGGTCGCGTTCGGGCCGAAGGATGACCTGTTCGCGATCTCCGAGAAGAGCTCCCCGCGTGGACAGCTGATCCGGATCAACGCCGCCACGCTCGACCTCGCGAAGGCGAAAGTGATCTACGCGCCAAAGACCGAGACGATGGTCGCGGGCTTTTGGGATCCACGCACGCTGTTGCTCGGCGCGAAGCGTTGGTACGGCACGTTCCAGCTCGGCGGGCCATCTGAGGTGCGAGCGTTCGACTATACGGGCAAGCCTGCGAAGTGGAGCGCGCCGATCGAAGTGGCGGGGGTGCGCGGACTGATGGCGGACGGCAAGTCGGGCGTGATGGTGCGCGCGGAGTCGTACGTCTCGCCGACGGCCTGGTACCGCTTCGATGAAGCGACCGGTAAGACGATCAAGACCAAGCTCGAGGCGTCGTCGCCGATCGACATGAGCAGCTACGACGTGGTCCGCGAAATGGCGACGTCGAAAGACGGCACGCAGGTGCCGGTGACCGTGCTGATGCCGCGCGGCCTTGCGATGGGCGGCTCGCATCCGTGCGTGGTCACCGGCTACGGCGGTTACGGCGTCAACCTCGAGCCGGACTTCGACCCTGAGGCCGGGCTGTGGCTCGAGCAAGGCGTCGTCTACGCGGTCGCGAACCTGCGCGGCGGCGGCGAGTTCGGCGAGGAGTGGCACCTTCAAGGCAACCTCGAGCGCAAGCAGAACGTCTTCGACGACTTCAGCGCGGTGCTGCGGCACATGATCTTGCGCGGCTACACGCGCTCGGAGCGGCTCGGCATCATCGGCGGTAGCAACGGCGGGCTCTTGATGGGCGCGACGGTCGTGCAAAACCCCGAGCTCGTGCGCGCGGCCGTCTCATACGTAGGCATCTACGACTCCTTGCGCAGCGAGCTGTCTCCCAATGGCGAGTTCAACGTCACCGAGTTCGGAACGGTCAAAGACAAAGGTCAGTTCGACGCGCTCTACGCGTACTCGCCGTACCACCACGTGAGTGACGGCGTGAGCTATCCAGCAACGCTATTGCTCACCGGCGAAAACGACCCGCGCGTCGATCCGTGGCACTCACGCAAGATGGCAGCGCGCATGCAAGCCGCGAGCGCCGGCCCCGCCCCGATCCTGCTGCGCACCAGCGCAGACACCGGGCACGGCGGTGGCAGCGACCTCGATCACATCGTCTCCGAGACCGCCGATGTCTACGCGTTCATGCTCGATGCGCTCGGCGTGCACGTGACTGCCAAGCCGTGACCGATTCGGTGGCACTTTCTTTAGTGATTTCAATGTCCTACAAAAAAGGCACCGAGCGTGTCGATCGCTCCGGAGGCCGATCGTCGTGGCCATGAAGGGAAACGAACCATGCGACTCATGATGATGCACAGGCACGATCAAGCGACCGAGGCCGGTAACCCTCCTCCAAAGGAGCTTATCGACAAGATGGGCGAGTTCGTCGGCGGACATGCCATGGCGGGCCGGCTGATCGATGGCGCCGGCCTTGGCGCAAGCACGACGCGAACGCGCTTGGTCTTTCGCAACGGTCAATGCACGACCAAGCGCGGGCCTTATCAAGGTGAGCACGAGCTGCCGGCGGCTGCGCTGCTGCTCAAGGTCCGCAGCCGCGAGGAAGGCGTCGGCTGGGCGGAGCGCTACGGCAAGATCCTCGGCGACGGCGAGATCGAGCTCGGTAAGGTCAACGAGCCGTGGGATCTCGGCATCATGCCAGCGCCGGAGAATCCTCCGTTGCAGTTGCTGCTGATCGAGAAGGCCGACCAAGCCACGGAGGGCAGCGGGAGGAGCGCGCAACAAAAGGCTGCGCTCACCCGCCTCAAGAACGAGATGACCGACGCCGGCGTGCTGGTCCGGTCGCACGCGCTGCAGCCGAGCAGCCAGGGCAAGCGGTTGTTGTTCAGCAACAACAACCTGCGCGTGCTCGACGGGCCGTTCTTGGAGACCAAGGAGCTGATCGGCGGCTTCGTCGTGATGGAGCTGTCGGGCGTGGACGAAGCTATCGAACAGGCCCGGCGCTACGCTGAGATCGTTGGCGGCACGATGGAGATGGACGTCCGGATCGTAGATACCGGCGATCCGGATTGAACAGAACGGCCTCTAAGTGATGCGCTTGGGCACGTCGGCGGCGCGCTGACTGGCGCGAAACTCGATCACTCGAAACTCCGCGAGGCCCCGCGCACAGAACGGGTCCTCACGGATAATCGATTCGATCTCCGCCCGGCTCTCGCCGACGGCCAGAATGATCCCGCCGTCGCGCGGGATCTTTCGCCCCGATACGACGAAGCGACCGGCAGCGTAGTGCTTGTTGAGAAACGCCACGTGTTCCTTCATGTGCGCGTCGATCTCGGACAGCTCGGCTTTGTAGATCAGCTCGATGACGAACATGGCGGCCGAGCCTAGCCCAAGATTCGTGGGTGCGTGCGCGTGGGACGAACACCTGCCGAAACGGCCGGCTCGGACGTTTGCGCTTCTCGCGGCGTGACGATCGTTTCTACGATTTCGCGATGCATGCCCGTGCCTTGACGTTCACAGTCGCCGTCTTGTTATTGTGCGGCGCGATCGGTGCCACCAGCGCGGCCGCGCAGACCTGGTCGTCGATGCGCGGTCGGCCAGCGCTGTGGCAGATCACGTCGGTCGACGCCACGGGTGAGCCCAGCTGGCCGTACGGCGACGAGGACATCGCCGGCGATGGCGCAGGCACGTTCGAGGATGACGAAGCGGGCGCCGACCTGCGAACCGTCTACGCCGATGCCGACGCGAACCGGCTGTGGCTACGCGCGTACGTGGCCGGCGAGAGCGCGCCTTCCGAGAACGCGGTCGGCTACTTCTTCCTAGACACCGACGCGCGCAACGCGACGGGCGGCGACGCCGCGTCGCCCGACCTGTGGCCCGAGCTCGAAGCGGATCCCACGGCCGGTGGCTACGAGCGCGTGATCGCGGCGAACGCCGACGGGACCTTAGTCGGCGCGTGGCGTTGGGATACGCCGACCAGCGAATGGGTGGCGATCGACGCGCAGCCGAACGAGATCCGCGTGGAGGTCGACAGCGATGTCGATCCGATCCGGATCTTCGCGCCCGAGCGCGGCTACTTTCAGGTCGACGTCGATCATGAGATTTCCACGCTCGATTCGAGCTGCGACGGCAACATCTTCGTTCGGATCTGGCACGACGATCCGCCGATGCGCGACTTCGGCGATGACGACGATGAGCCTTCAGCGTGTCGGCTGCCGCTCGACTCGCTCGGCGACCCGATCGTGCTGCGCGAGCCCGCATGCACCGATGACAGCGACTGCCCCGCGAACGGTGAGTGCGACGACGGCGTGTGCATCTTCACCTACGAGTGCACGCGCGATATCGACTGCCCGAGCGGCGAGACTTGCAGCGGTGGCGCGTGCACCGACGGCGACGCAGGCAACGGTGGCGCGGGCGGCGCAGGCAGCGGCGGAGCGGGCGGCGCAGGTGCAGGCGGTGCGGCAGGTGACATGGTCCCGCCCGGCAACGTGCAAGGCGGCGCGTTCCATTGCGCCGCGACGCGCTCGAGCTCGACTCCCGTCCTGCTGACGATGCTGCTTTTGCTGGCGCTCCTTCACGGGAGGCGCCGCGTATGAATCGCGTTCATGCCTTCTTCGCCCTCTTTGGTGTGCTGCTGCTCAGCGCGGGTCTCGCGCGCGCTCAGAACGACGACGTCGACACCCAGCGCTTCCAGCCACGCGTCACGAGCGGCGGCTATTTTCAGACCGAGGGCAGCGATATTCGCCGCCCGATCGATCCGTTCAGCCTGGGGCTGTGGCTCTCGTACGCGCACAACCCGTTGGTCGTGATCGAGAACGATGAGGTGATCGATCAGATCGTGAGCGATCAGCTCGCCTTCGATCTCACCGCCTCATACGCTTTTGCCGATTGGTTCGAGCTCGGCGTGCACCTACCGCTCGCGTACTTGGCGGGCGACGACGTGTCCGACGCGACGCTCGGTGATGCGCGGCTGCTACCCAAGTTCCGCTTGTTGAGTGACGAGGTCGACGGCGTCGGCCTGGCCTTGCTCGCCGACGTGCGGCTGCCGACGCATACCAGCCAGTTCTATGGCGGCGCGCGGCTGCCGGCGTTCGCGCCGCGTTTGATCATCGATCACCGCTTTGGGCTCTCCGGCTTTCGCGCCGGTGTGGAGCTCGGCGTGCTGCTGCGCGATGAGACACAGTTCCGCAACGTGAGCGCTGCGAGCGAATTCCAAGCCGGCGTCGGCGTCGGCTATCGCTTCGATGGCGGGCAGTCGCCGGTCGAGATCATGTTCGACCTGCGCAGCGCGCTCGGCTTGGCCGAGACCGATACCGAGGAGACCGCGCTCGAGGCGCTCTTAGGCGCGTCGATCGACATGACGCCGGAATGGAAGATGAACGTGGGCGGCGGCCTCGGCGTGCTCGAAGGCTTCGGCATCCCGACGGCGCGCGTGTTCGTGGGCTTGCGCTGGGAGCCTTCACCCAACGATCCGGATCACGACGGCCTGCGCAGCCCGACGGTCGATGAGGATGAATACAAGGTGCTCGAACAGGCGCCACCGGAAGGTCAAGCCGCCCAACCCGAGCAGACGCAGGCCGACGCCGACGCTGTGGATGATGCGACGCGCGAAGCGGCGATCCGCGGTGGCTACGATGCGTGCCCCACCCTGCCGGAGGACATCGACGGGATCGAGGACGAAGATGGCTGCCCCGAAGGCGATGAGGACGGCGACGGCGTGCTCGACTACATCGATCGCTGCCCGGACGAGGCCGAGACCATCAACGGCTTCAAGGACGACGACGGCTGCGAGGACGAAGGACCGGCGCAGATCATCGTCGAAGAGGGTCGCATCTCGATCCTCGAGACGATCCGCTTCGAGCCCGAGTCGTCCGCGATCGATCGCGGCTCGTACGGGATCATGGATCAGATCGCGCTCGCGCTGCGCAAGCACAAGGAGATCGATCGGATCGAGGTCGGCGGCCACACCGACAGCACCGGCTCGCACGAGTACAACATGCGGCTCTCGCATGCGCGCGCACGGTCGGTCCGGAAGTACCTGCTCGAGCAGGGCATCCAGCCCGGGCGCTTGAGCGCGCGCGGCTACGGGCCCGACAAGCCGATCGCCGACAACGAAACGGATGAAGGCCGCGCCAAGAACCGGCGCGTGGAGTTCATGGTCGTGCACTGAGGCACGTTGAAGCCGAAGCAACTCGCGACGAGCTTGAGCTCGCCGCGAGCGCTGCTCCACTTCTACGCTTGGATCAGAAGCACTTCATGAACGGCGTACCGGACGCCGGGTGCGTGAGGATCTGGCACGAGCCACCAAAGAAGGTGACGACATTGCTGATCCACCCGCTGTCCGGGATCGAGTAGAAGGTCGACGCACCGATCTGGACGCACTTGCTGCCGCCCGGGACCTGCACCGGGTTCTGGCTCGCGACGCCCATCGTGAGATTGCTGCCGAGCAGCGTCGTGTTGTAAGGACCGCTGCCCGAGTCGCCGCCGCAGGCGCCGCTCGAAGCGTCGGTCGCGCGCACGATGCTAAACACAGTGCCGGCCGGGTTCACGGACGCGATGGTGTGCGTGCTGTTGCCGCGGCGACCGAGGCCCACGCCTTCCTTCGCGGCGTTCTTGACGCCGTAGCCGTCGATCCGAATCGGATCGCCTTGCAGGCCGGCGATCAGTGGCAAGCCCCAGTTCGCGGCGAAGCGGCTCCAACGGCTCGAGACGTTGGCCGGCGCGTACCAGCCGGGGTTGATGATGACGACGGCTTGGTCAAACGGCTGGCTGCCGTCGTAGTTCGGGTGGCGCTGCGCGTACACGGTCGCCGGCCCGAGCGCGGGGCAGCTCGCGCCGCCGGGCGACGAGATGCACTTCTGCGGCTGACCTTCGGTTTGGATCCATGCGTTCAAGGCGATGAAGCCGGTCGTCGGCACGCAGTGCGCCGCAGTGATCATGGCGAACTTGCTGATCAAGGTACCGGTGCAGTTACCGCCCGTCGTTTGGATGCCGACCGTCGAAGCGTGGTCGAACGGCGAGCCATTGATGATCTTCTCGACGAACGGATCCTCGGCCGACGGCAGGTCCTCGTACACGATCTCCTCAGCGGCTTCCCACGTCGGATCCAGCTCTTCGACCGCCAGCAAGCCGAGCTGAGAGTCCGTCAAGCGCGAATACTCGCGCGCTTGATCGCAGGTCTCGATCTCGTAGATGCCGAGCTCGCTCAGCGCGTCGCGCGTCGCCTCGCCGACGTGCGCGACCGCTTCAGGCGTCCCCACATTCGCGAGGTGACGATTCATGACCTGCATCGGATACCACTCGCGCTCGACCGCGACGACTTCACCCTTAAGCGACCGGGCCTCCCACTCCGCGCATACCGTCGCGTCCTCGCCAAGCGAGTACGGATACTCGCGATCGACGAGCTGCCATTGCAGCTTCTCGCTCGTCTGCGCCACGCCGGTCGGTGCGTCGACCTCATGAGCGCCCGAGCAAGCCATACCGAAACCCGTGAGGCCCACCGTGAGCCAGGTTCGTGCATTCTTCGCAATTCGATTCATCGTTCTGCCCTTTCGTGCTGAAGACACAGCAATCCGCGGCAGCGCAAGCGTCGTGCCCGTGGTCGAGGCAGCAGCGCGTATGCGAACGATCACCAAATCACGGGCAATTGCGAGCAAGGACTGTGTATGCGTATCGCGCGAGCGATGCACTGCTACGCGGAGATACGACGCAGCCGTTCAATCGCCCCAGCAGATGTTGGTCGCGCCGATCAGGCCATAGAGCATTGGCTTGTCGAGCGCGCCCGCTGGATACGAGAACGCGAGCTGGTAGCAAGTCTCTTGAAGGACCGAGATGCCGTACCGGACCACCTGCGGCGAGCTGTTGAAGTACGTGCACGACGTGCGGAGCCTCTCGCCGGGTGCGACGACCAGCTGCGGAGTCATCGCGTAGTGCACGTTCTCATCGTGTCGGAACGGTTTGTCGAAGACCGAGGTGGCGGTGCCGTCGCTTGCGATCAGCTCGGCGTGAGCGCCGGTACCGAGCAGGTGCATGTGTGGCCAGAGCGCGACGATCGTGATCGGCTCTGCGGTCCTGTTCAGACAGGTGCCGGCGTACGTGCTCTCCACGCCGACCGGCATGCCGTCGACGCCGCCCACGTCCTCGGTGCCGAGGATGGTGATGCTGCCGACATGGCGGCGCTCGCTGCGCGGCACGACACAGATCTGAATGCGACTCGCGTCATGCTGGTTCTCGCCGGTTAGGTTGAGGTAGTGCCACTGCACCATGAGCGTCTTGCCGCTCGACGGGCTCGCGAGCTCGATGCCCATGTCGCTCGGCAGCTCGACGTTGCAACCTCCGACCGACCAGCCGGCGATCAGCGTAGCATCCGTGCTGAACGGCACGCCGAAGGCGTTGCGCTCGACGAGCCCGGGCGTGCCCGAATTGCTCTCGAACAATAGCCAGCGATGGAGCGAGGTGCGATCGTCTTGCTGAGCACCGAAACGCGTCGCGACCGAGCCTTCGGGCCACGGAATGCCGTAGTAGAGCTGGTCAATGTGCTCGTCTTGCAAGACCTCGAGTGGATCGCCTTCCCATCCACCGTTGTGAGCGATCAGCTCGTAACAAGTTTCGCCATCGCGCGGCACGAGCGGATCGCGCGCATCAGAGGCGGCACAGCGATCACTGGGATCGACGACCATCACCGCGGCGTCCTCGGCGATGAGCTCGCCAGACTGCGGTGGCTCGAAGCTGGAATAGCAGCCCAGCAACGCCGCGACGACGCAGCATAGGCCGTGCAAGGCGCGATGAGTCATCGCGAGCAGCGTTTGCCAAGCGAGGCATCCTTGCAAGGCCCTCCCGCGCTGCCCCGGTTTCCTATGGCGCTATGGGATCTGAGCTTCGCGCAGCGCGGAACAGCGTTTGGCACTTCGATTGCAACTCTTTGTCAGCAACCAAACCAAACCCATTTGGAGACTGACAATGAAGCACTTTGGTCGTTACAGCCTATCGCTCGCGGCTCTGCCGTTAATCCTCACCATGGCGTGCGGCAGCGATGACTCCGATGCTGAGCCCGAGGTCGATCGCACGACGGCTGCGCTGCTCGTCGGCGAAGCCACGTCGCGCGCTCAGCTCGATGTCGACAGCTTCAGCGCCAGCGCCGGTCAAGCCGAAGCCTCGTTTACCTGTGCGAACGGCGGAACCGCGAACGCTTCGGGCGCCGTTGCGATCGCGCCTGAGCCTCTGACGGTCGACGTCGACGTCGCGCTCAGCTACGCCGCATGCACCACCAATCAAAACGTCGTCATCGATGGCGGGCTCGACTTCTCACAGCAGGTCATCGTCGGCGGTGACAGCTTGGTCTACGTAGAGACCATTCTGGTCGGCCGCGTGGACTTCTCCGGCGAGCGGAAGACGTCGTGCGACATCGATCTCAACGTGACGCTCGACAGCTCGACCGGCGCCGTGGTCACCTCCGAAGGCTCGGCGTGTGGCTACAGCGCCAGTGAGCTCAACCTGAGCATCCGCAAGAACTGGTAAGCAGAGATTCTCGCAAGCCTCGCTACTGAGCGCGGACTTCGATAAAGCAGATCTTGTTGTTGCTCGCGCTCGTAGCGTTGCTGACCGTCAACCGGCCATCGGCAACGCTCACCGTCACGGTGTTGTCGAACCAGCGCGTCGCGCTGGTCGCCGTGGCGTCGATGGCGATCACGCCCTCGGCCGCGATCCGAAAGCGGCTGTCGAAGTTGCTCGCGTCGCCGGCCACGATCCGCACCCGATAGCTGCCGTTGGGCACGGCGAGCTCCCAGCGCGCGTTGGGGTTCTCGGGTTTCTGCAGGTGTTGCAGCGTGTCGTAGCGCTGGTCGAGTGAGTTGCTCGCGTTGCGGTCGCGCGCCGTCGAGGCGTTGCTCAGGTTCCAACCGTAGCTCTGGCCATTGCCGCGTGCGCCGAACACCGCGCCGCTGTCGGCGAGATAGCCGGCGGGCACAGCGGCGTTGGCAGGTTGGAAGTTGATGCTGACGCTGAGCGTTGCGCGAAACGTCGCGGTGTACGTCGCCGCGCTCGCTGGGGTCGTGATGGTGTGCGCGCGCGCACCGCCGTCCGACCACGACACGAATTCGAAGCCCGCTTGGCTCGGGACGTCCACGTTGAGCGCATATGCCTCCCATGACGTGATCGTCGCCGGCGTGACCGTAGAGACGCCATCGATCAGCAGCGTGCGGCCTGACGGAGCGCTCGCAAACGTGAGGTTGACGGTGCGCGGGGTGACGATGCGCGACACCGTGGCGGTGAGGCCCGCGCTATCGGTCGCGGTCAGCAACACCTCGAGATAGCTGTTCGTGGCCGCGCCCAAGTCTTCCGGCGGTGGTGCGGTCACCGTGAGGTTGTTGCCGCTCGTCGGCTGGAGCCACGGATGGCTGTGCGTATCGTGATGGCGTAGCACGCTCCACGTGAGCGAGCTCGCGGGCAGCGCGCCATCTTGGGCGTCGCTCGCCGAGCCGCTCAACGTGAGTGTCTCGCCGACGCGGAAGGTCGCGTTCGCCGCGGGTAGAGATATCACCGGCACCGGCGCTGTGTTGCCTGCTTGGATCGTCACGCTGACCGGTGGAGATGCTGCGCCGCGCTGGTCGCGCACCACGAGGGTCGCGGTGTACGTGCCAGCGCTCGCATACGTGTGATTGATGGTCGCACCGCTGCCTGTCGCGCCATCGCCGAAAGTCCACGCGTACGTGAGCGTGTCGCCCGCGTTCGGGTCCCGGCTCTGCGTGCCATCGAACGCGACCGCGAGCGGCACGGGCCCGGATCGAGGTGACGCGCCGATCGAAGCGATCGGCGGCTGATTGGCCGCACCGTTGTAGACGATGCGCCGCACTTCGCCGCCGTTGGCGTAGGTCGTGTAGAAGAGCGCTTGCCCGCCCGCGTGCGGGCCGAAGGTCATCGCCACGATGCTGCTACTACCGCCGGCGTTCGCGAACTCGGTCGATTGCCAGGTACCGCCACTTTGCTTGAGCAGGAAGACCCGGCCACAAACGTAGTCGCCGTACAGATAGCCGCCGTCGTAGCTGCTCGGCCAAAAACCGTTCGGCACGAACGCGCCGCCGGTGATCGATGCGCAGCCGGCGGAGCGGCCGTAAGCGAAGATCGGATTTACGAACCCGGCAACCGTCCCGCAGTTGGTCGTCGAGCCGTTCGCGCAGTTGCCCTCGCGCACGTTCCAACCGTAGTCGGCGCCGGATTGGCCGAGATCGATCTCTTCCCAAACGTTCTGGCCGACGTCGTTGATGAAGAACCGCGTGCTCGCCGCGTTCGGGTCGAAGCCCATCCGGAACGGGTTGCGCAGACCTGTCGCATAGGTCTCGCGACACTTGCGGCCGGCCGTGGTGCGACCTGCCGTCCGGCATACGTCGCTGTCGCTGCCCAGGAACGGGTTGTCGCTCGGCGCTGTGCCGTCGGGTCGGATGCGAAGGATCTTGCCGGTGAGCACGTGCGTATCGCGCGCGGCGTCATTGCTGCCGGCACAGCGCGTTGCATCCGCGTAGTCGCATCCGCCGTCGCCGACGCTCACGTACAGGTTGCCGTCCTTGCCGAACTTCAGATCGCCCGCGTTGTGGTTGCCGGCCGGTGAAGGCATGTTGTCGATCAGCACCAGCTCGGTCGCCGGATCGGCCACGTCGTTGTCGCCGAGCGTGAAGCGCGACACGCGATTCACCGGGCTCGTGCTGGTATTGTTCGGACACGTGCCGTGCTTGCGGAACGTATAGTAGACGTAGATGAAGTGATTGCTCGCAAAGGCCGGGTCGACGGCGATGCCGAGCAAGCCGCGCTCGGAATTCGTGCATAGCTGCGCGCTCAGGTTGAGCGCCGCGGTCGCGACCAAGGTTCCGTTGCGCACGACGCGCAGCGAGCCGGGTTGCGTAGTGATGAGCAAGCGCCCATCGGGCGTAAATGCGAGCGCTGTCGGTGCACCAACCGATGCGACGAGCGCATCGCCGAAGTCGGGCGGCACGGTCAGCGGTTGCTCGGCGACGCCGACCTCGGTCGGCACACCATCTGCGGTGCATGCGCATACGAGTAAAAGGCAAGCGGCGAGTGCGGCGCGACGTGAGCTGCGTGCTGGCATCGGTTCCCCCTTCGGCTTGGCCGGCCTCGTTACGCGTCGCGCGATGCACGAACAACCCGCAAAACTCGTTAACGCACCAAGCAGTCACGAGTGCCTCACTCACGCGGCAACGCGCCTCGGTGACATGAGCTATTCGACCACCAAAACGTCGCCCGTCTTGAGCTGGAACTTCGATGCAGCGGGCTCGGCTTGCACCAACTCGTCGTAGCTGAAGCGGATGCGCTCGGTCTGCTCGCCGCGTTGCCTGAGCACGAAGATGCACGAGCCGTCGGCGAACTCCGTCAAGCCGCCTGCTTCCGCGAGCGGCTTGACGGAGTTCGCCGGTGCTACGAGCTTCACGATTTTGGCGCCTCTAACTTCGCCGATCACAGATACGGATACGACTGATTCACGGATCACGACCGTCACGTTCGGCGTCGCGATGAATTGCTTGAGCTGCTGCGTGAGATGCGCGGCGAGATCTTCAGGCCGATGGCCGGCGACGCGCACCGGCCCTAGCAACGGCATCGTCAGCGTGCCGTCATCGAGGACTCGACCCGTGGTCGAGCTCTGCTCGTCGCCGTAGATGTGCACCTCGATCAAGTCGCCGGCTCCGATCGATACGCGTTCCGCCGCCGCGGCGGCCGGCCGATCGTGGACCCAGACGTACGTTCCGGACGCGCCGCACGCCGCACCTGCGCTGAGCAGCGCGCAGACGAGCAAGGTGCGAGCAATCGAGTGGTCCAGGTGTGAGGTGATACGGAGCATGTCGGGTCTCCTATGAGTATTCGCAGGACGAGATCTCAAAACCGTACGCTCGGAAGCTCGGCGCGAGCCCCGGCGAAGAGCAGCCAGCGGGAGTCGCTCGCTGCGAGCACGTTGCTATCGCCCAAGCTCTGCCAGGTCAGCTGGCCACCGAGCTCCGCGCTCAACCAGTCGAGCAGCGCTTGCTCGAGCACGAGGTCCGCGGTGAGCGATTGGGCCGCGTCCGGCGCGTCGCGCGGTAGCGTTTGCGCGGCGCCGAGCGTGAGCGCGAGGCTGGTGTCGCCCGCGGCGAGCTCGGCTTCGGCGCTCGCGTAGAGCTGGCCTTGGAGCGCGCCGGTCAGCACGTTGAGGCGCGGCTGATGGCCGAGCTCGCTGCGCAAGTGCACCTGCATCGCGCGCGCATACAGCGTGTGCCACGCGCGCGCGACGCCGATCGGCCGCCACTGGGTGCTGCTCGCGTCAGCCGGGTCGATGGTCTCTTGGAACGCGACGCCCGCGCCGAGCGCAGCGCCGCTGGCGAGCGCGAAGCTGCGCGACCACGTCTCCACCCACGAGACCAACAGGTGATCGTAGCCGTTCGAAACCGAAGCGTCGGCGACGCCTACGGTGGTGTTGAGGGTGTCGCTGCGCGACGCGAGGACGTCGAGCGAGGCGTCGATGCCCGCGGTGCGCTGGCGGGGCAGCACGGTCTGCGAAGCGGTGGTCGCGCCCCCGGACACGCCGAGCGACGGCCGTAGCTCCGTGCTCACGCGCTGCGACCAGTCATAACGTAGGCTCGCGCTCGTCTCGGCCTCGGTGACGCGCAACACGGTCGGGCCGGGCAACAGCTCGAGCTCCGGCGACGACATCACCCCAACAGGCGCATCGGATTCGAGCGGCCGGCGCTCGCTGCTCAAGCGAGCGAAGCTCTGATCGCCCACCGCGAAGGTCTGCGCGATCGTGATGCTCAAGCGCTCGTCGCGTGTGGAGAGCCGCGCTCCGCCGGTATGCAGGAGCAACGTCGGCGAGGGATCGGGACCAACGACCTCCGACCAGTACAGGTGCGGCGCGTACTCCAACGCGAGCGACGTGGTCGGCCAATCGAGCGCGAGGTCGAGCCCCGGCGTGTTCTCGATGTCGACCGCGACGTCGCCACCGATGGTCGCTTCGCGTGCGTAGATGCGCGCGGTATCCGAGACATCGAGCGTGCCCGCGAGGTCGTGCGCGAGCATCACCGCAAGCAACATAGGTAAGGAGCTGGTCACTGGCCCTGGCTCCGCCTATGCAGGCGGCGCGCCAGCGCACGAAGGGCGGGCGGTAGCGCACGCGTTGAGCACGCGTGCGCTCACCTCACTAGCCGCGGAAGAACAGCATCCAAAGCAGAACGACTGCAACGAGCGGCATGCCTGCCCACCAAAGCAAAGCCGGCACCACGATTCCGCCACTTTGCTTCTTATCGAGATTGTCGTTAGCCATCACGAGCCTCCTCAGTCGCGCGGCAACACCAGCCGCGGGACT
>Ga0193752_1001483_pt1 | contig 19429 bp, 14 predicted proteins | sample H1c1metaG_FD_144924 | JGI IMG/M metagenome (GOLD analysis project Ga0193752, IMG submission 144924) | Soil microbial communities from a riparian zone of the East river system, Colorado, United States - H1c1 | ecosystem: Environmental > Terrestrial > Soil > Riparian zone | place: USA: East River...
CGCTCGGCGAGCAACCGCTCGACCGCGATGGCCGTGGTTTCCGCACTGTCGACCAATTTCACGCCCTGACCTGCCACCCGCGCGATTGCGTCCTTCAGCACCGGGAAATGCGTGCAGCCGAGCACCAGACATTCCGGTGACGCGCCTACAAAGAGCGGATCGAGATAGCGCTTGGCCGCTAGCTCGACGATCGGCCCATCGGTCAAGCCTTCCTCGGCGAGCGCCACGAACAGCGGACAGGCTTGCTGCGTCACCACCGCGGCCGGATTGCGCGCCTGGATGGCGCGCTCATAGGCGCGGCCCTTGACCGTTCCTTCGGTGGCGATGACCGCGATGCGGCCTGTGGGCGCCGCTTTCACGGCGGCCTCCGCGCCAGGCTCGATCACTCCCAGCACGGGCACCGGTGTCAGCACCTCGGTGAGCGCGGGCAGTGCGGTCGCCGACGCCGTGTTGCAGGCAACGACCAGCAGCTTGATCGGATCGCGCATCAGCGCGCGGGCGCATTGCACCGCGTAACGGCGGACCGTCTCCGCGCTTTTACTGCCATAGGGCAGCCGCGCCGTATCGCCGAGATAGACGAAGCTCTCGTTAGGAAGTCGCTCGATCAATGCGCGCATGACGGTGAGCCCGCCCATGCCCGAATCGAAAACACCGATCGGCTGATTTCGCAGTGAGTCGTTCGTCATCGCTACAAGCGCGGCGGATTGGCGAAATAGTCTTCCAGGATCGCTTGGTAAATTCGTGTCAGAATTTCGATATCTTCAAGGCTCGCGCACTCGTCCGCCTTGTGCATGGTGCCGCCCGCAAGGCCGAGTTCCGCCACCGGGCAATGATCCTTGACGAAGCGCGCATCCGACGTGCCTCCGGTGGTCGAGAATTCGGGCGGCTGACCCGTGACGCGCTTGACCGCGCCCGAGATCAGATCGGTGAACGCCCCGGGATGGGTGATGAACGAAACGCCGCTCACCGCATGCGCAAGCCTGATCTCGCCGCCATAGGCGCGCATCACGTCGCGCGCGAGACCCTCGATCGTACGCATCAGAGATTGCGGCGTGTGAAGATCGTTAAAGCGGATGTTGAAGCCCGCGTTCGCTTCCGCGGGGATCACGTTCACGGCCGGATTGCCCACATCGACCGTGGTGAGCGCGAGCGTCGACGGCTCGAAATGGTCGCTGCCTTTGTCCAGCGTCCACGCCGACAGCCGCGTGACGAACGACGCCATGATCGGGATCGGATTGAGCGCCCGCGCCGGATAAGCGGCATGGCCCTGCACGCCCTTCACGGTCACCCGCACGTTCATGCTGCCGCGGCGGCCGATCTTGATCACGTCGCCCGCGCGCGCCGCCGATGTCGGTTCGCCGACGAGGCAATGGTCGAGCGTCTCGCCGTTCGCCTTCATCCAGTCGAGCACCTTCACGGTGCCATTGACGGCCGGGCCTTCTTCGTCGCCGGTGATGAGCAGGCTGATCGAGCCTTTCGGCCGGCCATTCGTGACCACGCGCGCCGTTGCCGCCACGAACGCAGCAATCGCGCTCTTCATGTCGGCGGCGCCGCGGCCATAGAGCACGCCGCCAGAGATTTCCGCAGCAAAGGGATCGCGCCGCCACAGGCCGCGTTCGCCCGGCGGCACGACATCGGTGTGTCCGGCGAAGACGAAATTCGGCCGTGCCGTTCCCAATCGCGCGTAGAGGTTCTCGATCGGCGGCGTGCCCGGCGCTTCAAACCGCAAGCGCTTGCAGACAAAGCCCAGCGGCGTCAGCGCGGCTTCCAGCACGCCGAGCGCGCCCGCATCGTCAGGCGTGACCGAAGGACAGCGGATCAGCGCTTGCGTCAGAGGAACCGGATCGGTCGCAGCCATGGCCGCGTCAATCCCTCAACAGCTCGTTGATCGAAGTCTTCGCGCGCGTCCTCTCGTCAACCTGCTTGACGATGACCGCGCAGTAGAGCGCGGGGCCGCCGCTCGCGCCTGGAAGGCTTCCCGGTACGACCACCGAATAGGGCGGCACGCGGCCGTAGCGCACCTCGCCGCTCGCGCGATCGATGATCCTGGTGGAAGCGCCGAGGAAGACGCCCATCGACAGCACCGAGCCTTCGCCGACGATCACGCCTTCGGCGACCTCGGAGCGAGCACCGACAAAGCAATTGTCCTCGATGATGACAGGATTGGCTTGCAGCGGTTCGAGAACGCCGCCGATACCGGCACCGCCCGAGATGTGGCAGTTCTTTCCGATCTGCGCGCATGAGCCGACCGTCGCCCATGTGTCGATCATCGTTGCTTCGCCGACATGGGCGCCGACATTGATGAACGAGGGCATCAGCACAGCGCCCTTCGCGATATGGGCCGAGTGGCGCACGATCGCGCCAGGCACCGCTCGAAATCCGGCGGCACGAAAGCGGTTCGCGCCCCAGCCCTTGAATTTGGAATCAACCTTGTCCCACCAATGGGCACCGCCGGGCGCGCCCGAGATCTCGACCATGTCGTTCAGACGGAACGACAACAGCACGGCCTTTTTGAGCCACTGGTTCACGCGCCATTCGCCCAGCACCTTCTCCGCGACGCGCAGGCGGCCCGCGTCCAGAGCCTCCAGGGCCGTCTCGACCGCCTCGCGTACCGGTCCTTGAGTTGATGCGGAAAGGCGCTCCCGTGCCTCCCAGGCGTCGTCTATCAGGTGCTGCAATTCGTTGTCGTTCATCGTCGGCGAAATCCCTGCATTCTTAGCAATTCAGTAAGCACGATCAACGGGACCATGGGGGAGCCGGAAATTCAAAGCAAGAGCTAGCCCGCGCACCGGTTGGCTTAAAGACACCTTTAAGGCCGCGGGTGGGAAGCTGTGCCGGCAATGAAGCCGGGCGTTGGCGCGTGAACCGAATCCGCGGGATCGAATGATGAAGGCGTTCCTGAAGCGTCTCGTGGGTGCGCGGGCTCTGCCTGTCGAACTCAGTTACGAAGACGCGCGCGCGGTCTTGGAATCGCGCGAGCAGGCGGCGCAGCGGGAATTGGCGGGGCACGCCGACGCTGAACCCGAGATGCTCTATTACCTTGCGGCGAACGGCGATCCGTCGACGCGCCGAATCGTGGCGGCCAATACGGCAACCCCCGCCAAGGCGGACTGTATCCTTGCGGATGATGTCGATCCCTCCGTGCGCCAGGAACTGGCGCGCAAGGTTGGCCGGCTGCTCCCGGACCTGCTCGCCTCCGAGCGCGAACATGTGTGCGGGCTGACGCTCGAAACGCTGCAAAAGCTTGCCGATGATCAGGTGCCGCGCGTGCGCGCCATCCTTGCCGAAGAAGTTGCGGGCCTCGAGTGCGTCCCGAAGGACATCGTCCTCAAGCTGGCGCGCGACGCCGAAGAGACCGTGAGCGTTCCCGTGCTGGAATACTCGCCGCTGCTGTCCGATGCCGACCTTCTCGAGGTGATCGCCACGGCGCGGGCACAAAGCGCGCTTGCGGCGGTGGCGCGGCGCCGGGGCGTGAGCGAAACGGTGTCTGATGCGATCGTTGCTTCGCTCGACATTCCGGCCGTCGCGGCGCTCCTTGCCAATCCGAATGCGCGCATCCGCGAGGATACGATCGAGAGAATCATCGACCACGCCGAGACGATCGAGGCCTGGCACGGACCGCTGGCGGTGCGCACCGATCTGTCGCTGCGAGCGCTCAGGCGGATCGCAGGCTTCGTGGGCGCAGCGTTGGTCGAACAGCTCAGCGAGCGGCATGGTCTCGACGACGAAACCCAGGCGTATATCAACCGCTGCCTGCGCCAGCGTCTCGAGCGCGACGACGAGAAATCCCGCAGCGCTGCGGACACTATCCGCGCCGATGTGATGAAGGTTTACGAAACCGGCGCACTCACCGAGGACTATGTCGAGCGCGCGGCGCTGTCAGGCCAGCGCGAAATCGTGTTCGAGAGTATCGCGGTGCTGGCGCCGGCTCAGCGGACAACCGTGGACAAGATCTTCGCCTCGCAAAGCGCCAAGGCGATCACGGCGCTGTGCTGGAAAGCCGGTCTGTCCATGCGGGTCGCGTTCAGGATCCAGAGCGCCGTCGCTAAACTACGCGCCGACGAGTTGTTGCCGGCCCGAGCAGGCGTAGCCTACCCGCTCACGGAGACGGAGATGGAATGGCATCTCTCGTATTTTGGTCTCGTGAAAAGCGACGCCTGACAGCGACGCGGCGCTTCACTACGCCTCGATCAGCGTGCCCGCGCCGTGTTCGGTGAACAATTCCAGCAGCAGAACATGCGGGACGCGGCCATCCAGAATGACGGCTGCATGCACGCCCCCTTCCACCGCGTCGATTGCGGTCTCGACCTTGGGAATCATGCCGCCCGAAATCGTGCCGTCCGCGATCAGCGCCTTGGCTTGCGCGACCTTGAGATGGGGGATCACTTTGCCCTCGCGATCGAGCACGCCGTCGACATCGGTCAAGAGCACCAGGCGTTCCGCCGCGATCGCACCCGCCACCGCGCCGGCCACGGTGTCGGCGTTGATGTTGTAGGTCTGGCCCTTGGCATCGACCCCGATCGGGGCCACCACGGGGATCAGGTCGGAATTCATGATCATGCGCAGCACTTCGGCGTCGACCCGCTCGGGTTCGCCGACGAAGCCGAGGTCGACCGGTATTCGCGTCTTGGTGACGGGATCGAGCATGGTGCGTTCGGCCTTGCGCGCCATCACCAAATTGCCGTCCTTGCCCGACACGCCGACGGCGCGGCCGCCCGCGGCGTTGATGCCGGTCACGATCTGCTTGTTGATCGAACCCGAGAGCACCATCTCGACGATTTCCATGGTCGCCGCATCGGTCACGCGCAAACCGTCGACGAAGGATGAGGTGATGTTGAGCTTTTTCAGCATCGCCCCGATCTGAGGCCCGCCCCCGTGCACGACCACGGGATTGATCCCCGTCTGCTTCATCAGCACGACGTCCTGTGCGAACTCCGTCGGCACGCCTTCGTGCATCGCATGACCGCCGTACTTTACGACGATCGTCTTGTTGTCGTAGGCCAGGATGAAGGGAAGCGCTTCGACCAGCACGCGTGCGGTTTGGCGCCAACGCGCCAGATTGCGCAGATCGCGCGTGGTTTCGTCATGCACGCTCATGCCCGGCCCTCGAAGCGGATGCGTTGGGCGCGCTTATATCGCAAACGCCGCCTTGCGACCAAGGGCGCACGGGGGTGTGGCTGTGACTAAGTGTCCGCGAGCGCCGCCAATTCGGCGCGAAGTTCAGGTATTCCAGCGCCCGTCTCGGACGACGTTCCTATCATTTCGGGGTGCGCCGCGCCGTGTTTGCGCGCGTCGGCGGCGACACGCGCCGCGACCGCTACAAGCTCCGAGGGCTTCAGCTTATCCGTTTTGGTCAAGGTGACCTGGTAAGACACTGCGGCACGGTCGAGCACGTCCATCACGTCGTCGTCATTTCTGAGCACGCCACGGCGCGAATCGATCAGGAGTATCACTCGGCGCAGGGTCGGCCGCCCCCGCAGATAGTCGATCACGAGCCCACCCCAGCGTTCCGAGTCGGTCTTGGAGGCACGTGCGAAACCGTATCCGGGGAGATCCGCCAGCATCAATTTACTGCCCAAACGGAAGAAATTGATCTCGCGCGTGCGGCCGGGCGTATTGGAGACGCGCGCGAGCGTCTTGCGGCCGGTGAGCGCGTTGACGAGGCTCGACTTGCCGACGTTGGAACGGCCAGCGAAGGCAATTTCGGGGAGACTGCTTTCAGGGATGTGTTCGAGCGACGAAGCTCCAAGCACAAAATCGCAAGGCCCGGCGAAGAGCAGACGTCCTCTCTCCATGGCGTTATGGGAGAAGTCGGGTGCGGTCGCGGACATTGGTCAGTCCGGCGGTCCGGCGGGTTTCTCCGCCGGTTCGCCTCGCCTGATGCGCCCCGCCATGCCGCGCAGGCGGTCGAGGAAGTCGACCGGCGTGCCGGTCGATTTCATGATGAAGATCTGCTGTGCGATCGACAGAATGTTGTTCCACGTCCAGTAGATCACCAGGCCGACGGGGAAGTTCGCCAACATGAAGACGAACAGGATGGGCATGTAGCTGAAGATCTTGGCCTGGACCGGGTCGGCCGGCGGCGGATTGAGATTGGTCTGCAGCCACATGGTGACGCCCATGAGGATCGAGAAGGCGCCGATCATCAGGAAGGGCGGCGGCATGAAGGGCAGCAGCCCGAAGAGATTGAACAGCGACGTCGGCTCGGGCGCCGACAAATCGCGAATCCAGCCAAAGAACGGCGCATGGCGCATGTCGATGGTGACGAGCAGCACCTTGTAGAGCGAGAAGAAGACGGGGATCTGGACCACCATCGGCATGCAGCCGGCCAGAGGATTGACCTTCTCCTTCTGGTAGAGCTGCATCAGCTCCTGCTGCATCTTGACCTTGTCGTCCTTGTTGCGCTCGCGCAGCCGCTCCATCTCCGGCTGCAGCTTCTTCATCTTGCTCATCGCGCGGTAGGACGTGTTCGCGAGCGGGAAGAACAGCAACTTCACGATCACCGTGAAGATGAGGATGGTGACGCCGTAATTGCCGACGTAGCGATAGACGTAGTCGAGCGCGAGGAACATCCACTTGGTCAGCGGATTGAACCAGCCCCAATCGACCGCCATGTCGAAGCGGTTGATGCCGAGCGTGCGCGCGTAGCCGTCGACGATGTCGACCACCTTGGCGCCGGCAAAGAAGTGGTGAACGACGGTTTGCGAACCGTTGGGCGCAATCGTCTTGGGCGTCAGCAGGAAATCAGACTGGTAGGCCTTGGTGCCGCTGACGTCGAAGGCCTTGTAGGTGCCGTTGAACGCTTCCGACTGCGGCGGGATGACGGCCGCCATCCAATATTTGTCGGTGATGCCGAGCCATCCGCCGGTGCTTTGGAAGGTCTGCGTCCCGTTATCATTGCCGAGCTCGGAATAGGTCGGATCGTTCAGTGTGCCGTTGAAGACGCCGATATAGCCCTCGTGCACCACCCAATAATACGTCGTGGGCGGCACGTTGCGCCGCATCACCAGGCCGTAAGGCGAGAGCATGATCGGCGCCGGGCTGCCGTTGTTAACGGTGTCGGTGACGGTGAACATGTAACGGTCATCGACGGCGATGCGCCGCGTGAAGGTCAGACCCTGACCGTTGTCGTAGCTGAGCTCGATGTCGTTGCCCGGCGAGAGCGTGCCGCCTTGGGCGAGCTGCCACACGGTGTCCGCATTGGGCAGCGCCTGGGTTTCGCCTTGGCCGGCGATCCAGCCGAAATCGGCCACATAGGGATGGAGGGCCGACATCGGGGACAAGAGCTCGATCTCCGGGCTGCGGGGGTCGGGCGTCTCGTGATACTGGCGCAGGCGAAGATCGTCGAAACGCGCGCCGGTCAGATTGATGGAGCCGTCGACCGTCGGTGTTTCGATCGCCGCGCGCACAGGCGCTTGCGCGAGGGCTTCGGCACGCGACACGACGCTTGCCGTGGCCTGAGGGGCGGTGACGCCCGGCGCGAGGGCGGGCATCTCCGTTTTCTGCTTCTCGGCGAGCTTGGCCTGCTCTTCCTGCATGCGCGGCACGGCGACCATATATTGCCAGCCGAACAGCACAGCCATCATCAGGACGATGGCGAGGAAGAGATTCCGCTGTTCGTTCATGAAGGCTCCTGACGGCGATTCCCGAGCCGCCGCCGAGAATGGCGATGGGATGACAACGGGAGAGGCGGCGCACCGCAAGCCAAGTTCCCTTGATCGGTCCGTGGATGGACAACGCCTCCAAGGCATAGGCCGAGCAGCTCGGTTCGAACCGGCAGGAGCGCGGCAGCATCGGCGAAAGGGCGTAGCGATAGGCGTAGATCGGACCGCTGAGGGCAAAAATCGCCCCCCGGCGGGCCAAGCGAAGCAGGATCTCAGCTTTCGAGCGCATTCCGTGCCTCGTTGCCCTTCCGGGCGCCGCTCGTCTGGGCCTCGAGGGCTGCGTGAGCGCCCGAGAGGGCTTTGGTCAAATCCGCGACGAGCGCCGCATAGGGGCGGGACAAGGTCGCCGCCTTGGCGATGAGAACATAGTCATGGCCCTTCCGTCCTAAAAGAGGAAGGATTTGAGCGGCGGCCGCCCGCAAGCGCCGCTTGGCGCGGTTGCGCAGGACGGCCGATCCGACCTTCCGGCTGGCGGTAAACCCGACCCGGCAGGTGGACACGGAATTCTCCGGGGATGGGCAGGATTCGAGCGTCAAACCCGGGGCGTAGTGCCGGCGGAACTTCTGAGCGCGCAGAAAATCGGCGCGGCGCTTGATCCGTTCGATGCGGATTGAAGAGGAAGCGCTGACGCCCACGTGGCTCTGGGCCTGAGCGGTCAGGCCGACAGCTTCTTGCGGCCTTGCGCGCGCCGGCGGGCCAGGATCAGCCGCCCGTTCTTGGTCGACATGCGCTTGCGGAATCCATGCCGCCGCTTGCGGACGATTTTGCTCGGTTGGTAGGTGCGTTTCACTGCCGAATGTCCGGAAAACGAAGGGCCCTAGGGAAGGGGTGCTTCCTAAGGGCCCCGGGTTGCTGTGTCAACCGGGCGGCCGGCATTCCGGCCGCCCGATTGGGTGTTGTTACTGGATATAGGCGATTCCGACCTTGTCCTGGGCGCTCATCGCCATGGCGATGCCCTTGCCGTCAGCCGTCGGCTCGATGTTGCGGACGACACCGCCGCTCGACGGGATCGGGAAGGTTTGGAAGGTTTCCGTCTTGGGATCGAAGCGGACCAAGCCGTTCGGCTTGGAGTTGCCTTCGGCGTACCAGACGATGCCGTTCAGCACGGTGATGCCGTAGGGCTCGGATTTCGGGCCGCTCGGCGACATGTATTCCTTCACGAACTTGCCGGTCTTGGTGTCGAACTTGCCGAGATAGCCGCGCGAGAAATCGCTGTACCAGATGACGTCATCCTGATCGATCGCGATGCGGCGAGGACGCGCGTCAGCGGCGGGCAGTTTATACTCGGTCATCTTCATGTTCTGATCGATGTGGCCGATGATGTTCGACCCGAATTGCACGATCCACAGCGTGTTCTTGGTATCGATCACTGTTCCGTAGGGGAGCGAGCGCGCGGTCGGGGCATCGATGAGCTTGATCTCGCCATTGGCCGGGTTCAGCCGGCCGACCATGTTGCCGCCCTGCACGGTGAACCACAGCATGCCGCTCTTGTCGAAAATCAGCGTGTGCGGGTCACGGGCCTTGGGGTCGGGCATCTTGTATTCGGTGAACTGGCCGGTCTTCGGGTCAAGCTTGCCGATATAGCTCTTGAAGTTGCCCGTGTACCAAATATTGCCGTCCTTATCGTCGGCCAGACCGTGCGGGCCGGACATCGGCGTTTTGGTCTTGAACTCGGTGACCTTGCCCGTCTTCGGATCGACGCGGCCGAGCACGCTCGCCCGGTGTCCCGTGTACCAGAGCATACCGTCGGGCGTCGCCAGCGGATCGTGCGGCCGCGTGCCGTGCGTCGGGGTATCCCACTCCTTGATTTGCACCTTCACCGGCCCCGAAACGACCTTCAGCGGTGGCTGGGGTTCCACAGTGATCTTCTGGAGATAGGCTTTGACCTGTGGGATCTGATCCGGCGTCAGCGGGGCGCCGACATTGACCATGCCGTCGACCAGACGGTCCCATTCGAATTTGTCGTGAGAGGCGGTCGCGATGCGCTCCAGGGTGTGGCAGCCGGTGCAGGCATCCGCGACGACCTGCCGTTCCGGGCCAGGGGGAAGCCTATTGAAACTAGGATCAGCCTGCGGGGCCTGGGCAATGGCCGGCAGCGCAAACGCCAGAGCAACGGCCGCAACGCCAAGCATCAGTTTCGACATGGGGTTAGTCCCTCGCGAGTGTTTCCGGGCAGAAGAAGGGCTGAATCTAATTCATGCGAGGGGGCGTGCCAAGGCCGCTTTGCCACGCGCCGCATCTATCTTTCGGCCCGAATCAAGGCGTGAAACCGACTAACGAACCCTAGCGGCCCCAAGACTTGTCGTTGCCGGGATGGTAAAGCCGGCGCGTCGCGCGATCCGACTGCTTGAGGGTCACCGGATCCGTTGGGGCGTCCCGCCACATCCGGCTGCCATAGGCGATTGCCGCGCCCAGGATAACTACGGCCACCACGTCGATGACGATCATCAGGTACACCCCGATATGCCAACCGCCCAAATCAAACATCCCAGCCTCCGGAAAGAAGCGCTCTCCACCTCGCTGAACAACGCCCGAAAGGGCGACAGGTTCAGGGTATCCCGGGCCAAATATGGCAAAATCGACATGCTTTTCGTCGCGAACTGGTGTTTTCTGAGAGCATGCTGAAGGACAACCGAGCTCCGGCACGGTTTGGCTGGCGGCTGGCGACCCATAGCCTGTCCGGTCGCTTGCTGCTTTTGACGATTCTGTTCGTCATGCTGAGCGTGACGCTCATCTATTTCCCGTCAGTCGCCCGCTACCATAATCAGCTGCTGCAAGACCGCATCCACTCGGCGCAGCTCGCGATCCTGCCGTTCACTGAGGCGCCCGGCGAACAATTCTCGGACGAGCTGCGCATGCAGCTGCTGCACCAGGCCGGCGCCGAAGCGGTGATCCTAAGAGGTGGCGGTCAGCACGAGCTGTTTCTTGTCGGGCCTGAACCGCCGCCGATCCAAACCATCTATGACGCCAGCCAGACCGACCTCATCGGTCAGACGCGCGACGTGATCCGCTGCCTGTTCGCGCCGCGGGACCGAATCATCCGCATCGACTCCGCCATCGGCCTCGGCGAAGGAATGAGCATCATCGTCATTGCCAATGAAGAGCCCATCCGTGCCGCGTTGATCGAATTCTCGACGCGCGTGCTCGGTCTCTCGTTGTTCATCTCGCTTCTCACCGCGCTGCTGGTCTTCCTGAGTGTGTATTTCTTCATGGTCCGGCCGATGCAGCGCATCACCGCGGCGATGACGGCATTTCGCGCCAATCCCGAAGACCCCGGGCGCATTCTCCATCCGTCCTCGCGCAAGGACGAGATCGGGACCGCGGAGCGGGAGCTCTCCACGATGCAGCACGAGCTGTACGGCTTCCTCCAGCAGAAGACGCGGCTTGCCGCTCTGGGGCTTGCGGTGGCGAAGATTCAGCACGATTTGCGCAACATCCTCTCCAGCGCCCAGATCGCGTCGGACAGACTTGCGACGATCGAGGATCCGGTGGTGAAGCGCGTCACGCCGCGCCTGGTCGATGCGCTGGATCGCGCCGTCGCGCTTGCAACCAACACGCTGCGCTTCGGCAAGGCCGAAGAACGCACGCCCCAGCGTATGCGCGTCGCGCTCGGACCGCTGATCGAAGAAGCTGCCGCCTCGGCCTTGCCCGAGGACAGCGGCGTCGTCTTCGAGAACCGCGTCCCCCAACGCTTTCACATCGATGCGGATTCCGAGCAGCTGTTTCGAGTCCTGCTCAATGTCTTCAGCAATGCGCGCGATGCGCTGACTTCGATTGCGAGCACCAAGAGAGAGAAACGGATCGTGGTCGAAGCCTGTCGCAACGGCTGCTCGGTCACGGTCGACATTTCCGACACCGGCCCCGGCATCCCGTCGTCCGTGCGCGACCGGTTGTTCCAGCCGTTTGCCGGCACCGCACGCACCGGCGGGTCGGGTTTGGGGCTGGCGATCTCACGCGAGCTGCTCCACGCCCATGGCGGGGATATCGTGTTGGTATCCACCGATCCGTGCGGCACCTGCTTCCGTCTGATCATTCCCGACCGGACGAGCTGATCCCAAGACAGATCATGGGCTGGGATCCTAAGACCTATCTCGCCTTTGGCGCCGAACGCACGCGCCCGGCTGCGGATTTGTTGGCGCGCGTGCCGCTCGAGCACCCGCGCCGCGTCGCTGACCTCGGCTGCGGTCCGGGGAATTCGACCGCGCTTCTGAGGGCGCGCTGGCCCGAGGTCGAGATCGACGGCATCGATTTCGCGCCCGAGATGCTGGCCGATGCGAGGACAAGCGGCGTCGACGCCCGGTTCATCCAGGCCGATATCGCCGCGTGGGCTCCGGACGAACGCTACGACGTGATCTATTCCAACGCCGCCCTGCAATGGCTCGGAAACCACGAAAGCCTGCTGCCGCGCCTCATATCGTTCCTGCGGCCGGGCGGCGTGCTCGCCGTCCAGGTGCCGCGCAATTTCGAGGAGCACTGCCACGTTCTGATCCGCCGCGCGGTCGCCGATCCGCGCTGGCGCAAGCAGATGAAGGACGTGCGCGACTGGTGGAACGTGCTCGAACCTGAAGCCTATTTCGATCTGCTTCGCCCGAAAGCGGAGGCGATCGATCTTTGGGAAACCCGTTACTTCCATGTGCTCGAGGGCAAGGACCCGGTCTTCCATTGGATGATGGGAACCGGGTTGAGGCCGTTCGCCGCGGCGCTCGAGAGTCCTCTGAAGGAAGAATTCCTGGAGCATTACCGCGCGCTATTGGCGGAAGCCTACCCGCCCCGGCCGGGCGGGCAGACCATTCACCGCTTTCTCCGCCTGTTCTTCGTGGCATCGGTTTAGCGCGTCACTGAGCCCCGACTTCTTTCCCACATCGCCAGATATGCGGCTTCGAGATTGCGCGTATAGCGCGCCGTGTCGAACAGGGCGCACCGGCCGCGCGCGTGCTCGAGCTCCGCCCTGAGCGCAGCAAGCGTCTGAGGTTCTCGCGCCAGTCTCAATGCGAGCGCCTCATAGGCATCGAGCGATGACACGATCAGTTCGGGAAGGCCGGCCGCCGTCAGCGCGCTCGCCGCCACGCGGCCGGCGAACGCGGTGCCTTGCAGGGTCAAGAGAGGCACGCCCGCCCATAGCGCATCCACTGCCGTCGAGTGGGCGTTGTAAGGCAGCGTATCGAGGAAGAGATCGGCCAAACCCAACCGCACAAGGTGATCCTCGCCGTCGCGCAGGAACGGCGCGAACACCAGCCGCCGTTCGGATACGCCCCGCCTTGCCGCCTCCGCGCGAAGATTGCGGACGGCCGCATCGTTCGTTTGAGAAAGCCACAATACGCTCCCCTCGACGCTTTCAAGGAGCCGCATCCAAACATCGAACATCTCGGGCGTGAACTTGTAGCTGTTGTTGAACGAGCAGAAGACGAAGCCGGCTTCCGGCAGGCCGGCCTCGGCGCGTGTCGGCCTCCGCTCGCGGATGGCCCGCGCGGAATCCGTCGGCAGATAGGTGTCCGGAAGATAGACGACGCTTTCGCTGTAATGGGGTTTGTGCCCTTCGGGAATGACGATGGGATCGGCAATGATGTAGTCGATATAAGGTGCGCCCGTGGTCCCGGGGAAACCGAGAAAGTTCACTTGCACAGGCGCGGGCCGCAGCGCGAAAATTCCCGGCCGGCATTCGCCGGTATAGCCCATCAGGTCGACCGCAATATCGATCTCCAGGTCACGGACCAATGTCGCGATCTCGCGGTCGCTTTTACCCGCGACGTCGATGCCTCGGTCGAAGCTCAGTTCGAGCCGCCGCCTCATCGCGCCGCCGTCGCTGTCGGTGTAGGAAACGGCAATGGTTTCGAAACGCGTTTTGTCGTGCTGCTCGAAAACGCCAGCGAGAAGCGTTGCAACGGCGTGACCGTTGAAATCCGCCGAGAGGTAGGCCACGCGAATCTTGGCGTGGTCGGCATTTCGCTCTCGCCGCCCCAGGACTGCGGGCGCGGGCGGATATTTGTCGGCCACCCACAACGTCGCGCAGCGCTTCAAACCTGAGGGCGAGTCAAACAGCGCAATAGCCTGTAACGGGTTGATCACCCGCCGTCCTTCCAGAAGCTGACGCGCGATAAATGTCCGGTCGGAGTCCAATGAACGCCAGTCGCAACAGTGAAGGCGCGAGAACGCCAGGTTCCCGCTTGCATAAGCGTAGTCGGGATCGCGCGCCAGCGTCGCCGCGTAGAAGTCGGCCGCCCTCTCGTAGTCCTTTGCCTCGAACAGGGCATTGGCAGACCCCGCCACCGCATCCGCCCGTTCCGGACTGAGCTGCGCCGCCTGACCGTAGCTCGCCAGCGCTTCGTCCAGCCGATGCAGCGCAATCAGCGCGGTGCCGCGATTGATGAACGCCTCAACGAATCCAGGTCGGAGCGCAAGCACCTTATCGTAACTCGCCACCGCCTCCTGGTGACGGCCGAGTTCGGAAAGCACGTTGCCGCGATTGTTCCAGGCCTCCGCCATGGCAGGATGGATCGCGAGCGCCGCATCGAAGCTCTTCAGAGCGTCCGCGTGGCGCTTCGCATCGGTCAGAAGCGCGCCGCGGTTGACCAGCGCCTCGACAAAGCCGGGCCTCAGCGCGATCGCACTGTCGAAACAGTCGAGCGCATCCGCGTTGCGAGTCAACCGCTGCAGCGCGCAGCCGCGCATGAAGAACGCATCCGCCGAGCGCGGGTTGATCCTCGCGGCCTCCCCGCACAAATGCTCCGCGTCCTCGAAATGCGCCGCCCTGAAATGCACGAAGCCCAGCGACAGAAGCGCTTCGAAATTCCTGGGCTCGGCCCGCAGAATATCGGCGTAGAGCTTGGCCGCTTCGGCAAGGTTACCCGTGTCGCGGGCACGCCCGGCTTTTTGCAGCAGATCTCTCATCCCTCGATGGGGCTTACGGCAAAATGCGCCGGCGGCTCCCCCTTCTGGTAGCGGTCCCACATCGTGAGATAGGCGCTTTCGAGATTGCGCGTGAACCGGGCCGTGTCAAACAAGGGCTGCGATCTGCGCCCGCGTTTGAGACGTGCCTTGAGGTGCTCGATCATGGCGGGGTTCTGGGCCAGCTCGAGCGCCAACGCTTCGTAACTCTCAGGCGATTCCGTGACCATCTCGGGCAGGCCCGCCGCCTGAACGATGCTTGCGGCCACTCGTCCGGCAAAGGTCGAACCGGGCGCGGTCAGCACCGGCACGCCCGCCCACAGCGCGTCGGCGGCGCTGCTGTGGGCGTTGTAGGGACGCGTATCGAGAAACAGGTCGGCCAGTGACAACCGCGCGAGGTGATCGGCCGACGACGCGATGAATGGCGCGAACACCAGCCTGTCGCGCGCCGCGCCCGATGTTTCTGCTTCGCGCTGCAGGTTGCGAGTGGCCGCGTCGTTCGCTTGCGAGAGCCAAAGCACGCTCGCGGGGACGGCCTTCAAGAGCCGCATCCACAGCGCGAACATGTCCGGCGAAAACTTGTAGCTGTTGTTGAACGAGCAGAAGATGAAGCCCTCTGCCGGGAGGCCCGCCTCGGCGCGCGATGGCGTCTGATGAGCGATCCGGCGCACGGAATCCGTCGGCATGAAGCAGTCGGGTAGGTGGACGACAGCCTCGTCGAAGTCGCTCCGGCAGTCTTTCGGAATGACGATGTTGTCGGCCAGGATGTAATCGATGTGCGTAGCCCCCATCGTGCCGGGGAAGCCGAGATGGCTCACCTGGATCGGCGCGGGTCGCAGTGCGAGGATTCCGGGACGGCTGTCGCCGGTGAATCCCATCAGATCGACAGCGACATCGGCCTCGTTCTGCCGCAAGAAGCCCGCTATCTCCGCGTCGCTGACGTTCCACGCCTCGATGAAACGGCCGAAGCTGCGCTTGAGGCGCGTCCGCATCTCGCTCCCGTCGCCCTCGGTGAAGGAAACGGCGATCGTGTCGAACCGCGATCTGTCGTGGTGCTCGAACACCCCGGCCATGAGGTTCGCGACGGCCGAATTGTTAAAATCGCCCGAAAGATAAGCAAGGCGAATCTTGCGATGCTGATAGCGTTCCTCGCGCCACAGCGGATGCAGTGTGGCCGGGTACTTGTCGGCAACGCAGATTCGCGCGGCGGCCAGTTGATCTGCGCCCGAGTCGAAGAGGGCGGCGGCCGCAAACGGTGGCACCACGCGCTTTCCGGTGCGCACGCTTGCCGCTATTGCCGTGCGATTCGGATCGAGCGCGCGCCAGTCGCAGCATTGAAGGCGGAAGAACGCGAGAAAGCCCGCGGCGTATTTGTAGTCGGGATCGAGCTTCAGCAGGCCTTCGCAATCCTTGGCGGCGTCCTCGAAGCGTTTCATAACCAGGAACGTGTTGGCCCGGTTGTACAGCGCTTCCGTGCTGTCGGGCCGGAGCTTCAGGGCCTGCGCAAAGCTCGCCAGCGCCCGCTCGTAGTCTTTCAGCGCGGTCAGCGCGATGCCGCGATTGATGTACGCATCGAGATAATTGGGTCTGAGCGCAAGCGCGCGGTCGAAATCCTGGAGCGCATCGGGGTAACGATGCAGGTCCATCAGCGTGCTGCCGCGGTTGCTCAACGCAGTGAAACTGTTGGGATCGAGCGACAGCGACTTGGCGAAGGAGCTCAGCGCCTCGGCGTGACGCTTCAGCCGGTGAAGCGCGACCCCGCGGTTGCTCCAGGCGTCCGCATAGCCCGCGTTTAGCGCAAGGGCGCGGCCGAGACTCGCCAGCGCCTGGCCCGGCTGATCGAGTTCGAGCAACGCGGTCGCGCGATTGTTCCAGCTTTCGGCATCGTCGGGTTTCAATTCCAGGGCCCGATCAAAACTGGCGAGCGCCTCGGCCGGACGCTTGAGCGCGCGTAGCGAAACTCCCCGGTTGATAAACGAATCAAGGAAAGTCGGATTGACCGAAAGCGCGTGGTCGAAACAGATGAGTGCTTCCGCATGGCGCGCGAGGCTCTGCAGGATGCAGCCGCGGTTGTAGGCCGCTTCGGATGAATAGGGGTTGACCTTGACTGCTTCGCCGATCAGGCGTTCGGCCTCCTCGAGCTCGCCGATCAGCGAATGCAGATAGCCGAGCAGGAAGAGCGCGTCGAAATCCTTTGGATTGACGCGCAGGATTTCGCGACAGAGCCGCACGGCTTCGGGCCGGTTTCCGATCTGGTGCGCGCGTCTCGCGTGCTGGATCGAGGCGGTGTTCATGACGGGGCCGCCTCGACGGCGAACGGCGCGGGCGCTTTGCCGCTGCGCTGGTGTTCCCGCATCGTCGTCAACGCCGCCTCGAAATGGCGCGCGAAGCGTGCGGTGTCGAAAAGCGCGCATGTGTCGCGGTTGCGTGCGAGCGTCTCTTTCAACGCGCCAATCGCGTTGCGGTCGCGCGCCAGCTTCAGAGCCAATGCCTCATACGCGTCCGGCGAGTCGGTGACCAAGTCCGGCAGGCCAGCGGCAAGCAGCAGGCTTGCGCCGACCCGGCCCGCGAAGGTCGATCCTCGGCACGTCAACACCGGAAGCCCTGTCCACAGCGCATCGCTCGCGGTGGTGTGCGCCCCATAGGGAAGCGTGTCGAGGAAGAGATCGGCGGCGCGATGACGCGCCAGATGCTCGACCGGTTTCACCCGCGGTGCAAACACCAGCCGTTCGACGGCGATGCCGTGCGCCGCCGCTTCGCCGCGCAGATTGTTGGTGGCGCCTGCATTGTCCTCCAACAGCCAGAGCACGCTGCCATCCACCTGGTGCAACAACCGCATCCAGAGCGAGAAGGTTTCGGGCGTGATCTTGTTGCTGTTGTTGAAGCAGCAGAAGATGAAGGCCCGCTCCGGCAGGCCGAGCGCTGCGCGCGAGGGTGTGGCGGCGGCGATTTCACGGCGCCGATCGTTGCACTGATAGGTGTCCGGCAGGGTAACGACCTTCTCGGCATAGAAGGCGCGATGCTCGTCCGGGACTACGATGCGGTCCGCGACGATATAGTCCACATAGGACGCAGCCATCGTTCCCGGGTAGCCGAGGAAATTCACCTGCACGGGAGCGGGGCGAAAAGCGAGTATGCCCGGACGGCATCCCGACGTGAACCCCATCAGATCGACCGCGATGTCGACCTCCATCTCCCGCAGGAGCGTCGCGCCCTGTTCGTCGCTTTGCCGCTCCGCGTCGATGAAGCGGTCGAATACGCCGCGCAGGCGCTTGCGCATCGCGCTGCCGTCGTCCGGCACGAGCGAGATCGCTGTCGTTTCGAATCGCGCTTTGTCGTGATGCTCGAAGAGGCCGGCAACCAGGCGCGCGACCGCATGATCGCGGAAATCCGCTGATATGTAGGCGACACGGATCTTGTCGTGGCCATAGCGCTCCCCGCGCCACAGCACGCGAGATTGCTTTGGCCATTGATAGGCGATCGAGGTGCGCGCGCATTGGAGCTGATCGGCCATCGAGCTCGAAAGTGTGACATTGATGAACGGCTGGATGACGGGCTTTCCCGCCTTCACGTCTGCCGCGATTCGAGCACGGTCGCGGTCCAGGTGCCGCCAATCGCAAGCTTGCAGCCGGAACAGCATCAGATTTCCGAACACATAGGGCAGATCCGGATTGATGCTCAGCGCCTTTTCGTAGCGTTCGGCGGCTTCGTCGAACCGCTTCAACGCCGCCAATACGCTGCCGCCGCTAATCAGCGCCTCGACAAGATCCGGCTTCAGTGACGAGGCCCTCTCGAAGCAGGCAAGGGCATCCTCGTTGCGGTTCATCCCCTGCAGGGTGCAGCCGCGATTCGTCCAGGCGCCGGCGTTTTGCGGCTCAGCGGCAAGGATCGCGTCGAAGTCTTCGAGCGCGTCCTCGTAACGGTTGAGCGACATGCGCGCGACGCCGCGCGCCATCAGCGCATCGACGAATCCCTGCCGGCTCGCCAAAGCCTGGTCGAAGGCGACGATGGCGTCTTGGTTGCGGTTAAGCCGTTGCAGCGTGCAGCCCCGGAAGTAATACGCCTCCACGGCGCGCGGATCGAGCTTGAGCGCTTCGGCGAGCAATCGTTCGGCGTCGGCGTAGCTGGCCGATTGATAGTGGAGCACGCCAAGCGCATAGAGCGGCTCGAATTGGTTCGGGTTGAGCTTGAGGACTTCGGCATAGAGTCTCGCCGCCTCCGCTAGATTGCCTGCTTGATGCAGGCGCTGGGCATTTTGCAGCAGAAAGGCGCTCACGGCTGGATACCCGGCGGCTCGGTTCGGACGGTGAAAATCTCGAGTCTCAATGAGTCCCGTCCCCAAAACGGTTCGTCGCCCTCGCGCGCTTTTTGCGCGTTCTCGTTTTTCAACGCAATCGAAGCGCGCTAATCCCCCAGTGCGACGCCTTCGCGGCGCGGATCGGCGCCCCCTTCATACCCGTCCGCCACGCGACGGATTCCGTTCACGCCCGAATCGAATTTCGTGACGCGCAACTGATGCCCCATGGCCGAAAGCTGGGGCGACAATGGCTCCAGCGGTCCGCTCTCGATCACGGTTGTGCCATTTAGGTTCACATGACGAGGCGCGGCCGCCACCGCCGGCATCGAGAGCTGTCCGTCGATCAGATTGACGAGGGCCTGCGCAACGTAAGCGATGATGAAACGTCCGCCCGGAGAGCCGAGCGAGGCGAGGAAACGCCCGTCGGGACCGAACACGATCACCGGGGCCTGCGAACTCAACGGCCGCTTGCCCGGCGCCGGCGCGTTCGCCACAGGCCGGCCGTCGATCTCAGGTTCGAAAGAGAAATCGGTCATCTCGTTGTTGAGCAGGAACCCGCCGGCTGCGATCTGATCGACGGACA
>Ga0193752_1001484_pt1 | contig 19425 bp, 18 predicted proteins | sample H1c1metaG_FD_144924 | JGI IMG/M metagenome (GOLD analysis project Ga0193752, IMG submission 144924) | Soil microbial communities from a riparian zone of the East river system, Colorado, United States - H1c1 | ecosystem: Environmental > Terrestrial > Soil > Riparian zone | place: USA: East River...
CACCGCGCGTTTCAAGGTGATCTCGCGCACCGTGAACGAGACGTGCTGGCTCTCGTCCCCGGCGATGAAGCACAGCCTGCCGCGTTGGGCCAGGGCGAGTAGATTGCGCGGCGCATACGAGCCACCCACCATATCGAGGATCACGTCCACGCCTTGCCCCGCGGTTTGATCGGAGATCGCCTGGACGAAATCGACCTCGCGGTAATTGAAAGCCGCCCGCGCACCCAGGGTGACACACAGCGCGCAGCGTTCCTCGGAGCCGGCCGTGGTGTAGACCCGGGCGCCGAAGGCCGTGGCCATCTGGATCGCCGTCGTGCCGATGCCGCTGGCCCCGCCGTGGATCAGCACGCGTTCGCCGGACCGCAGGCCGGCCTGCTCGAACAGAGCCGTCCACACCGTGAACACCGCCTCGGGCAAGGCGGCCGCCTGAATGACGTCAAGGCCGCGCGGGATGGGCAGGCACTGTACGGCGGGCGCGACGCAATACCGGGCATAGCCGCCATCGACCACCAGCGCGCAAACCCAATCACCCTCTTGCCATTGCGTCACACCCGTGCCGACTCGAACGATCCGCCCCGACACTTCCAGGCCCGGCACCGTGGAGGCACCGGCAGGCATCGGGTAGTCCCCAGCGCGCTGCTTGATATCCGCGCGGTTTACGCCGGCGGCGTGAACCTCGATCAATACTTCTCCGGGGGCCGGCTGCGGAATTGGCTTGTTGGTCAATACCAGGGCATCCAAGCCCCCAGGGCGCGGAACGTCGACCACCAGGGCACGCTGCTCCGCATAGCTATTGCCCATGGATAACTCCGCTGCCCGTTACTTGAGCTCGATGCCGGCGGTCTTGATCAGGTTGCCCCATTTCTGGGCCTCGCCCCGGACGAAGACCTGCGATTGGTCGGTCGTGGCAAACAAAGGTTGCATGCCATTGGTCTCCAGTCGGTTGAAGATCGCAGGCTGCCTGAATGCCTCGGCGACGCCTGCGTTGATCTTGTCCTGCACGGCGCGCGGGGTGGCGGCCGGCGCGAACAGTGCGTAGTAGCTGGCGGCTTCGTAGCCAGCGATCACTTCCCGGACGGCGGGTACGTCAGGCAACGAGGCGACACGGTCTTTGGTCGTGACGCCCAGTGCGCGCAGGCGTCCGCTTTCCACATACGGCAGCGAGGCCGGATCGGTAAACAGCAGATCGATCTCGCCGGCGATCACCGCCGATGTAGCCTGCGCACTACCCCGATAGGGAACATCGGTCAGGTTCACATTCGCCATGCGCATCAAGAGCTCGGCCGCCATGTGCTGGCCAGTGCCTTTGCCGCTGGACCCGACATTGAGCTTGCCGGGGTTAGCCTTGGCGTAGGCCAGGAGGTCGGACAGCGTCTTGAAGGGCGAATTGGCTGGCACCATCAGGATCTGGGGCAGGCTCACCAATATCGACACGGCCGTCAGGTCCGCCGGCTGATAGCCGATGTCGTCGAACGCATAGGGAGCGAGCACCACGGCGCCCGTAGGGGTCACCAGCAGCGTGTGGCCGTCAGCGACGGACCTTGCGACCGCCGAGGCGCCGATATTGCCTCCCGCTCCCGGGCGATTTTCCACCACGACCGACTGCCGCCATTTCCGCGACAGCTCATTGCCGATCAGGCGGGCCACTAAGTCGGTCCCGCCGCCAGCCGAGAACGGCACGACGAGTTCAATGGACCTGGACGGGTAGGACGAGGCCGCATCCTGCGCCACGGCAGTATGCGCGAACAGGCCGAGGGCGGCGATCGCCGCTACCAGCCATAACTGCTTCATTGTGTTGACTCCGGAACAAGGAAAAGTTCAGCGGTTCGCCGCGATAGTGTCGAGGTTAGCGGTCGAACGCGACGAGCTCGGTTGGGGTCTTCGAGGTGCGGCCGTGCATGTGCAAATGACGAATCGCCTTCTCCTGCATGAGCGCAGGCAGTCGATGCCGATCCAGGCCTCATCATCTTCACGCACCTCCCTCTCCACGGTCCTCTCCAATTGCAGCCTTGTGCCGATCGCAGCGTTCCCGCTGGGCCATCGCCTCCAGTTCGGCGTCGGTGATCGGCGTTTCTTGGCCCGCCCGCAGATCGAGTATTTTCTCCACTCGCACGCTTGTCCTGACCAAGCGTCGATAGACAGTGAAGGCCTCGCTTGCCAACGCGCATTCGCTATAGCCGGCGATGTTGCGGCGCCCAGGCAATCGCACGATCAGGCGGAAGGACATGAGCGACTGGCCCGGCATCATTCGCCGGCGGCGATCTGCCGTTCGGTCGCGATGTCGGCGAAGGTCTTGACCGTGTCGTCGAACAGGCGCCCGAAGGCGGGGTCCGCGAGGCCGACGGGCTCGAAACCGAGATCGCGCAGGCGCGCCGACACGCCAATATCCCTCAGCGCCGCCACGGTCGCCGCGTGTATACGGCGCCGGAACTCCTCGGGCGTGCCCTTGGGAGCGAAGAAGCCCATCCAGGTTGCCTGCACGAAGCCTGGCGCGATGGTTTCGGCCACTGTCGGGACATTCGGGAAAGTCGGCGTGCGCTCCGCACTCGTCACCGCGAGCGGCACGAGCGAGACCGCCTTCGCCTGCTGGGCGCCGGCAGCGAATGTCACGGTGGCGGCATCGATATTGCCCGCGATCAAATCCTGCAGCAACGGCCCGCCACCCCGATAGGGAACGTGCGTCACGCGAAGATTGCCGGACGCGCGCAGCAAGAGCTCACTGGCGAGATGTTGCGAGCTGCCGATCCCGGGCACTCCAACGTTGAGCTTGCCCGGTTGAGCGCGCGCCGCCGCCGCGTACTCCGCGATAGAGCGAAATCCGGATTTCGGATGCGTGAACACGCCCTGTGGGCCCGAAACGGCCAGAGTGACGGGATCGAAGGCCTCGCGCAGCGCTGGCGCCCCGATGACGGGCAGAGCTTCAGTCGCGGCAAAGGAGTCGTTCGTCAGCAATAACGTGTAACCGTCGGCCGCGGCGCGTGCCGCAGCCTGCGTGCCGATGCGGCCCGATCCGCCGCCGATATTGTCGATGACGACGGTCTGGCCCAATTGATCGCCGAGTGCCGCCTGGACGACGCGGCCAAAAGCATCGACTCCACCGCCCGGCGGCCAAGGCACGATCAAACGGATCGATCGGGCCGGATAATCCTCCCGAGCACGGGCGACGGCCGGAGCGGCCACGACGGCGGCGGACAGAAGCCTGGTGAAACGACGGCGCGCAAGCATATGGTTACTCCGAAGAACGCAACAAACGAAAGGAGAGAGCGGCGCAGGCGCGCCAGGCGGCTTCAGTCGCGACAGCAGAAGAAGCCAAGCGATGAGGTGGGATTGCTCGCCATTGTCGAAGCATCGGTTGGCTGGCAGCCAAGGTAAATAATCAGGAAAACCAAAGATGGGCCCGGCCAGGAAAGCGTCTTCTGTTCTGTTGTCGCTTCACAGCGAAGGCTCCTTTCGACGAGGAAAGCACCGTGTGGTTCGGCGACGAGTTCGGCCGGTTCCTGCTGAAGCGCCAAGAGCAACGCTTCGCATCTTCCTTCCCGGTCATATCTCCGGCCGTCGCTTGACGACGGGTAAAGCACGCTAGCGACTGGAGGACGGACGGAACGCTTTGGCGATGCGCGCGCACTCTCCAAAGGTGCATGGGCTTGATGCAGATCTTCCGTCGGAAACGCGTTCCTACATGTCGACTGTCGCTTCGCTCATCGACGGTGGCGCGGTTGAAGGGACGGACGTTGCCCGGACCATGGCTCCCCTCATGGCCCCCTGCCGCCCTGTTTGTGTCCCGTACGGAAACTGGGTCTTCGGAGTCTCAGCCGTCGTTCAACACGCGGGCGCGGCCGAATGCGGTCGCCCCGAGTGACAAGGGCCTTCCAGTTCCCACCTCGATGGGTGTCGCATCGGGAATGCCGTTCTCGAATCGGATGATGGTGCGGGCGGTCGGAATCGAACCGACACTCTGTCACCAGAACAGGATTTTGAATCCAGCGCGTCTACCAGTTCCGCCACGCCCGCCTATCGCCGCCGGAAATACCCTTCGCGCTCTGCACCTGTTTTGTACCTAGCACTATTTTGCCCCGTCACGACGCTCTTCGACGTACTCGTCTAACCCTTGAAAATCAAACGCCTTTTCAACTGACCGTGATGAAGCGTCGCATGGTAGACAAACCACTTCTCAAGTCAGGCGCGTCTACCAGTTCCGCCACGAGGCACGTCTTGGCCGTGCGACGGGAATAAAGCCGAAGGGGGAGACCGGGTCAACGCTTGCGGCAGCGGGAATCGTCCGGTTCTATGACGCCCGCTCGAAAAAGACGTCCCTGGAGAAATGTGTGCACCCCTACCTTCATGCTCAAAGGCAGCCGGACAAGCCGGCCTATATCATGGCGTCCAGCGGCAAGAAGGTGACCTATGGCCAGCTCGACGCTCAATCCAACCGCATTGCCCAGCTTTTCCGGCATTTGGGCCTCAAGGCCGGCGATCACATCGCTTTCCATGTCGAAAATAACGTCCAGTTCTTCGAGATCGTCTGGGGCGCCCAACGTTCGGGACTGATTTACACCGCCATCAGTTCGCGCCTGACCGCTGCCGAGGTCGCCTACATCGTGACCGACTGCGGCGCGAAACTGTTTATCACGTCGAAATATCTGGCGGCGACAGCCGCCGAGGTGGCGCCGCTGCTGACGGCGGTCCCGCACCGCTTCCTGATCGATGGCACGATCGAAGGCTACGATTCCTGGGAGACCGCGGTCGCCGGTCAGGCGGCCATGCCCATCGCCGACCAGATCGCCGGCCATGACATGCTCTATTCGTCGGGCACGACCGGCCAACCCAAGGGCGTGTTGCCCGTGGTGGCGCCGGAGCCGATCGACGTCACCAGTTCGCTGCTCGAGATCACCCGCAAGCTTTACGGCATGGACGAGAAAACGATCTATCTGTCGCCAGCGCCGCTCTATCACGCAGCTCCGCTGCGCTTCAACATGAACGTCATGCGGCTGGGCGGCACTTCGGTGATCATGGAGAGCTTCGATGCCGAGGAATATCTTCGGCTCGTCGCCCGGCACGGCGTCACCCACACGCAGCTCGTGCCGACCATGTTCGTGCGCTTCCTCAAGCTGCCGGACCATGCGCGGCTGAAATACGACGTCTCGACGCTGAAATGCGCCATCCATGCCGCCGCGCCCTGCCCCGTCCCGGTCAAGGAGAAGATGATCGAGTGGTGGGGCCCGATCATCTGGGAATATTACGGCGGCACCGAAGGCAATGGCCTTACCCTGTGCAATTCGGCCGAGTGGCTGGCGCACAAGGGCACGGTCGGACGCTCGGTCGTGGGCCAGGTCAAGATCTGCGACGACGACGGCAACGAGATGCCGGCAGGCGAGGCGGGCACGATCTATTTCGCCGGCGGGCGGACTTTCGCCTATCACAACGACCCCAGGAAGACCGCCGAATCGCGCAACGCCAGCGGCTGGTCGACCTTGGGCGACGTGGGTCATGTCGATGCCGACGGCTTCCTCTACCTCACCGATCGCAAGGCCTTCATGATCATCTCCGGCGGGGTGAACATCTACCCGCAGGAATGCGAGAACCTGCTGATCGGCCACCCCAAGGTGATGGATTGCGCGGTGTTCGGTGTGCCCAACGACGACTTTGGCGAGGAAGTGAAGGCCGTCGTGCAACCGCGCGACTGGGAAGACGCAAGCCCCGCCTTGGCCGAGGAGCTGATGGCCTATTGCCGCGAGCATCTCTCGACGATCAAATGCCCGCGCAGCATCGACTTTGCAGCCGAGCTGCCGCGCCACCCAACCGGAAAGCTCTACAAACGCCTGCTGCGCGACCGCTATTGGCAGGGCCGAACCAGCAAAATTTAGGGAGACCGTCATGAAAGCAGCCGTAGTCGGAGAAAAAGGCGTCGAGTTCCGCGATGCGCCGAAACCCGCGCCCAAGCCCAATGAAATCCTGATCAAGGTGCGGGCAGCCTCGCTCAACCGCGCCGACCTTGCCGTAGCGTCAGGCCATCGGCACGGCACGGTTGGCGGCACCGGCACGATCGTAGGCCTCGAATGCGCTGGCGAGGTCGAGGCGGTCGGCGCCGAGGTAAAGGATTTCAAGCCGGGCGATCGCGTCATGAGTTCGGCGGCCGGAGGATTCGCCGAATACGCCGTCGCCGATTGGGGTCGCGCGCATAAGGTGCCGGCCAACAACATGACCTATGAGCAGGCTGCCTGCATGCCAGTGGCGTTGCAGACCATGCACAACGCCTTGGTCGGCGCCGGCCGCCTCAAGAAAGGCGAATCTGTCCTGATCCAGGGCGCCAGCTCCGGAGTCGGACTTCTGGGCATGCAGATCGCCAAGATCATGGGTGCCTCCATTGTCATGGGCACCTCGACCAATGACGGACGCCGTGCCCGACTGAAGGAATTCGGCTGTGATCTCGCGCTCGACACGCACGATGAGAAATGGCCGGAGAAGGTCAAGGAAGCGACCGGCGGCAAGGGCGTCGACCTCATCGTCGACCAGGTCTCGGCCGGCGTCGCCAACCAGAACATGGAGGCCGCGGCCATCCTCGGCCGCATCGTCAATGTCGGGCGGCTGGGCGGCATGAAGGGCGAGTTCAATTTCGATCTCCACGCCCTGAAGCGCATCGACTATATCGGCGTCACCTTCCGCACCCGCTCACCCGAGGAAGTACGCACCATCGTCAAGGCCGCGCGTGCCGATCTGTGGTCGGCCCTGGAGGCCGGCAAACTCACGCTGCCGGTCGACAAGACCTACCCGTTGGAAAAGGCTGCGGAGGCGCTTGCGCACATGAAGGCGAACGCCCATTTTGGCAAGATCGTCCTCGTCGTCTGACCGAGAGGCTCCCCCAAATCATGTCGAAATCGATCAATCATCTGGCCACTGCCGATAGCCTGTTCTTCGGCAAGGACGGCCTCAACCGCGGCACCACCGACAAGCTGGTCAACGACGCGCTGGCTGGCTGTGACGATGGCGAGCTCTATCTGGAATATGTCCAGAGCGAGAGTCTGTCGTTCGACGACGGCAAGCTGAAGAGCGCCGCCTTCGACACCACGCAGGGCTTCGGCCTGCGCGCCGTCAACGGCGAGGCGGTGGGCTTCGCCCACGCCTCGGCGCTCGACGAAGCGGCGTTGAAGCGCGCCGCCTCGACGGTCAAGGCAGTGCGCGCTGGCCATTCCGGCAAGTGGACGGAGTCTCCGCGCGGCACCAACCGGTTGCTCTATGCCGACAACAACCCGATCGACACCGAGCCTTTCGACAAGAAGGTGGCCCTGCTGCAGCAGATCGACGCCTATGTCCGCACCAAGGAGCCCAAGGCGCGCCAGGTCTCGATCTCGCTATCGGGCTCATGGCAGGTGGTCGAGATCGTGCGGCCGGGCGGCTGGCGCGCCGCCGACGTGCGCCCACTGGTACGTCTCAATGTCAGCGTCGTTTGTGGCGAGGGCAACCGTCAGGAATCTGGCGGCACCGGCCGCGGCGGCCGTTTCGCCTATGGTGACATCTTCGATCCGCGTCACTGGAAGGCCGAGGCCGATGAGGCGATCCGACAGGCGCTGGTCAACCTCCAGTCGGTTGATGCGCCGGCGGGCGAGATGCCCGTGGTGCTGGGCGCCGGCTGGTCGGGCATCCTGTGGCACGAAGCGGTCGGTCACGGTCTGGAAGGCGACTTCCACCGCAAGAAGACCTCAATGTTCACCCATCTGATGGGCGAGATGATTTCCTCGCCCTCTGTCACCGTGATCGACGACGGCACCATCGCCGACCGGCGCGGCTCGCTCACCATCGACGACGAGGGCACGCCCTCGCAGCGCAACGTGCTGATCGAGAATGGCCGCCTGGTCGGGCTGATGCAGGACCGCATGAACGCCCGGCTGATGGGCGTGTCGCCGACCGGCAACGGCCGCCGTCAAAGCCATTCCCACTCGCCGATGCCGCGCATGACCAACACCCTCATGCTGAACGGCGACAAGAGCCCCGAGGAGATCATGAGTTCGGTGAAGCGCGGCCTGTTCGCCCGCAACTTCGGCGGTGGCCAGGTCGACATCGTCTCCGGCAAGTTCGTCTTCAGCTGCACCGAAGCCTACATGATCGAGAACGGCAAGATCGGCGCACCGGTCAAGGGCGCGACCCTGATCGGCGCCGGATCCGAAGCGCTCAACCGCGTGGGCATGGTTGGCAACGACATGGCGCTCGATCCCGGCATCGGCACCTGCGGCAAGGACGGCCAGGGCGTCCCCGTGGGCGTCGGCCAGCCGACATTGCGCATCGACGCACTGACGGTGGGCGGCACGGCGACCTAGGCTCCTGCTTCTACTTCGTGTCGGTGAACTTCAGCGATTCGAGGAACTTGGTCGCGGCGTCCCTGGTCTTGGCGTCGTCCTTGTGGGTGACCAGCATCCGGTAGAGGCGATCGCCCACGATATAGGTGCGCATCATCACCGACTGGCCGTCGGGGCCGTCGATATCGAGGGCATAGCCGTCCCAGCCCTGCAATGTCACCGGCGCGTCGAGGACATACTTGTACTTGTCGACCGGGAACGCCTTCTCCGCTTCGCCGCGGCCGAGATCGCGTGCCATTTTCTTGGAATCGTGCGCGGAGAACCAGCCGTCTTCATAGTCGACGAAGTCGAAATCGAACATCTGGCCATCCAGCTTGGATTCCCACGCCGTGCGCGGACCCACCAGGCCTTTTTCGCCCTCCCTGGTGACGCTCTGTTCGGCAGGAGCGGGCATCTCCAGGCGAAAGCGCAGGTCGCGCGAGACAACGGTCTGCCACTCCGTATCCTGTGCGAAGGCGACGAGCGGCGCCAGCAGCAGCGCCAGGACGAGAAACAAGCGCTTCATGCCGCCGGCACCAGATCCTCGCGGCCCGACCACTCCCAGGCGAGGCCCGTGCGAGAGATGCCGAGCAGCAAGCCGTGCAGTTCCCTGGGATGCACCCAGCCGCCATCGGGATCGGTGGCCGGATCACCGCCACGCGGCGTGTAACGCGCATTGGCGGCGAGCAGGCGATCGCGCAGGGCCGGCCAATCATGGGTTTCAACGTAACACATATATAGGGAGTCCCCGTGCTTGTGGGCGAAGCGACCCATGGACTGGATGTTGTCCGTCACCTGGGACAATTCAATGCGATCGAGACGATTGGGCGGGTCGAACAAGGTCAAGGCGCCGATATAACCGAAGCGGTCGCTGCCGATTTCGCTGAAGCGCACCGGATCGAGACCGAACAGGCCGGCATAGACGGCGGCGACTCGGTGCCAGTCGCTCAAAAGCGCGTTGGTCGTCTCGTAGAGAAACGACACCGGCCCGACACGCGGCCGGTAGCTGCTCTCGGAAATCACCATGGGCATCCCGAAGGTCACATCGGGACCGACATAGAGCTGCTCGCCGTCGCGCTCATAGGGAATGCCCAGCCCTTCCCAGCGCCTGACCATGCGATCGAGTTCGACAGTGCTGTAACCCGCCGTCATCAGCCCCTCGCCGCGCCGGCTGAGGAAATCCTGGGTCAGCCCCGCGCCGTCGGCCTCGCACAGTTCGAACTCGCTTTCGCCCACGGCCAGGATGGTGCGCTTGGCCGCGAGATGGCGGCTCGAATCGCGGCGCGCGATCCGGCAATCCAGCAGCTCGGTATAGCGCGCAGCGACCTTTGCCGCGTCACCTACGGCGATTTGAACGCGATCGCAGCGGTCGAGCATGTCGTCCTCCTGGCAGCAACGCCCCTCAGTAGGCGTAATCGCGGAACAACGGCTTGAAGGAACCCTGCCATTCGTTGTGCCAACTCTCGACCAATAGATCGGCCGGCGCCTGGCCGCGCTCGACCGTGCGGTCGAGAGCGTAAAGATACACGCTCTCGTCGTTGCCGCGTGCGTCAAATCGGGCGCGCGCCTTGAGGCCATCACGGGCGATCGCCACCACTTCACGGGCAAGCGCATTGAGCGGCCGGCCGCGGAACGCCGTATCGAGTCCGGTCTTGGGGGTCTCGGCGCGCAGGAAGGCGTGATCCTCGGCAGTCCAGGCCTTGACCAGGTCCCAGGCCGCGTCGAGCGCGCTGGCATCGTAAAGCAGGCCGACCCAGAGGGCCGGCAACGCCAGCAGGTTGGCCCAGCTGCCGCTGTCGGCGCCACGCATCTCGAGATAACGCTTCAGCCGGACTTCGGGAAAGGCCGTGGTGATGTGATCGCCCCAGTCCGACACGGTCGGCAGCTCGCCCGGCCGCACCGACAGTTTGCCCTTTAGGAAATCGCGGAAGCTGAGGCCGCTGGCATCGACATACTTCCCGTCGCGATAGATGAAGTACATCGGCACATCGAGCATGTAATCGACGTAGCGCTCGAAGCCGAAGTCCGGCTCGAAGACGAAGGGCAGGATGCCGGAGCGGTCGGGGTCGGTGTCGGTCCAGATGTGGCTGCGGTAGCTCTTGAAGCCCACGGCCTTACCCTCGACGAACGGCGAGTTGGCGAACAGGGCGGTGGCCAATGGTTGCAGCGCCAGCGAGACGCGGAACTTCTTCACCATGTCGGCTTCGGACTCGAAGTCGAGATTGGTTTGCACCGTACAGGTGCGCAGCATCATATCGAGGCCGAGCTTGCCCTTCTTGGGCATGTAGGAGCCCATGATCCTGTAGCGGCCCTTGGGCATCCAGTGCATCTCGTCGCGCTTCCATTCCGGCGCAAAGCCCAAGCCGATAAAGCCGGCCCCGATCTCGTCGGCGACCTCTTTCACCTCGCGCAGGTGCAGTGACGTCTCGTCGGCGGTCTCGTGCATGGTCTCGAGCGGCGCGCCGGAAAGCTCGAACTGGCCGCCCGGCTCCAAAGTGATGCTGGCCTTGTCGCGCAGCAGTGCAATCACGTTGTTGTTCTCGACCACCGGCTCCCAGCCGAACCGCGTCAACCCTTCGAGCATGGCGCGGATGCCGTCCGGCCCCTCATAGGCCAGCGGCTTTAGCGTGGCCTTGTGGAACCCGAACTTCTCGTGCTCGGTGCCCATGCGCCATTGATCGCGCGGCTTGTTGCCCGCGCTGAAATACTCGATCAGCTGACGCCGATTTTCGATCGGTACGCCGCCGCCCGACGGTGGTGCGGACATTGTGGATCGGACTCCCCTACGCCTCCCCGCCCTTCCAGGGACGAGAAGTGGCGCGCTCGCATGAGCTATTCTCACGCGTGCATGCGCCTGGTTCATGATGTTCGGTTCCCCGTCTCCCATATCGGCGGGGCGGAGCGCAAGACCCAGGCTAGCCGCGGGAGGCGCGATAATCGACGGCCAGACGCGGAGTCGGGGTTCGTCCGTCGCCGACCAGCGCCTGCCAGCAGGCAAGGGCCGCAAGCGCTGCCGTATCGGCGCGCAGGATGCGTGGGCCGAGCCCCACCGCCAGCATTTGCGGAACATCGCGCAAGGCTTTCAGTTCCTCTGCAGCAAAGCCTCCCTCCGGTCCGATGACGATCGCCCAGGGCGCCGCACGGGCAGACTCGTCGAGTGCGCCCAGCGCCATCGCGATCGGCGGCCCACCGCCGGTCTCGTCGCAGACGAGGAGACGCCGGCCGGCCGGCCAGGCCGCGATCAGGCGCGCGAGATCGAGCGGCTCACGCACCTCCGGCACCGAGAGCCGCTCGGTCTGTTCGGCGGCCTCGACGGCATTGGCGCGCAGGCGGTCCACTTTCACACGCTCGACCGCGGTGTGGCGCGTCAGGATCGGCTGCAGGACGGAGGCGCCAAGCTCGGTGGCTTTCTCGGCCATGAAATCGATGCGCGCGCGCTTGATCGGCGCGAAGCACAGCCAGACATCGGGCTCGACGGTCTGTTCGCGCGTACACTCGACGAGGCGCGCCGAAGCCGATTTGCCGCGCACGGCAAGCGCGGCGCGCCACTCGCCGTCGCGGCCGTTGAACAGCAGCAGCGGCGCATCCTCCGCGCGGCGCATGACGTTGCGGAGGTAATGGGCATGGCTGTCGCTCAGCGGCACTTCGTCACCAGGGCCGAGATCGTTTTCGACGAACAAACGGGGCGTACTCATGGCTTCGAGAGTCGCCGAGTTCTCCTCGCTTGTCGAACCGCCAGTGGAACTGGGCGGCGCGAAGCCCCATGATGGGGCATGTCGCGCGACGCATCCGCCACTGGCTTCACCGACATCAACCGCCAGCATTGGACCTTGCGGTTGCTGCCGGCCTGGGCCCGGCCCTTCGGCAGGCTGTCCCGCTGGGATCGGCCGATCGGTATTTGGCTGCTATTGTTTCCCTGCTGGTGGTCGCTGGCGCTCGCCGCCGCGCCGCATTGGGACCGGCTGGGCGGCTGGATGGCGATCTTCGCCCTCGGCGCCATCGCCATGCGCGGCGCCGGCTGCACCTGGAACGACATCGTCGACCGCAAGGTCGATGCCAAGGTCGAGCGCACGCGCGGACGGCCGCTGCCGTCGGGTGAGGTCAACGTCGTCGAGGCGCTGGCCTGGATGGTGCTGCAGGCCGCGGTTGGCGCGGTGATCCTGTTCAAGTTCAACCCCACGGCCTTCCTCGTCGGCATCGCCTCGCTGGGCGTGGTGGCGATCTACCCATTGATGAAGCGCGTCACTTCCTGGCCGCAAGTGGTGCTGGGGCTCGCCTTCAACTGGGGCGCGCTTCTCGGCTTTGCTGCTGTGCAGGGCACGCTGTCGCTGGCGACGGTCGCGCTTTATCTCGGCGGCGTCGCCTGGACGCTGGTCTACGACACGATCTATGCCATGCAGGACCAGCGCGACGATGCCATTGTCGGCGTCCGCTCGACCGCCCGCCGCTTCGCCGACGCGCCGCAGCGCTGGCTTTCCCTGTTCGCCGCGACCGCGGTCCTGTGCTGGACGGCAGCCGGCTTGCTGGCGCCGCTCGGGCCGCTTTATTTCGTCGTGCTGCTGGCGGTCGCCGCTCATTTCGGATGGCAGATCGGCACGCTGAAACCCGACGACCAGGCCGATTGCCTGGCCAAGTTCCGCGCCAATGCCCAGATCGGCTGGTTGCTGCTGGTCGCCATCGCCCTGGCCCGGCTCGCCTGATGGCCCGGCTTTTCTGATGGCCCGTCTGCCGGCCGATCCCGAAGGCTTCATCCGCACCCACACCATCCTCGAAACCCCGGCCCTCGTGCCGGAGTTCAGGCTCTGGCTCGCCGCCGACTATCTGCCCGTCTGGCAGGCCACGGAATCCTGGCTGGAGGAACAGAATGTCGATCCGCCTTTCTGGGCTTTCTGCTGGCCGGGTGGCCAGGCGATCGCGCGCTATCTGCTCGACAACCCCGATCTGGTCAGGGGCAAGCGTGTGATCGATTTCGCCACCGGATCCGGCGTGTCCGCCCTGGCGGCCGCGCGGGCCGGCGCCAGCGCCGTGGTCGCCAACGACATCGACGCGCTGGCCCTGATCGCCGCACGGCTCAACGCGGAGGCCAATGGCCTGGCCCTCGAGACCAATGCCGAGGACTGGCTCGAGCGGCCCGACAGGGCGCCGCCGGCCGACGTCGTGATCGCGGGCGATGTCTGCTACGAGCGCGAAATGTCGAGCCGGACGCTCGCCTGGCTGCGTGATCATGCCCGGCAGGGCAAGCTCGTGCTGTTGGGCGATCCCGGCCGCAACTATTTCACCGCCCAGGGCTTGGAAGAACGCGCCCGTTTCGATATCCCGACGTCGCTGCAGCTCGAGAATCGCGGCATGCGCGAGACCGTGGTGTGGCGGGTGCTGCCGCTGCCGACGAGCGCCGTCGCGCCATAACCCACCGCTATATGCTGTGTGAAGCTGTTCTTCAGAGGGCATTTGCGCTACCACATGTGGCATGGCCAAATCCAAGATCGCGGCGAGCGATTTCGCCGACCTCTATGCCAATTTCAACACCTCGGTCTCGCGTTTCGATTGCGGGCGCAAATGCGCGCCGCTCAACGGCGGCGAGCCTGTCTGCTGTTCGACCCAGAATGCCGTTCCGGTCGTGCACAAGGTCGAGTTCGACCTGCTGAAGTCGCGCACCGACCTGTGGTCGAAGTTCAAGCCCTACGACTACGCCACGCGGCAGATCGTCGAGGAGCTCACCAGCGACTGCATGGCCATCCATTGCAAGGGCGCACGCCACTGCGAACGCGACAACCGCACCATCGCCTGCCGCGGTTTTCCGTTCTTTCCCTATATCACGCGCCAGCGCGAGTTCGTCGGCCTCGGCACTTACTGGGTGTTCGAAGACCGCTGCTGGATGATGTCGAACCTGCACATCGTCGATGCGGCCTTCGTGAGCGAGTTCGTCGCCACCAACGAGAAGATCTTCGCCAAGGATCAGAGTGAGTTCGACACCTATGTGAGTTTCTCCGCCGCCGCCCGCCGTGTCTTCTCACGCTGGAAACGCGATATTCCCCTGCTCGGCCGCGACGGCAAGCTGATGATCGTCGATCCGCCGACCGGTGCGATCCGGCCGGGCAAGACGCGCGACTTTCCCAAGCAGGCGCCGTTCCGCAACGAGCGGGAGTATCGCGCGGCGATCAAGGAAGCCGGTGGCATCGTGCCGGAAAAGGGGCTTCAGCCCACCTGAGCTCGTCCCGTGCCGTCGCGCCGCCAAACCGCCTGGCTGCTGCTGTTCCTTTTACCGGCGCTGTTCGGCGTCAACATGCTGGCTGCGCGCTACGCCACCTTCGTTCCGCCCAATGCCCTGGCGCTCGGCCGCTGGCTGCTCGCCGGCCTGATCCTGCTGCCGCTCGTCTGGCCACGGCTTCATGCCCGGCGCCGTGCGCTGGCACGCGAATGGCCCGACCTGCTGCTGTTCGGCGCGCTCGGCATGTGGGTCTGCGGCGCCTTCGTCTACATAGGCGGCCGCACAGCGCCGGCTCTCAACATCGGTCTGATCTACGCCGCCTCGCCGATCCTGGTGGTGCTGCTCGGCCGTTACCTCTACGGCGAGCCCCTGACCGCCGGCCGTGTTGCCGGTGTCGTGCTCTGTCTCGCCGGGGTTGCCTCCGTGTTCACCAAGGGCGAGTTCGCCAACCTGCTGTCGGTGCGTTTCACCTCGGGCGACATCTGGATCGGCATTTCGGCGGCTTGCTGGGCCCTTTACTCGGTGCTGCTCAAAAGCCGCCCGAGCGCGCTCGATCCGACGACGCGACTGTGCGCCATCGCGCTGGCCGGCGCGCTCATCCTGATGCCGATCACTCTCGCCGAAGCCGTCATCTACGGACCGCCCGATCTGGCCGATGGACGGACCTGGGCCGCCTGGATCGTGGTGGCCGTCGTGCCCGGCGTCGGCGCGTACGGCGCCTATTCCTTCTGCATCAAGGAGCTCGGGCCTTCGCGCACCAGCGTTTCGATGTATCTCGGACCGCTCTATGTCGGCCTCATGGCCTGGGTCGTGCTGGGCGAGGTACCGCAATGGTATCATGGCCTGGGTGCTCTCCTTGTCTTGCCCGGACTTTTCCTCGCCACCCGCCTCTCTCCCAAAGGAGCCTGATCATGCGCCGAACGATTGCCGCCCTGCTGCTCTTGCTGGTTGCCTTTCCCGGCCTTGTCGTGACCGCCCGGGCCGACGAAGTCGGTTCGGTCGGCTATCGCTTCAAATGGGTCGGACCCAACGACAAGATCGTCATCGACGCCTTCGACGATCCCGAAGTGCCCGGCATCACCTGCTACATCGCCCGCGCCCGCACCGGCGGGGTCAAGGGTGCGCTGGGCCTGGCCGAGGACCCGGCGCAGGCCTCGATCTCCTGCCGCCAGACAGGAACGATCGACCAGAGCAAGCTCGGCAAGCTGCGCAACGGCGACGAGGTCTTCAGCGAACGCGCCTCGCTGATCTTCAAGACGACCCAGGTCGTGCGCTTCTGGGACGCCAAGCGCCGCACCCTGGTCTATCTCAGCTACACCGACCGCATCATCGAGGGCAGCCCGCAGAATTCGATCAGCGTCGTACCGGTGGGGATAAACTGAACCGTCGCGCGGCGTACGCTCCCCAGGCCTTTGCCCATGCCGACCTCGTCGCTACTGAGCGAAATAGGCGGGGTGATCGATATCGGCGATGAGCCCAGGCTGGCCCGGCTTCCAGTCAAGCGCCGCGCGGGTGCGCTCGCTCGATGTCGGAGCGTCAATGCCTGCGAACATGGCGAACCAGCCGAAGTGCTCGGCCGTCTCTTCGGGCGACTTCGAGACAACCGGAATGTTCAGGCGGCGACCGATCACCTCGGCGATCGCTTTGAACGGCACGCCGTCTTCGGCGATGGCGTGGAACGGGCCACCGGCGGCGCCACGCTCCAGCGCGAGCCGATAGACGCGGGCGGCGTCGAGCCGGTGCACGCCCGGCCAGCGGTTGAGTCCCTCGCCGATATAGGCGGACACGCCCTTCTCACGCGCGATCTGAATGAGAATCGGAACGAAGCCGTGATCGCCATGGCCATGGACCGACGGGGCGAGCCGGACGGTCGTTGCCCGTAGGCCGCGTGCCGCCAGCGCCGCCGTCGCCGCCTCCGATTTGCGGGGAAAGGAGGAAGACGGCACATCCGCCTCGGTCGCCATGCGGCCAGGGGCGAGCAGCGCCACTCCCGACGTCACGAGCAACGGCCGGTCGGAGCCTTCGAGCACCGCGCCGACCGCTTCGATGGCGCGGCGGTCCTCCGCGCAATTCTCCTCGAATTTCGAGAAGTCGTGGTTGAAGGCGGTATGGATCACGCCATCCGCTTGGGCGGCGCCGCTCTTGAGGTTGTCCAGGTCATCAAGTGTGCCGCGATGAACCTCAGCGCCAGCCGCGGCCAGCGCTTCCGCCCCCTTGCCCGAGCGGGCAAGGCCGAGCACCTGATGGCCGGCGGCGATCAGGTCCTTCACGACGGCCGAGCCGACCCAGCCCGTGGCTCCAGTGACAAACACACGCATAAGCAAAGTCTCCAGTTTCCGTTGGAGACTAATGTCTGCTCAGATATTATCGTGGTAAAGTAGTGATATTATCATGGTATAATACCTAACACGATGAACGAGCACATCACGAATGAGAATCTGCTGGGGACCTATCTGAAGGACCGCCGCGCGAAGCTCGATCCAGCCGCGTTCGGCTTTCCGCCGGAGCGTCGCCGCACCCCGGGGCTGCGCCGCGAGGAAGTGGCGCAACGCGCCAATATAAGCTCGACCTGGTACACCTGGCTCGAACAGGGACGCGGCGGCGCGCCGTCGGCTGACGTGCTCGATCGGATCTCACGCGCCCTCATGCTCACGGATGTCGAGCGTGAGCATCTCTTCCTGCTTGGCCTCGGCCGCTCGCCTGAGGTGCGCTACCGAAAGGACGAAGGCGTCACGCCACGGCTGCAACGCGTGCTCGACGCGCTGGAGCCGAGCCCCGCCCTTATCAGGACCGCCATATGGGACGTCGTCGCCTGGAACCGGGCGGCGACCGTAATGCTGACCGACTATGGGTCGCTGCCGCCGGAGCAGCGCAATGTTCTGCGTTTCATCTTCCTCGATCCGCGCGTCCGTGCAGCCCAGTATGACTGGGAAAGCGTGGCGCGGTTCGTGGTGGGCGCGTTCAGGGTGGACGCGGCTCGTGCAGGGGCCGCGGCGGAGGTGCAGCCTCTCGTTGATGAACTCTGCCGGCTCAGCCCCGAGTTCAAGGCGATGTGGCGCGACAACGACGTCCGCGGCCATGGCGAGGGCGTGAAGCACATACGGCATCCGATTCTTGGCCCGATCGCTTTTGAGTATTCGGCTTTCGCGGTCGACGGCCGGCCGGATCTCAGCATGGTGGTCTACAATCCGGCGACACAAGTAGATGCGGAGAAGATCAGCTCGTTGATCGGACTGGCGCCGACCTCTGGTCGCGATTGAGCCCGGCCGGGCTTCCTTCTTCGACAAGCCAATCGACGAAGCCTTTAAGCGGCGCGGACTTGTCGGCGTCGAACGGCACAAGCGCCACATATCCAGTTCGGGGCACCGTGATGCCCGGAAGCGGGGTGACGAGGCGTTCCGCAAGAAGGTCGGTGTCAAGGAGCGGGAAAGGTCCGATCCCAATTCCGAGGCCGTCGATGATCGCTTGCAGGGTGACGTGGAAATGGTCGAAGAGCTGCCGTCGCTCTCCTGCCATGTGCGACAGCCCGGCGTTTTCCAACCAGTCGATCCAATCGCCAGGCCGGGTTTCAGTGGCGAGCAGGACATGCCCCGCGATATCGGCAGGCTTGCGAATCGGCCGGCGCCCGAAGAGCGTCGGGCTCATGACGAGCGTATCGACGTCATCGAGAATGTAGGTCGCGCGATGCTGGGGCCATGCATTGTCTCTCGGCGAACCGCGCCGGACGGCGATGTCGAAACCGCCTCTCAATTCCTCGTGTACGGTCGAAACCGTCGTGACGGAGACTTCCACGTGCGGATGTGCGTCATGAAAAAGCTCCAGGCGGGGGATCAACCAACGCGTGGCGAAACTCGTCGGCGCGCTCACCCGCAGGATGCGACGAGCGCCCGGCTTGCCGCAGGCTTCAGCGGCCGCCGTCAGCCGATCAAAGGAGAGGCTGACCTCAGAGGCAAAGACGCGTGCAATGGGCGTCGCAACCATACGGCGCCCGGAGCGAATGAATAAACGCTGGCCAAGCCACCCCTCCAACACCCCGATCTGCCGGCTGACCGCCCCGTGGGTCAGGCCAAGTTCGGCCGCCGCTTCGGTGTAACTGCCTGTTCGGGCGGCAATTTCGAAGACGCGAAGCGCGTTGAGGGGTGGCAGTCGGCGCATACAAACCGTGAGAAAAGCTGTCTGGTATCGTGAGTATGGTCAATCTAGTCGCCAAATATTCACGAGTCTAGATTGCGTGCAAAGGAGCACGCAAGACATGCAGATCGTCGGTAGAAAAGGCCTCGTTCGTGAGGCGGCACACCGTGGCGCGCCGGCCCAACGCCGCAATCTGATCGCCGCCTGCCTCGCGCACAGTCTGCACGATGGCTACACGGATCAGCTCTACGCGCTTCTGCCCGTATGGCAGGCCCAGTTCGGCCTGTCCTACGCCGGCCTCGCGACCGTCCGGGCCCTCTATTACGGAACGATGAGTGGCCTGCAGATCCCGGGCAGCCGCATCACCACACGTTTCAGTGCGCGGGCAGCTCTCGTATTGTCGACGCTCGTCGCCGCGTTGGGGTTTCTGATGATGGCCTTGCCGCTCGGCTTTGCGGGGCTGTGTGCGGGCCTTGTACTGGCCGGCGCGGGATCGAGCATCCAGCATCCGCGCGCTTCCCTTTTGGTGACGAATACATACGGAAAGACATCGCGTGGGCCTCTCGGGATCTACAACTTTGCCGGCGATCTTGGAAAGGCAACGCTTCCGGCCATAGTTGCCGTTCTGTTACCGGTGCTGGCTTGGCGGCCTCTCATTGGCCTCATGGGCCTCTTGGGGCTTGCAGTCACATTCGGTCTCTCTCGTTTGATCCCAAAGCAGGCGTGCAGCGAACCTCTCGTCCAGAAGCCTCCCCC
>Ga0193752_1001485_pt1 | contig 19416 bp, 20 predicted proteins | sample H1c1metaG_FD_144924 | JGI IMG/M metagenome (GOLD analysis project Ga0193752, IMG submission 144924) | Soil microbial communities from a riparian zone of the East river system, Colorado, United States - H1c1 | ecosystem: Environmental > Terrestrial > Soil > Riparian zone | place: USA: East River...
TGGCCGTCGCAAACAACATCAAGGCTGCCGACGTGAAAGCCATACGCGCATTGATCCCGGCACAGGCGATACCCATCGTGTGCGAGCCGGCGGCGCAGCGGCGCCGACCGGTTTCGAGTTACGCCGCGCAGTTCAGCATCTACCACGCGGTGGCCGCGAGTTTGCTGCGCAAGAAATTGGGCCTGGCGGAAATGGAACCGGAAGTTTATAACGATCCGGAAATTTTGGCGTTGGGCGACAAAATAACCTACGAGGCTGATTCCAGATCGGAGTATCCGAAATATTTTTCCGGTGAAGTCGTGATCACTCTGAGCGACGGCCGTGAACTGCGCCACCGCGAACACATCAACCGCGGCGCGGCGGACCGGCCGATAGTGCGCGAGGACATCGGGGTCAAGTATTTGGATAATGCGCAGACGGCGATTTCGCGTGAGCGCGCTGAGCGTGTTCGCGATACGGTATTCGGTGCCGATAGCTTGAGCGCGCAGGCGCTGGAAGCGGTGCTGGCGGGTTGATTTCGGGAAGGCGATTGAATTGCTTATCCCGTCACCGTCTCCCTCGCCTCACCTGGCGAGGCTCTCACCGCAGGCGCAAACGTCTCGTCAAATAGTCGCCGGCTATTTTTTAGGCGGCGGCGACGGAAACTGCGCGTACGGTTGCTTGGGTTCCTTATCCGGGGGCACATACGCCGGCGCAGGCCCACCCGCAGATCTCAGGGATGTCGCGTACGCATGAATCGCGCGCAAGTCGGTCTCGGTCATTTCGCGAAGTGTGAACCACGGCATGGGCGGGCGCGTCTCGATGCTGCGCGCAATCTTCACCCATTGATCTTCGGTAATCTTGTCGAAGTAGAGCCGCAAATTGGCCGCGTAAGTGGTGCCCCAGGGACCACGCCACCCCAGCGTATCGCCGGTGAGCCACTGCTTTTCGTCGACCTTGCCGGCCAATGCCATGTAGCCCGGCGTGTGACAATCATTGCAGCCGGCGATTTTTACCAGGTATTTGCCGCGTTCCAGCGTGGCGGCATTAGCGCCCTTCGCACTGGACGCCGCTTTCGCCGCACCGGAACTCGTGTCGGCCGCGATGGCTGCGCCGGGCAATGACAGCGCCATTGCCACGGACACCATCCAAACATTTTGTCTCAACACGGATTCCCCCTGTGGTCATGGAACGCGCGTTATTTTCGGACGAAAGCTGCATTTAGTGCAAGCTGATGCGACGCCCAAAAAGAAAAACCGCGCCGAGGGGGCCCGGCGCGGCAAACGCAACCGACTAAGGAGGAGGGGATCGGTCGCGCAATTGAAGTATCCCACTGGCATCCCGGCCTGCCTGTGAACTGCGTCACACCGCAGTCCAAATTGATACCCCGCCGGCGACACGCGCTTGATTGACAAGGCGTCAAAACACCTCAGAATGCGTATTGCGGGATTTAATTCACGATTTTTTCCCGAACGCCTGCTTTCTCCGCATTTCTCACCCGAAGGACCGTCATGAGCAAACTTCTGGATGTCATCCGCGACCGCCGCAGCGACCGCCATTTCACCAACAAACCGCTTGAATCGGAAACCGTTGAGGCACTGCTCGATGCATTTCGCTGGGCGCCCTCTTCCAATAACCGCCAGCCGTGGCGCGTGGTAATTGCATCCGGTACGGAAGCCTCGCGCATTTTTGACGACGCGCTGTCGGCAGGCAACAAACAGTGGGCGCCCGTCGCGCCGCTGAAAATGGTAATCATCGGCGTGCCCGAAGAACAGCCGGAGAAAAACGGCTTGCAAAATTTCATGCTCGATGTTGGCTTCGCCATACAAAACATGATGGTGCAGGGCTACGCGATGGGCCTTACCATCCACGCGATGGCGGGCTGGGATTACGACAAGGTCTGCAAGGGTTTTGCGATTCCGGCCAATGCCAGACCCGTAGCGCTGATGGCGGCGGGTTATCGTGGCCGTGTCGAAGACCTGATCGAAGAAGTACGCGCCAAGGATTTGAAAGTGCGCACACGCAAAGCGATCAGCGAGTTTACGTATCGCGACACCTATGGCGCGGCGTTCAAATCACAATAAACCCATTGTGCGTCCGTTTTAAATAAACCTTTAAAATCAAATACTTATAGTTTATTACCTTGAATGCCTTTGAATAAAATCCAGCACCGCTTTGGCACACGCTGCCGGCGCTGTTGCCGCAACATGGTACGACTCGCCGGGTAACACCAGCAGTTCGGAACGCGCGATTTTTTGCTGCCACGCGCGCACCAAGTCCACCGAATACAGCGGGTTGTCCTGCGTCGTAATCACCTGCGCTGGGCAACCGATGTTCGGCAGGTCAGCCGTGATATCCACTTTGGGCACGGCACCGATAAATCCCAGTTGCGTGGATGATGCCGTTTGCCCCATCAGCTTGATCCACCATTCGATGCCCGCAGGCGGAAATGTGCTGCCTAGGCGCTTTGCCATGGTTTCCCTCGCCCAGCCTTCGACGCCGCTTTTTTCGATGACGTTCACCCACGAACGATAACGGTCGCCCGCATGCTCACCGCGAGTGGGCGAGGACAATACGGTGACCGTTTTCACGCGCGACGGATGCCTCGCCGCCAGATGCAGCGCCATGGTACCGCCGACTTTGGCGCCGACGAGATAAAACTTGTCGATCTTCAATTCATCCATCACCGCGATGAAATCATCGACGATGCGATCCAGCGACCACGCGTAGTCGCGCGCCATGGGTGTTGATCGGCCGAAACCACGCATGTCGGGCCGCACCACGCGATAGTCGCGCGTGAGTTCCGGCATCCAGCCGTACCAGGCCACGCCGCTTTCTGCGTTGCCGTGCAACAGCAGAATCGTTTCATGCTCGCGCCACGGCTCGGCGAAATCGGTGACTTCGTAGTACATGTTCAGATCGGGCGTTACTTGCAGCGTTGCCATGATTGCTCCCGGATGTGATTTAGGGTTCGCCGCGGATGCCCACGCCCAGCGCACGTGGGTTCAACGATGTGCTTCACGGCTGTCGGCAGGCGCTTCATCGCGCGAAGTCATGCTGTAGTCGCGCAGCACCGACGCCACACGGATGCGATAACCGGCGAAAATGCCGTCGCGGCCCTGGGCTTGCGCGATGCGATGACCTTCCACATTGCGCCACGCACGCACGGCTTCTTCGTCGCGCCAGAAGGAAATCGATACGAACTTGCCGGGCTGCGTCACGCTCTCGAAACGTTCGATGGAGATAAAACCATCGAGCCTCGCCAGTTCGGGACGCAGCGACGCTGCAATGTCAAAGTACGCGGCAGCCTTGCCCGGCGCGGGCTGCACTTCGAAAATCACTGTGATCATGTACGTGTCGCCTTGTGAAGGTATGCGCTCTGATTCATGTACGCTGTTTACTTGTAATCATCAAAACACGGCATCTCCTGCGGTGGCACATACCACGGCGCGCGCGAACCCCAGAAGATGCTGCTCTCCGGACGCGCCATATCTGCGGGCGCCCGATCGAGCAAGCCTGCGGGAATCAAGTAATCATCGCGCCCGCGCACCTGATGCGGCACGCGCGAACCGCACTGCGTGCAGAACCACACGGAGAAGCGCTGCGCTGTTGCGTGATCATAGCGCTTGATCATTGTCTCGCCCGCGCGCCAACTGAATTGCGCGGCTGGCACAAACGCATTCGCTGCATGCGCGCTGCCCGACGCTTTCTGGCAACGCGAACAATGGCAATAACGAAACGCCGTGAACGGCGGCTTTATTTCAAAACACACACTGCCGCAGAGGCAGCTTCCGGCAAGCGATTCAGATGGCATGGTTATGCCTCAATATAGATCATAAGCATATAAAAAATTATTGTTTAAAATCAAATACTTATGATAGTTCCGTTCAATGATCTCAACTGAAGTTTATACCGAAGGCCGAATGCATTTCTCCATCCGCGCTGCACATTCCGAGTGCGCAGCTATTTGAGCCTGAATTACATCACGATTCTCCGTTGCTGTTTGCGCCACATCGTGCGCCTTCACCCATTGCTTCACTGTGCAGCGGTGTTTTTATCATGGTAGCCTAGTGCCCGTTTCGCTATGCAGTTGCGAAGACGGCGCTGATTGCCCAATATCAAATTAAAGAACACCAGATAATACCCAAGGGAAAACTATGCAAACTTATCGTCCCTTCGTCGCAGCAGGGAATCCATTCAAAAAAGTCGCACGGCTGGCGATGGCCGCTTTGCTGCTCGCGGGCGTGAGTCTCGCCGGCTTTGCGCAAACCGACGAAGACACCGGCCGCAAAGCCGCAGAAGAGCTTCGCGTGCTGGTGAGCGAAGGGACTGGCGTCATCGGCGATTTGCAGCCGGCCATCAACAGCGGCAAAACCGTAAAAGAGAAAGTTACGCCTGATGCACATCGCCGATGACTCAAGGCGCGCTATCAAAAGGCCACCCGCAACGCACTCGACTTGAAGGCCGCCGGACTCATCGGCGACACGCGCCGCGCTTACACCCAGGCGTTTACCAGTGTCGTCACGCGCTTTCAGGTCAACCTCACCAAAGGTGGACAGGATGCATTTGTGCCGGCGTTCTTCAGGGCGCAAACGCTCGGCGACTTCAACAAAGCCATGCAGGGCAAGCTACAGGCGTACGCCACCAATCGCGACGGCGAATTGATCAACGGCGATTGGGCCGTGGCGAAAGTGATGAAGGGCTCACCGCTGGCGGGTGAAGTCACCAAGCTGATGGCTACCGGCGGCCTTGATCCCGTCGTCAAGCGCACGGGCAATACGGTCATGGGCTATTACCCGATGAAGCTCGCCGCCGGCTGCGTGGCCTGTCACGCACAAAACGGCCTGAAGCAAAAAGAAGGCGCATTTGGTGGTGCGCTGGTTGCACAGATTCCGGTGAAGTAGCGCAATGAGTCTGAAAAACCTGCTGCGGCTGCTGCCGGCAGGTTTATTGCTGTTGGTCGCGCTCACCATGGCAATGCTGCTGCTGCAAGCCAGGCAAAGCCGCGAAATGTTTGATGAAGTGCGTGTCGCTCAATCGCAGCGTGACGCCCTCGGCGTGGTGCGTGCGCAATGCGGCGATCTGACGCAGAATGCCGTCGCATGGACACTCACGCGCCGCGCGTCACAGGGAAAACAGTACACCGACGGCAAAGCCGAATGTCTCGCCGCGTTAAGCAAAACGCAGGCAGCGATGCCCGATGCCGCCAGGGCCCTGGGCGACTTGGAACAGCGCATCAAGCAACTCGCCACGCTGCTGGAAGCCGTGCAAAGCGAGCATACCGACGACACCAAGATGGTCACCGTGGGACGCCTGGAACGCGAGGTTCAACCGCAGTCCCGCGCCATCCACAAGTCCATCGATGAACTGGCCGGCGCGGCCGATACGCAGGGCGCGCAGGTGATGGAAACGATTATCGCGCAACAGCGGCGCGCGCTGTGGATTGCCGGTATCGTCGGCGCTATTGCCATAGTGATCGGATTTTTACTGGTACAGTTTGTCTCGCGCCGCATCGTTGCTGCCGTGCGTCAGGCCGCCGCCATGGCGCGCGCCGTAGCGGATGGCGACTTGACCGTGGCGCCGCACACGCAGCGTGACGACGAAATCGGGCAACTGGTCACGGCCACCGATCAGGCGCGTTTGGCGTGGATCACCGCCATCGGCGACATTCGCATCGCCACCGAACGCATCGCGCACACCTCCGGCGACATTGCGCTGGGCGCGAATACGCTGAATGAACGCAGCAGCAATGCCGCGGCCAGTTTGCGCCAGACCGCGGGGTCGATGGGCGGTCTGCTCAATATGGTCGAGGCCTCCACCACCTCGGCGCGCAAGGCCGCGGACCTCGCGGGCACGGCCACCAGCGCAGCGCGCGAAGGCAGCACAGCTGTGGGCGAGCTTGCGCAAACCATGGATGACATCCGCGCCTCTTCAGCCAAAATCAGCGAAATCATCAGCGTCATCGACAGCATCGCGTTCCAGACCAACATCCTCGCCCTCAATGCCGCGGTCGAAGCTGCGCGCGCCGGCGAACAGGGCCGCGGCTTCGCGGTGGTGGCTGCTGAAGTGCGCGCACTGGCGCAGCGCTCATCACAGGCGGCAGGCGAGATTCGCAATCTCATCGGCGCTTCGGTAGCGCGTGTGGCCAGAGGCGCGCAAAGCGCCAGCGGCGCCAGCCAAAAAATCGCGGATGTGAGTGCGGCGATCGATCAGGTATCGACAGTCATCCGCAATGTTTCCGAGGCCGCGCACCGCCAAAGCAAGGAAATCGACCAGTTCGCACGCACCATACAAGAACTCGATCAGCTCACCCAAACCAACAGCAATATGGTCGAATCCTGGACTGGTGCTGCGAGCGAGCTGCGCGGCGAATCGCAACGGCTCGCAGGATTGGTGACACGCTTCAAGCTGCCGGAACAGCAACGCGCTAGTCCTGAAACGGAATCGCGCGTTCGCATTGTCGCGCATAACAGGGCGCCTACATTTCCGGCCTCATCGGGATCGTCACGCTGGCAATTGCCGCGTTAGCCGCGGCTTTGCATGGGTGTTTTTAAGTATTTGTTTTTAAACACTTTTTACTACAACAGCATCACCTGCCAAAAGCCCACATCCACCCAGCGCTCAAACTTGCGGCCCACTTGCGGAAAATGCGCGACTTTAACGAATCCGCATTTCTCGTGAAGCGCAATACTCGCGGCGTTGGGCAGCGCAATGCAGCCCACCACGGCATGCACACCTCGCGCTTTTAACGCGCGCAGCAATTCCAGATACAACGGTTTCGCGATGCCGCGTCCGGTGAAATTCTTGTCAACGTAGATCGTACTTTCCAGCGTGTAATCGTACGCCGCGCGTGTGCGCCAGCGCGTGGCATAGGCGTAGGCCACGACTTTGCCGTCGGCTTCGGCGACCAGCCACGGATACTGTGCGGTGTAGTCGCAGATGCGCTGCGCCATTTCTGCGTCGGTGACCGGCGTTTGCTCGAAGGTGATTACCGTTTCGAGTACGTAAGGGTTGTAGATCGCGCAAAGAATAGCGGCGTCGCGTTCGGTGGCGAGACGCAAGGAGGATGTCATGGGCGAGTCGTCAGTAACTTACAACGCCGCGAACAAGCATAACGCTCACGTGCCACCGAATATTGAATAAAGCATTCTTGTGCCGGAGGGCGTAAATAGCCAGCCGAGCACGATGCAATTAAGGATCACGGTTGCCCAATATACGGTCTGGAAAGATCCCTTTGCTGTTTTATGTCGAAGCCATCTCTGCGCGATCAACGCACCCGGCCAACCACCCAAAAGGGAAAACAAATGCAATGTACTCTTTTGTGTACGCCAGTGACTCTTTAACGCAGCGGCTTTGTCAAAATAATAGGCAAGATAGGTAACACCACTTGCGGTTAGGTAAAACACAAGAACGGTCAGGGGCAACTTGCCGCTGAGAACCGCGGCAACGACGAAAAACAAAAAGCAAACCGCAAATAGAAGCGGGAAATTGCCGGTGCCGGGCGGTTTCGATAGCCTGGCCTTCTCTCCAACAAAAGCAACCTTGGCAGCTTGGGCGCGGCCCTTCTCACCGGCGCTAAGTTCATATGTAATGATCTCGCCTTCCTTGGGTCGGCGTTGTCGATTAGAAAAAGCATTGATGTGAACGAAAACTTGTCCTCTACTCCCATGAGGCGTAATAAAGCCGAAGCCTTTGTCATCCTTCCACGTGGTAATTCGCCCTTGATAGCGCATGCCGATTTGATTAGAGAGTTATCGTCGAATTCAGCCCGTAGCACCGAATGTCAATGATCATACGCCAGCTACGCAGGACCGTTTCTGGACTTGCACGGTCAACAACTCGTCGGCCAAGTCCGCATCAAATGCTGCCCCATGCCGCCGCTCATACGCAGACGGTGCACGTCAAGCATGGGGATCAACCACTCACGGGTGTCACGCGGGTCGATCACGTCGTGTGCGATATAGTTGCTGGACCTATCGTAGGGCATGGAGCTCTTGTTCATTTGCATGCCGGTCGCTTTGCGTTCGGCAAGTTTTTTGCCGCCTATCGCCAGCGCTTTTTCTCTGCATGATTTGTACTCGTTCAATATGTCTTCAAAGGACATGTCATGCAGAGAAAAAGCGCTGGGTTCGCCGATAATACCGCTTTCGATACATTCAGCTACACTGCGCATAGCGCAACCTGCTCAAATCTCCATGCCCCGTCACGCCGCCAAGACCCCCGCGCCAGCGTCAGAACTTGCCGAAGTCCGGCCCGGCCAATCTATCGAACTGCTGAAGGAACTGCACATCCTCACGCGCGACGGGCGCCTGAATCAGGATAGCCGGCGCAAGCTGAAGCAGGTGTATCACTTGTATCAATTCATTGAGCCGTTGCTTGAACAGGTCATACAAGATCACGGCAACGCGCAAATAGCGGACGTCGGCGCCGGCAAATCTTATCTGGGTTTCATACTCTACGATTTGTTTTTCAAAATGCGCACGGACGCGTCACATATTTTCGGCATCGAGGCACGCGCCGAACTGGTACAGAAGTCGGCGGCACTGGCACGGGAACTGCAATTCTCGCGCATGACGTTTCTGGATATGCCGGTGGCCGCCACCATCACGTCGGCAAGGTTGCCCGAAAAACTGGATCTGGTGACCGCCCTGCACGCTTGCGACACCGCTACCGATGACGCGATACGTTTCGCGCTTCAAAAGCACGCAACCTTCATTGTGCTGGCGCCGTGCTGTCAGGCTGAAGTAGCTTCGGTGCTGCGTAAAAACAAGGGCGAGGCACTCGCCCATCCACTGACGGAAGCGTGGCGGCATCCGCTGCATACGCGCGAATTCGGCAGCCATATCACCAATGTACTGCGCTGCTTGCAGTTGGAAGCCCATGGTTATCAGGTTAATGTCACGGAACTGGTGGGCTGGGAACATTCACTCAAGAATGAACTCATCATCGCCAGTTACAAGGATTTGCCGCGTGCGCGGCCCGCGCTGCGTTTACAGGCAATGGTGGAAACGCTGGGGCTTGAAGAACTGCGTGAGCGATTTGCGTAGCGCAGGAACGACAGATTGAGTATTGAATTTTCAGCCTGCCAGGCAAACATCGTCCATTGACGTAAGCGAATAACACCATGAACACACCTGCTCACCGCGAACCCACCTTCGCCGTATTCACCAAAAACCGTCTCAATCCCGCCTACACCGCCGCGCGCATGGGCGCGGACAAGGTGGCTGCACGACTCGGCGCGCGAACGGTGCATTACGTGCCCGAACAGCCGGATCACGTCGGCGAGCAACAGGCGCTGGTGATGAAAGCCGTCGCCGCGCGGCCCGACGCGTGCCTGTTTGTAGCCACCGATGCCGAGGCAATGATTCCTTACGTGCAGAAACTCAACGCCGAGGACATCCCGGTATTTTCGTTCGTCAATCGTTTGCTGGGCGGCGAGTGGGTAAGCTTCGCCGGTTCGGATGATCGCGCGCTGGCGGTGCGCATCGCGAATCATTTGTTTGCCCACATCCGGCAACGCGGGCGCGTACTGGTGCTCGCAGGTACACAGGGCTCGGTTTCCGGCCGTGATCGCTTAATCGGTTTTGCCGATGCGTTCTCGGCCGCGCCCGGCATCATGCGCGTGGCGGATCTCCCCGGCGAATTTTTGCAGGATGCCGCGCGAACAGTGATGATGCAATTTCTGGCGACGGGCACGCCCTTCGATGCAGTGCTTGCCGCCAATGATGCGATGGCGCTGGGCGTGATCGAAGCCTTGTCGCAAGCAAAAAAACCGCTGTGTCCTATCGTAGGCGTGAACGCCGTGCCAGCCGCCATCGATGCGATCAAGGCTGGTACCTTACTCGCCACCGCCAGTTTTGACGCGATGAAAATGGCCTGTCTTGCAACCGAAGCGGCGGTGCGTCACCTGCGCGGCGAGCGCGTACCGCGCGAAATCATGCTGCCGGTGGAGATCGTTGATCGATCCAATTATGCAGCCTGGGATCGGCCGTTCGAGCAGCGCGTGCCACCGGTTTGGGATGAAATCGTGACGCAACAGTGAGTATAGACTCACTTTTGTAAATAGTGTTTAAAAACAAGTGCTTATGTAACTTACTGATTCGCCTGTAAACCCATTACTTTGACCGCCTGCGCCCGGTTCCCTACAGCATGTCCGGTGTCATTACGGCTCGCAGTACGCCTGTACCGCCGCGCGCGTGACACACGGCGATCCACCACACAGCGCCTTTTTTAACGCTGAGATCCCCCTCGACGCCGGTTAACAACAGCGACGCCACCCGCCCCAGCGTGGGTTGATGCCCTACAACCAGGACGGTGCCTCCGGCTTTTGGCCGACCGGCAGCTTTGAGCAGCGTTACGCAGTCGGTGCGGGTGTCGAGCGCCGCACTTGTGGTGTAACTGCGTTCCAGCGCTTTCGCGGTGTGCTGCGCGCGCACTGCGGGACTTACCAGCACGACGGTATCTGCGGGCAGCCGTTTATTCAACCATGCGGCCATGAGTTTGGCCTGCCGACGTCCCTTGTCGGTAAGTTCGCGCTCATCATCAGAGATGCCGTCAGCAGCGTCGCTGGCGTCGGCATGGCGCCAAATTATTAAATCCATGTGTTTAAACAATAAGTTTATTTGCGGTGCATGCCCTTATGCAGCATCACTGCGCGCCAGCACGGTGAGCAAGCGCTGCTGCGCGCCGGCTGCGCTGCCCGCAACAGCAACGGCCGCATGATACTCGCCATTTTGATCCATCAGCCAGGCTTGCGCTTCGCATTCGAGATAAGGCTTGAGCCCCTCGTCGATCACGCGCTGTTTCAGCTTGAGATCGAGCACCGGGAAGCACACCTCAACGCGGCCGAAAAAATTGCGCCCCATCCAGTCCGCGCTGGAAAGATAGACATCGTCTTTGCCATCGTTCAAAAAATGAAACACGCGCGAATGTTCAAGAAACCGCCCGACGATGGAGCGCACGCGGATGTTTTCTGACACGCCGGCGATGCCCGGCCGCAGCGCACACACGCCGCGCACGATGAGATCAATTTGTACGCCGGCTTTGGATGCCTCATATAGCGCTTCGATGACATCCGGTTCCAGCAGTGCATTCATTTTTGCAGTGATGCGCGCCGGCCGTCCCGCCTGCGCATGCGCGGTCTCTAAATGTATGGCGCGCACGGTATTTTTGTGCAGCGTGAACGGCGCCTGCCACAAGTGTTTTAGTTTTGATGCACGGCCCAGTCCCGTGAGCTGCATAAACACCTCGTTGACGTCGGCCGTGATTTCGTCGTCGCAGGTAAACAGGCCAAAGTCAGTATAAAGTTTCGCAGTGCGCGGATGATAATTACCGGTGGACAAATGCACGTAACGCCGCAGCCGGCTGGTGTTGTTTTCCGTTTCGCGGCGCACCACCATCAGCATCTTGGCGTGCGTTTTGTGGCCGACCACGCCGTACACCACATGCGCACCAACATCCTCAAGGCGCTGCGCCCAGTTGATATTGGCTTCTTCGTCAAAGCGCGCCAGCAACTCAAGGATGACCGTGACCTCTTTACCGCTGCGCGCGGCACTGATCAGGCCCTCCATCAGCACCGATTCCCTGCCGGTGCGATACACGGTTTGCTTGATCGCCACCACGTCGGGATCGCGTGCGGCCTCCTCCAGAAACGAAATCACCGGCTGGAACGATTGGAACGGGTGGTACAGCAGAATGTCGCCCTTTTGTATGGCCGAGAACACGTTTTCTGCATTCGCAATGCGAGCCGGCACGCTTGCCTTGAACCCTGGAAATTTCAGATCAGCCCGGTTCACGCTATCAGGCACGCTCATCAACCGCACCAGATTAACCGGGCCGTCGACGCGGTAAACATCTTCCGCGTCGAGCTTGCACTGCCCCATCAGGAAATCGCACACCGCCTGCGGACAATTCGCCGCGATCTCCAGGCGCACTTCGTCGCCGAACTGACGATGCGGTAATTCGCCGCGAAGCGCTGCGCGCAGGTCTTTGACTTCTTCCTCGTCGACAAACAGATCGCTGTTGCGCGTGACACGAAACTGGTAACTTTCCACCACCTTCATGCCGGCAAACAACGCTGAGACGTGCGCATGCATGATGGAACTCAACAGTACAAAGTCGCAACTCCCGGCGCCCTGCGTTACGTCCGACGGCAATTGCACGACACGCGGCAAAACGCGTGGCGCCGGCACAATGGCAATACCTGAATTACGGCCAAACGCATCCTTGCCTTCGAGTTCGACGGCGAAATTCAGGCTCTTGTTGAGCACGCGCGGAAACGGGTGCGAGGGATCGAGTCCGATCGGCGTTAGTACCGGCATCACTTCGCGCAGAAAATAATCCTTGATCCACGCCGACTGATCCGCGGTGAAATCGGACCGCTGCAGAAAGCGTATGCCTTCATGCGCAAGCGCCGGCGTAATATCGTCATTGAACAAACGGTATTGCGCGTCCACCAGTTCGTGCGCTTCGCGCGCGACCTGCTGGTACACCTGCCTGACGGGCAGCCGGTCGGGGCCGACGGCGGGCGTGCCCGCCTCTATTTCGGCTTGCATCCCCGCCATGCGTATCTCGAAAAACTCGTCCAGATTGCTGCTAACGATACACAGGAAGCGCAGACGCTCCAACAGGGGCGTGTCCGGATTGGCGGCCTGCGCCAATACACGCCGGTTGAATGCCAACTGACCCAGTTCGCGGTTAAGAAAAAACTCCGGGGGAAAATTTGTTTTACGCATGACCGCGACGACAGCAACAATGCGCGGCTATCCGCGCCGCGGCGTCACTTCTTGTCCGGCGTGACGTATCCTGCAGCCGCATCCGCGCCGCCGCCAAAAAAATGCTTGTCCATCTGCTGCGCAAGATAATCACGTGCTTTTTTATCTGCAAGACTGAGGCGGTTTTCATTGACCAACATTTTTTGTTGTTCGAGCCATTGCTTCCACGCTTCTTTCGACACGTTGTCGAAAATGCGCTTGCCCAGTTCGCCCGGATACGGCGGAAAATCCAGGCCCTCCGCCTCGCGTCCCAACTTGATGCATTTCACCGTTCTTGCCATGGGCAAACCCTTATTTTAGATGATAGATATTACAGATTTATGTCAGCGTCTATTTCAGCGCGTAGCGGTGCGTTTCTGCGCGCCGGTTGGAAGGACTGCGCTGATTTCAGCCGCTTGAGGCTGAGCCCGCGGCACCTCCAAGTGGAAGCCCTGCACATAGTCTACGCCGAGCGCAGCCAGTATTTTCAGCGAGGCTTCATCTTCCACGCATTCGGCGATGGTGGTTTTATGCAACCCGCGCGCGACCGAAACAATAGCCCGTACAAAGAGCTGGTTCTCATGATCCACCGACAGATCGCGGATGAACAACCCATCGATCTTGATGGAGTCGACGTGCAGATGTTTGAGATAGGCAAACGAGGAAAAGCCGGTGCCGAAGTCGTCCAGACTCACACCACATCCCATGGTTTGCAGCGCTTCGATAAAGCGCCGTGCATCATGCAAGTCGGATACCGCCGCGGTCTCGGTCAATTCCACTAGCAATCGGCGCGCGGACACGCCTTGTTGCTTGAGTTCTTTCTCGATAAACGCAGGTAGTTCGTCATCGTCCAGCGAGCGTCCGGAGATATTCACCGCAAGGGCGGGAATCCGGCTGTCGCCGGCAAGCTTGCGTATGGCCTCGCCCAGCACCCAGCGATCGATCTCGACAATCCTGCTGGATTTTTCCGCCATGGCGATGAAGTCGCCGGGGAGCAGCATGGCGTCCGGGCTGTCAGGATCCCGCACGCGCAGCAGCACTTCGTAGTGACTCAGCGTGCGTAGCCGTGTGCCGTAAATGCCCTGATAGTGCAGTTCCAGCAGATTATTCTGCAACGCGTGGATTACTCGCCTATCCAGCGACAAGGGCGACACTGCAGGCTGCGTCGTATCGGCGGGTGAGCGGTAAAACCGCCAGGTATTCCTGCCGGCTTCTTTGGCTTCGTGCATCGCTGCATCGGCACAGGCCACTAGGTTATCCGGGTTTGCCGCGTTATCCGGATATACCGCGATGCCGCAGCTGCAGGTGACGCGCAAACGCTGCCCTTCGAACTCGGTGCGCATCTGGCTGATCGATCGCGTGACCCTTTCGACGAGAATTTTCAGTACGTCGTCCACCGCATCGGGTGCGAGGATCGCGAATTCATCGCCGCCGAGCCGCGCGAAAATTTCATTGCGGCGCACTTGGCTACCCACTTCGCTCGCCACGTGTACCAGCGTCGCGTCACCGGCACGATAGCCGAAAGTGTCGTTAATGCGCTTGAACCCATCGAGGTTAAAGAACAGCAACGCGAGCCGCGTGCCGTTGCGCTGCGCATCGGCCATCATGCGCACGATTTCCTCGTTGAAACGGCGCCGGTTGTACAGGCCCGTCAGTGCATCGCGTTCGGCAAGCTGGACCAACTGCTTGGCATTGCGCCGTTCGGCCGTTACATCCTCAAACACCCACATGCGGCCCAGCGGCCCGCCTGTCGCGTCGTTCACAGGGTGGCTTCGCTGCGTCACCAGACGACTGTCAGCCATCGGCAGGTCGAGTTTGACCGCTGTCTCGTCACCCAGCGGCGCACGCAGCAGAAATTGCGCCCGCTCGCCGGGACGGGCCAGAGACCCCCCCATGACCGCCAGTAACGCATCATGGTCGGCGCCGATTAAATTTTGCCCGAACGGCACTTTCCAGATGTGGAGAAATGCCGGGTTGCAATACGACACGCGTTCGTGCGCCGACAGCAAGACAATGCCGGTATCCATCGTGCTCAGCAACGCTGACGTTCGCGCGTGATGAGCCCTTTCATCCGCCGGCTGCGGCTCGCTTGAACGAATGGCCGCGCGCTCAAACAGTTGCCAACGCGTGATACGGCCATACACCGCCATTACTACAGCGATCGCCAGCGCCGCCGCGCTATTCGCTATGAGTCCTGTCGCCGTGGTTTCGTCGCCGCCATTCCAGGCATCCACGCCGGCCGCAATAGCCACGCCCAATGCGATGCTCATTGCCAGCATGCCGGCGTTCGGCCATTCTTTTTGCAAAGACAGTTGATGTGCGGACAAGAGGGTCAAAGTCTTTTGATCAGCACCACCGAGCGCCGCTGATAATTGTACATCTCCCGCTTTTGCGCAGGCAATTCATTGACATCAACCTCGGCGAAACCGTGTTCCACGAACCAGTGTTCGGCACGTGTCGTCAGCACAAACAGTTTTTTGAAGCGGCGCCGGCGTGCGCGCTGCTCCATGGCCTCCAGCAGCCGCTCGCCTGAATCACGCCCGCGAAACTCGGGATGCACGACCAGGCACGCGAGTTCGGCGGCAGATTCTTCCGCGAACGGATAAAGTGCGGCACAGCCGATAATCATGCCATCGTGCTCAAGCACCGCAAAGCGTCCGATTTCCATCTCCAGCAAATCGCGGCCGCGCTTGACCAGCGTGCCGTCCGCTTCCAGCGGCTCGATCAATGCGAGCACGCTGCCGATGTCGGTAATTTTGGCATCACGCAGTTTTTCCACCGGATCGGGCGCAATCATGGTGCCTACACCCTGATGCGTAAAGAGTTCCTGCAGCAATGCGCCGTCGGTATGGCGCGAAATCAGGTGCGCGCGTTTTACACCCTGTTCGCACGCACGCACCGCGCAAGGCAGATAGAAGCGCGCATCGCCATCCAGCGTCGTATCTTTGCGGTTGAGCAGTTTGCGCGCCTGCAGCGGCGTCAGCTCACGCAGCAGATGACCTCGCTTGCTGGTAGCGCCGGGCCGATCCATCATAAAAATCAGCTTTTCCGCACCCAGCGCGACAGCCACCGCTTCAGCAATGCTTTCAAGCGCTACGTTAAAAATTTCGCCGGTGGCCGAATAGCCCAGGGGCGACAACAATACCAACTCGCCGAAGTTCAACCTGTCGTTGATCGCTGCGACGTCGATTTTGCGCACTTCACCCGTGTGTTGCAAATCGACCCCATCCAGGATACCGATGGGTTTTGCAGTCACAAAATTGCCGCTGGATACGCGTATGTCGGCATTCGCCATGGGTGAATTCGGCAAACCCATCGATAGCAAGGCTTCGATCTCCACCCGCAAACGCCCGCTCGCCTCTTTGGCACAGGCGAGTGTCATGTCATCGGTGACGCGCAGGCCACGCACGTAGCTGGTTTTGTGGCCCATTTCCTTGAGTTTGACATCGATCTGCGCACGCGCGCCGTGCACCACGACGAGCCGCACACCCAGCGCGGCCAACAGGTTCAAGTCGTGATTCAAGCCGACGAAGCGGCTCTCCGACATGACTTCGCCGCCAAACGCGATAACAAAAATACGTCCGCGAAACGCGTGTATGTAGGGTGCTGCGGCCCTGAACCATTGGACGAATTTATCGGGAGACGAAACTGCCATCGACCTATCTTCGGATTCCAAATTAAAACAGGATACTACGCGGGATCACGCGACAAGACTAGAAGTCTCCCCATACCGCCTGCATGGCCGCTAACGCGGCAACTGCCGCGGTTTCAGTACGTAGCACGCGCGGCCCGAGCACCATGGGTGTGAAGCCGGCCAAGCGCGCTGCCGCGGTTTCATCATCATTCCATCCCCCTTCCGGTCCCACTAAAAGCATGACGGCGTCTTGAGGCCGCTCAAATTCACGCAGACGCTTGCCGGCATGGGGGGACAGCAGATAGCGCACGCCGTTGACAGGCATGCCCAACCACTGGGTCAGCGGCTGCAGCGGCAGCACCGCCGGCAACTGGTTGCGGCCGCATTGTTCGCACGCGGCAGCGGCGACCGACTGCCAGTGCGCGACACGCTTGTCGGCACGCTCACCTGCCAGACGCACGACGCTGCGCTGGGTAATTAGCGGCTGGATCGCGGAGACGCCCAGTTCCACGCACTTTTGCACGGTGTAATCCATGCGTTCACCGCTGGAGATGCCCTGTGCCAACACCACCGTGAGCGGCGACTCACGGCTTACTTCGCGGCGCGCGGTCACCGTGAGCGTCAATCCGGACTTATCGATACGCCGTATCAGAGCTGGATACTCAACGCCGCGCCCGTCAAACAGCGTCAGCGGTGCGCCGGCTTGCAACCGCAACACGTGAATCACATGGTGCGCCTGTCCAGCCGCCATATGACACTCGCCGTGTTCGGCAATTTCTCCGGGAAAATATAATCGTGTCAATGAGTTACCTTCAGATTGCCCTTCGATTATGCCATACGCCGTCGCGTAGCCCGCAGGATTGACGCATGGCATCCTCCGTGGCATCAATGAGGCGCAAAGCATAGAATCGCGGACTATCTTGGAGATTGCGCTTTGAAAATTGTCATACTCGGCGCCGGGCAGGTTGGATCCTCCGTCGCCGAAAACTTGGCTTCGGAAGCCAACGACATCACCATCGTCGATACCAATGCCGACCGGCTGAGGGCGCTGCAAGATCGGCTTGACGTGCGTACCGTGTGCGGCAATGCCGCCCATCCCGCGGTACTGGAGCAGGCCGGCGCGAACGACGCGGATTTGTTGTTTGCGGTGACGCAAAGCGACGAAACCAATATGGTGGCATGCAAGCTTGCGTGTACGCTGTTCAATACGCCCACCAAGATCGCGCGAATACGCTCGGCGGATTATCTGTCGCACCCGGAGATTTTTTCACGCGAGAATTTCGCGGTTGACGTGGCGATCTGTCCGGAACAATTGCTGACCGATTACATCGTTAAACTCCTGGAATTCCCCGAAGCTTTGCAAGTGCTTGAATTCGCTCACGGTAAGGTCAGCCTCGCCGCTGTGCGTGCTTATCACGGCGGCCCGCTGGTGGGCCATCCGATTTCCTATCTGCGCACGCATATGCCCCATGTGGACGCGCGCGTGGCGGCCATTTTTCGGCAAGATGCGCCGATCACCCCCGAAGGCAACACCGTTATTGAAACCGGGGACGAAGTATTTCTGATCGCCGCCACTGAAAACCTGCGTGGCGTGCTGCGTGAACTGCGGCGCATGGACAAACCAGTGAAACGCGTGATGCTCGGCGGCGGCGGCAACATCGGGCGCCGGCTGGCCAAGGCCATTGAAGGCAAATGTGAAGTAAAAATCATCGAATACAGCAAAACCGGCGCCGAACGCCTCGCGGCGGAACTGGGTAAAACGCTGGTACTGCAGGGCGATGTCACGGATGAAGAATTGCTGGAATCCGAAAATATCGGCGAAATGGACGTTTATTGCGCCCTCACCAACGACGACGAAGACAATATCATGTCGGCGCTGCTCGCCAAGCGCATGGGCGTGCGCAAGGTGATCGCATTGATTAACCGGTCGGCCTACGTCAACCTATTGCAGGAAGGGCGCATCGATATTGCGATATCGCCGGTGCAGGCCACTATCGGAACCCTGCTTGCGCACGTGCGCCGGGGCGATGTCGCCGCAGTACATTCGCTGCGACGCGGTGCTGCCGAAGCGCTGGAGCTGGTGGCGCACGGCGACGCAAAATCCTCGCAGGTCGTTGGACGGCGCATCGAAGAAATCGATCTGCCCAAGGGTACAACCATCGGCGCCATCGTGAGACGGCGCGCAGTCGCCGGCGCAGGCAGTGTGAACGGCGAACATGATCAAGAAGATTTGGTGATCATCGCCCACCACGATACAGTGATCGAAGCCGATGATCACGTGATCGTTTTCGTGGTGAACAAGCGCATGGTGCCGAAGGTCGAGAAGCTATTCCAGGTTTCGGCCGGGTTCTTCTAAGCGTCGCTACCGCCATGAAAAGCCTCATCGCGGTTTTGCGTCCGCTCGGCGTGATCGGCATGGTGATGAGCCTGTCGCATCTTGTGCCCATCGCGGTTTCCGTGATTTACGACGACGGCGCGCTGCGTGCGTTTTGTATTTCGATGGTGTTTAATTTCATGGTGGCGATGATCGCCTTTCTGGCGACGCGGCGGTTGAAATACGATCTGAAACCGCGCGACGGCATGTTGCTGGTGGTGCTTGCATGGACGGGCGGCGCCGCGTTCGCCACATTGCCGTTGCTGATGATGATTCCCGGCCTGTCGTTCACCGACGCCTATTTCGAAACGATTTCCGGACTCACCACCACCGCCGCAACCGTGCTTTCCGATCTGGATAACCTCGCGCCCTCGCTCAATATCTGGCGCAGCCTACTGGTGTGGCTGGGCGGCATGGGGTTGATTGTGCTGGCCGTGGCTATTCTGCCGCTGCTGGGCATCGGCGGACGCCAGATGTTCAAGGCCGAAACACCCGGCCCGATGAAAGATGCACAGTTAACGCCGCGTATCACCGAAACGGCGAAAGGGTTATGGGTGGTGTACGCGTTGATTTCGATACTGTGTCTGATCGCGTTTCGACTCGCCGGGATGAACTGGCTGGATGCGTTCATACACATGTTTTCGACCATGGGTTTGGGCGGTTTTTCCAACCACGAC